>Ga0164296_1002367_pt1 | contig 18869 bp, 17 predicted proteins | sample GEODES057metaG_FD_113533 | JGI IMG/M metagenome (GOLD analysis project Ga0164296, IMG submission 113533) | Dystrophic lake water microbial communities from Trout Bog Lake, Wisconsin, USA - GEODES057 metaG | ecosystem: Environmental > Aquatic > Freshwater > Lake | place: USA: Trout Bog Lake...
CCCCCCGTCGACCGCCCCCATCGCCCCAGCGACACCTATATCCCCCGCGCCCACGCCTGGCTCCTGCGCGACCTCGCCCACCACGGCGGCCTCATCGCCCAGCTCCTCGAAACCCTCCTCGCCCAGGCCGAAACCGCGGCCCTCCTCGAAGCCACCCCCGCCGCCGCCAAACTGCTCCGCCCCCTCTGCCACATCCTCGGCATCAAGCCGGCCTCACTGAACTGGCCCAAGCCAAAACCCCGCCCCCGGCCCGACCGCCCCAAGAAACCCCGCCGCCTCGGCCGCAAGGCCCTCAAGCAGCTCCTCCACTACCCCAACATCCACAACCGACCCATGAACTTCCTCCCGCGCAAAAATCGCGACTTTTGACGCGCGGGCGGACTCACGTCCATTTTGTTACGAGATCGTAACTATTAGCACTCCCTTGGCAGCCCCCGCCGCCCCCGGCTACCCTCCGGCCAACAGCGGAAACAAACGCCCCGCTCCCGAGGAACCTCCCCATGGCCGCCACCGACCGCATCATTCCCGCCGACACCCTCAGCCGCTTCGTCGCCGATATCTTCCGCGCCGCGACGTGTTCGCCGGCCGAAGCCGACCGCATCGGCCATCACCTCGTCTCCGCCAACCTCACCGGCCACGACAGCCACGGCGTCATCCGCACCCCCCGCTACGTCGAATACGTCACCGAAGGCCGCGTCGTGAAGGATCAGCAGATCCAGATCGTCGCCGAAACCCCCACCCACGCCGTCGTCGATGGCGGCTACGGCTTCGGCCAGACCGTCGGCCCCCAGGCCGTCGACCTCGGCATCGCCAAGGCCAAATCCGCCGGCATGTGCATCGTCGCCCTGCGTAAGTCCGGCCACATCGGCCGCATCGGCGACTGGGGCGAGCGCGCCGCCGACGCCGGTCTCGTTTCCATCCATTTCGTCAACGTCGAAAACGGCGAACTCGTCGCCCCCTTCGGCGGCGTCGACCGCCGCTTCTCCACCAACCCTTTCTGCATCGGCATCCCCGGCACATCAGGAAAACCCCACCTCCTCCTCGATTTCGCCACCTCCCTCGTCGCCGAAGGCAAGGTCCTCGTCGCCTCCCGCGGCGGCAAGCCGCTGCCCGCCGGCTCCCTCATCTCCCCCGAGGGCGACCTCTCCGTCGACCCCGCCACCCTCTACGGCCCGCTCACCGAAGGCGGCCCCCGCGACCCCAAGAACGGCACCGGCGCCATCCGCGCCTTCGGCGAACACAAGGGCTCCGCCCTCGCCTTCATGTGCGACATCCTCGGCGGCGTCCTCACCGGCGGCGGCACCTCCGGCCCCGTCCCCGGCGGCCGCCGCGGCCAGATCAGCAACGGCATGTTCTCCATCTACCTCGACCCCGCCCACTTCGGCGCCCAATCCTTCGTCGCCGAAGCCCGCTCCTTCGCCGACTACGTCAAGTCGAGCCGTCCCGCCGCCGGCGTCTCCGAAGTCCTCGTCCCCGGCGAACAGGAATCCAACACCCGCGCCACCCGCCTGCGCGACGGCGTCCCCCTCCAGCTCGACACCTGGAACAGCCTCCTCGCCGTGGCGAAGCAGCTCGGGGTGACCCCCCCGAACTGACGTCTTACATCGTCGCGCCGATCACCCACGGCGCGAACTCGGCCGCCCCGAAGTCGAACTGTTCCGACTTCGTGGGCGCGCCCGAAGCGGTGCGCAGGATCAGATCGAAAATCCGCTCCCCGCAGGCCTGCACGGACTCATCCCCATCCGGGATCGTCCCGCAGTTGATGTCCATGTCCTCTTCCATCCGGCGATACATGGCCGAATTCGTCGCCAGCTTGATCGACGGCGCCGGCTTGCAGCCGAACACGCTGCCTCGCCCCGTGGTGAAGCACACCAGGTTCGCCCCCCCCGCCACCTGCCCCGTCGCCGCCACCGGGTCGTAGCCGGGCGTGTCCATGAACACGAAGCCCTTCTTGGTCACCTGCTCCGCGTAGTGCACGACCTCGACGAGGTTCGACTTCCCCGCCTTCGCCATCGCCCCCAGCGACTTCTCGAGGATGGTGGTCAGCCCCCCCGCCTTGTTCCCCGGCGAGGGGTTGGCGTTCATTTCCGCGCCTTCCTTCTCGGTATACGCCTCCCACCAGCGCATCAGGCCCACGAGCTTCTCGCCGACCTCCTGCGACACCGCGCGCCGCGTCAGCAGATGCTCGGCCCCATAGGTCTCCGGCGTCTCCGACAGGATCACCGTCCCGCCATGGCGAACCAGCAGGTCGGAGGCGACGCCCAGCGCCGGATTGGCGGATATGCCGGAGTAGCCATCCGACCCGCCGCATTGCAACGCGATCATCAGCTCCGCGGCCGGCACCGTCTCGCGGCGGACCGTGTTCGCCTCGGCCAGCACCTCGCGCACGAAGGCGATGCCGGCTTCGACCGTCTTCCGCGTGCCCCCCATCTCCTGGATATCCATCCCGAGCAGCCGCCCGGCGAGCTTCTGCCCCTCCATCATCCCCCCGATCTGGTTCACCTCGCAGCCGAGACCGAGGACGATGACATGGGAGAAATTCACGTGCCGCGCGTAGCCCCCCAGCGTCCGCCGCAGCAGGGTCAACCCCTCGCCGGCGGACATGCCGCAGCCGGTCTTGTGCGTCAGCGCCACGACCCCGTCGACATTGGGGAACTCGGCCAGCGGGTCATGCCCGGTGAACGGGTTTTTCCGAAACGCGCCGGCGACCATGTCGGCCACATGCGCCGAACAGTTCACCGAGGTAAGGATGCCGATGTAGTTCCGCGTCGCCACCCGGCCATCGGGACGGCGGATGCCCTGGAAGGTCGCGGGGGTCGCGAAATACTCGGTGGGTTTCGCATCGACGCCATAGGCGTAGTCCTTGGCGAAATCACCCATGCCGCAGTTGTGCACGTGGATATGCTCGCCCGCCGCGATCGGCTGCGTCGCGAAACCGATGATCTGGCCGTAGCGCAGGATCGGCTCGCCCACCGCATGCGGCCGGATCGCCACCTTGTGGCCGGCCTGCACACGGCCGAGCGTGGACACGCCCTGCACGACCGGGGTGTTCTCCATCAGCGTCGCGCGGGCGATGACGACGCTGTCCTCGGGATGCAGCGACAAGACGAGCGGCGGGGCCATGGCGGTCTCCTCAAAAGCCAAGGGCCGGGAGTGTCCTCCCGGCCCAGTCAGCAATCAATATCCTCAGGCGCGATCAGGCGACGCCCTTGGACGCCTTGCGGGTCTCGCCGATGCAGGTCTTGGCGAAGGTCGCCATCATGCCGCTGTCGTTCATCAGCGTGACCAGGCGGAAACCGAGTGAAATGCAGTTGGCCGCATCCGCCGAGCCGCCGGTGTGGATGCCGGCATAGATGCCGCGCTTCTGGCAGGCCTTGAGGATCTTCTCGTAGGCCTTGAGGATGATCGGCTCGTCGCGGTTCAGCTTCGGCACCAGGCCGTAGGACAGGCCGAGATCGGAGGGGCCGACATAGATGCCGGCGATGCCCTCGATGTCGAGAATGGCGTCGATGTTCTTCACCGCCTCCTTGGTCTCGATCATCGGAATGCACAGCGTCTCGGCATTGGCGGTCGACTGATAGGAGGTCGCCTCGCCATACATGCCGGCACGGAACGGACCATTGGAGCGGGCGCCAAGCGGCGGATACTTGCAGGCCGTGACCATCGCCTCGGCCTCTTTCTTGGTGTTGATCATCGGGCAGATGACCCCCATCGCGCCGGCGTCGAGCACCTTGCCGATGATGCCCGGCTCATTCCAGGGAACGCGCACCATCGGCGTCACCGCATGGGCCTGCATCGCCTGGAAGCACTGCAGCATCGACTGGAAATCCTGCGCGCCGTGCTGCATGTCGACGGTGACGGAATCGAATCCGCACTGCGCCATCACTTCGGCCGAGAAGCCGGAGGGGATCGCGAGCCAGCCGTTGACGACGGCCTTTCCCGATGCCCAGATTTTTGCGACCTTGGTTGCCATTGGACGTATTCCCTTGTTTCGACGGCTACAGGCCACGCTAGGCCGCCGGTGGCGTGGGGTCAATTCGCGGAGGCTTCGGAATGTACGCAGGTCCCATCATCGACGCCCACCATCACTTGTGGGACCTGGCCCTGCAACGGCATCGCTGGCTCACCGATACCGACGGCGGACTCTCGGCCCTCGGCGACATCTCCTACATGCGCCACACCTACCTGCCCGCCGACTACCTGCGCGACGTGGCCGACAAGAACGTGACCGGCAGCGTGCATATCGAGGCCGTCTGGGATCGCGCCCGCAGCCCGGTCGAGGAGACCGAATGGCTCGAGACGCTCGACAAATCCCGCGGTGTCGCCAGCCGCTATATCGCCTTCGCACCGTTGCAGGACCCCGGCGTCGAAGCCATCCTCGAAGCGCAGGCGGCGCATAAGCGCGTGGTCGGCGTGCGCGAGACCATCCGCTGGCACCCCGATCCGGCGAAGCGCTGGACCGAGAAAGGTCTCGTCGATGACCCCGGCTTCCGCCGCGGCGTCGGCCTGCTGGCCAAGCACGGGCTCGCACTCGAACTGCTGATGAACCCCTGGCAGGCCGAGGAGGTCGCCCGCCTCGCCGGCGACTTTCCGGACCAGGTCATTCTCATCAACCACTGCTGCACCCCCAACGACCGCGACGCCGAGGGGCTGGCACGCTGGCGCAACGGCCTGGCGCTGATGGCCCGCCACGACAACGTCGCCATCAAGGTCTCCAACTTCGGCGCCTATTCACCGGACAAGTCGATCCCGGCCCTGCGCGAAACGGTAATGACCTGCATCGACGCCTTCGGCACCCGGCGCGCTCTGTTCGGCACCGACTATCCTGTCGCCAGGCGCAACATGACCTTCGCCGCCATGGTCGACGCCTTCGCCGAAATCATCGCGCCCTTCAGCGCCGATGAGCAGCGCGCCCTGTTTCACGACAACGCCCGGCGCACCTACCGCTTCGACTGACCGCGATACGTCTCCAGCGCCACGCCGACGCCGATCTTCGACATGGCGTCGGCACGGGCACGGAAATGCGCGCAGTTCGCCTTGCCGTTGACATCGACCACCCACATCTCGTGGCCACCGAGATAGCCGAACCGCACGACGATCTCCTTACCGTCGACGCGCGTGCGCGCCACGCGAAACTGGTCGGTGCCGCTGACATGCCAGGTCAGGTCCGGCATGGCGAGCGGATCATCACCGAGATGCCGCTTCGGCCGCCCGCGCTCAGCCAGCATGGCGGCAATGCGAACCGCGTCCTCATAGGCATCGCGGCTCTGCAACGCCGAGATCTGCCCGAGCCCGACGCCGACCGCCCCGAAGGCATCAAACACCGGGCCAATGTCATACTCCTCACGGAGATAGAGCACATTGGCATGTGCCTCCGCCCGGTTCTGGCACAACGGCAGGGCCCGCGAGACGACGAAGGCGGCAACCTCCTGCAATGAATGGCCGCTTGTATGAGCGTCATACTCGAAACGAATGCGCCAGTTCGCCCAGTCGCACTTCCACTGGAACGTGTCGGTCACCATCAATCGCAGGACCTGCACGTGCTCCGCATCGTGCCGCACCGCCGGCGCCGCTTCCGCCGCTGCCCCCTTGCTGCCCCAGAATCTCATCGTGCGACCCGCACCTACATGGCTAAAGCGCCAAGCCTGGGAGTGAAAAGCTAATGAACGATGAAGATGGAAGAGGGGCTCCGCCATCCTTCCGACCCTTGCGCGTCCGCCAGTGCGGCGGTAACTGCGCGGCTATTGGTCAAGGAGTTTGGTGCCATGCGTGTGAAGGATGTGAAGAAGGTCGTTTTGGCCTATTCCGGAGGGCTCGACACGAGCGTGATCCTCCGCTGGTTGCAGAGCACGTACAAGTGCGAGGTGGTCACCTTCACCGCCGATCTCGGCCAGGGCGAGGAGTTGGAGCCGGCGCGCAAGAAGGCCGAGATGGCCGGCGTGAAGGAAATTTTCATCGACGACCTGCGCGAGACCTTCGTGAAGGATTTCGTGTTCCCGATGTTCCGCGCCAATGCCCTATATGAGGGGCAGTATCTTCTCGGGACCTCGATCGCGCGGCCGTTGATCGCTCAGCGCCAGATCGAAATCGCCGAGGCGGTGGGGGCCGATGCGGTGGCGCATGGCGCGACCGGCAAGGGCAACGACCAGGTGCGCTTCGAGCTGAGCTATGCCTCGCTGAAGCCGGACATCAAGATCATCGCCCCCTGGCGCGAGTGGGACCTGACGAGCCGGACCAAGCTGCTGGAATTCGCCGAGCAGAACCAGATCCCCATCGCCAAGGACAAGCGCGGCGAGGCGCCGTTCTCGGTCGACGCGAACCTGCTGCACTCCTCGAGCGAGGGGAAGATCCTCGAGGATCCCGCCATCGAGGCCGACGAGATGGTCTATCAGCGCACCATTTCGCCCGAGCAGGCGCCGGACAAGGCGACGGTGATCTCCATCGATTTCGAGCATGGCGACCCGACCGCGATCGACGGCGTCCGCATGTCGCCGGCCGCGGTGCTGACGCGGCTGAACGAGCTGGGCAAGGCCAACGGCATCGGCCGGCTGGACCTGGTGGAGAACCGCTTCGTCGGCATGAAGTCCCGCGGCGTCTACGAGACCCCCGGCGGCACCATTCTCTACACCGCCCATCGCAGCATCGAGAGCATAACGCTGGACCGCGAGGCCGCCCACCTCAAGGACAGCATCATGCCGCGCTATGCGGAGCTGATCTACAACGGCTTCTGGTTCGCCCCCGAGCGCCGCATGCTGCAGGCGCTGATCGACGAGAGTCAGAAAAGCGTCTCTGGCCGTGTGCGCCTGAAGCTCTATAAAGGCAACGTCACCTGCATCGGACGCGAGAGCCCCAACAGCCTCTATTCGATGAAGGTCGTGACGTTCGAAGAAGACCAGGGCGCGTACGACCAGTTCGACGCGCAAGGGTTCATCAAGCTCAACGCCCTCCGTCTGCGCCTCGGCGCCGCGGCGGGCCGTAACGGGGGAAGCCTGTAATGTCGATTTCCATGTATTCCACGCTCATGCCGATGGCCAAGACGCTGCTCGGCGCGCTCTCCAAGGTGCTCCAGAAGGGCGCCGACCACGCCAAGGCCAAGGGCTTCGATGAGAGCGTGCTGGTCAACGCCCGCCTCGCGCCGGACATGTTCGCGCTCGCCCGCCAGGTGCAGATCGCGACCGACATGGCCAAGGGCGGCGCCGCCCGCCTCGCCGGCGTCGAGATCCCGGCCTATGCCGACGATGAGACCACCATCGCCGCGCTGCAGGGCCGCATCGCCAAGACGATCGCCTTCCTCGACACCCTGACCCCGGCGCAGATCGACGGCACCGAGGGCAAGGAGATCGTGCTGAAGATGCGCGCGGGCGAGATGAAGTTCACCGGGCAGGACTACCTGATCGGTTTCGTCATCCCGAACCTGACCTTCCATTGCGCCACCGCCTACAACCTGATGCGCCACAACGGCGTTGAGGTCGGCAAGCGCGACTTCCTCGGCGCGAACTGAGGTTTGCCCAATGCCCAGGGGGGTAACTCCCTGGGCAGGCAAGGGAGGGCGGCGATGACCGGCTTGCCGCGATGACCGCCGCCACCGCCGCCTTCCTGCTGGCCTTTCCGGCCCTGTTCTCGATCGTCAATCCGCCTGGCGGCGCCTTCATCTTCAACGAGGTGACGGCCCATCTGCCGCGCCCCGACCGCGCCAGGCTTGCCGGCAAGGTCGGGCTCTATTCCCTGTTCGTCATGCTCGGCGCGCTCTGGGGCGGCGCCTACGTGCTGAATTTCTTCGGTATTTCGCTCGCCGCGCTGCGCCTCGCCGGCGGCGTCGTCGTCGCCAAGCACGCCTGGGACCTGCTGTCGGCTCCCGAGCGGCAGGAGGCCCGCAAGCAGGAACAGGCCGGCTCCGGCGGTCCCGCCGGCGACGAACTCGCCTTTTTCCCCCTCACGCTCCCCTTCACCACCGGCCCCGGCACCATCTCGGTCGCCGTCGCCCTCGGCGCCGGCCGGCCGTTCGGCACCGAGGCGCTGCTCGCCTTCTTCGCCGGCGTCACCGCGGCGGCCATCGCCATGGCGCTGACGATCTGGGTGATGTACCGCTCCGCCGACCGCGTCGCCGGCCTGATGGGCGATACCGCGCGGCGCACCATGGCCCGGCTCAGCGCCTTCCTGCTCCTCTGCATCGGCGTGCAGATCATGGTCGCGGGGGTGCAGGACATCGTCGCGACGATGCGCTGATGCTCGCCGCCCTGGCCCAAACCGCCGACACAATCGGCCTCGCCCTTCGCGGCGGTTTCGCTCCCACCCCCGCCGACGCGGTCCCCCCGATGCCAGACGGCCGCCCAGCCGCCGCCCTCCTCATGCTCGGTTGGACCAGCGGCGTGCAATGGCCTGCTCTCACAACATCTCCCGAATACACCGACGGCCGCCCCCACCCCCTCGACCGCTGGTCCCGCCGTGTCATCGGCACCCTCGCCACTCAATACAACGCCACCCCGCTCTACCCCTTCACCGGCCCGCCCTTCCTCCCCTTCCTCCGTTGGGCCCAGCGCGCCGAACCCCTCCACCCCTCGCCCATCCACCTGCTCATCCACCCCACCCACGGCCTCTGGCACAACTGGCGCGGCGCCCTCGCCTTCGCGACCGCCCTCGACCTGCCCCCTGTCCCGCAAACCCCAAGCCCCTGCGCCACCTGTACCGGTCGCCCCTGCACCGGTCCGGCTGACCTCGACGACGCCCGCCGGGCCTGCCCGATCGGCACGCCGTATTCACCCGAACAGCAGGCGTTTCATCGGGCGGCGTTTGTCAGGGGAAGAGGAAGGTAAGGCTCCGCCGGCTCGGGGCCACGGGCCCTGAGAACCCATCAACTTAACGCGGCTGGATGGTCGTTCTTCAGCTGCGAACACCTTCCTTAGCGCCGCAGGCAATCGGACCGTGCGACCGCACGGACAATCCCGCAGTCGCAGGACATTTCCTGGCTTCGCCCCTCTCCGCGTCGAAATCGTGGGATTGCGACTGAAGGTCGCTGATCCAGCCAAGAGATGGGGTGGGATCCAAGGGCCTCTCGGCCCTTGGCCTGCGGAGCAACCCTTAATTCAAAAACATCTTCCCCGGATTCATGATCCCCTTCGGATCGAACGCCGTCTTCACCGACCGCATCACCGCCAATGTCTCCGCCCCGTGTTCCTGTTCCAGGAACTCGCGCTTCCCCAGCCCGACTCCATGCTCCCCCGAACACGAGCCGCCGAGCGAGAGCGCGCGGGCGACGATTTTCTTGTCGAGTTCCCAGGCCCGTTCCAGCCCGCCGGGTTCCGGCGGCACGAGGATGACGGTGTGGAAGTTGCCGTCGCCGACGTGGCCGACGATCGGGGCCGTGAGGCCGGACGCGCGGATGTCCTCCTGGGCGCCGAGGACGGCTTCGGCCAGGCGGGAGATCGGCACGATGGCGTCGGTGGCGATGCCTTGGTGGCCGGGCTTGAGGGCCAGGCAGGCCCAGTAGGCGTCGTGCCGCGCCCGCCACAGCCGGTTGCGCGCATCGGCGTCGGTGGCCCATTGGAAGCCTTTGGCGTTGCAGCCGTCGGCGATTTCCTCGGCGAGTTTGGCCTGTTCGGCGACACCGGCCTGGGTGCCGTGGAATTCGAAGAACAGGGTGGGGGCGGCGGTGTAGCCGTCGAGCTTCGAATATTCGATGCAGGCGCCCATCTGCACGTCGTCGAGCAGTTCCATCCGCGCGACGGGGATGCCGGCCTGCATGATGGTGATGACGGTCTCGACGGCGTCGCCGAGGTTTTCGAACTGGCAGACGGCGGCGGACATGGCTTCGGGGATGCCGTGCAGGCGGAGCTGGATTTCGGTGATCAGGCCGAGCGTGCCTTCGGAGCCGACGAAGAGGCGGGTGAGGTCGTAGCCGGTGGAGGATTTGCGCACGCGCCCGCCGGTCTTGATCACGCGGCCGTCGGCGAGGACAACGGTGAGGCCCATGACGTTCTCGCGCATGGTGCCGTAGCGCACTGCGTTGGTGCCGGACGCGCGGGTGGCGCACATGCCGCCGAGCGAGGCGTCGGCGCCGGGGTCGACGGGGAAGAACAGCCCCTGGTCGCGCAAATGGGCGTTGAGGCTGCGGTGGGTGAGGCCGGGCTGCACACGGCAGTCCATGTCGGCCTGGTTGACCTCCAGCACCGCGGTCATGCGCGAGACGTCGACGCTGATGCCGCCGCGGACCGGGGTGACGTGGCCCTCTAGCGAGGTGCCGGTGCCGTAGGGCACGACGGGCACGCCGTGGGCGTGGCAAAGGGCGAGGAGCTGCGAGGCTTCCGCGGTGGTTTCGATGAAGGCGACGGCGTCGGGCATCACCGGCGTCTGCGTGTCCTGCCCGTGGCTGTGGTGGTCGCGCAGGCCGGAGCTGGTGGTGATGCGATCGCCGAGAAAAGCGGCGGCGGCGGCGATGACGGTGTCGACGGGGCGGGACATGGCATTCTCACGGCAAATGGGAGTCGCTTGCACGTTTGGACCGGACGCCGCACCCTGACAAGCATGACCGACGTTTTGGAGATCGACGGCCTGCGCACGGAGTTCCGCATTGCCGGGACCTGGCGCGCCGCCGTGGACGGCATCAGCCTCAGCCTGGCCCGCGGCGAGACCCTGGCGCTGGTGGGCGAAAGCGGCTGCGGCAAGTCGATGACGGCGCTGTCGATCATGGGGCTGGTGCCGCATCCCGGCGGCCGCATCGGCGCGGGCTCAATCCGCCTCGACGGCACCGAACTCGTGGGGCTGCCCGAGGAGAAGCTGGAGAAACTGCGCGGCGACCGCATGGCGATGATTTTCCAGGAGCCGATGACATCACTGAACCCGGTGATGACCATCGGCGATCAGGTGGCGGAGGCGCTGATCCTGCATCGCGGCCTCTCCCGCGCCGAGGCCGACAAGCAGGCGCTGGCGGTGCTGGAGGAAGTGAAGATTCCCTCCGCCGCCAAGCGCTTCCATGACTACCCCCATCAGTTCTCGGGCGGCATGCGCCAGCGCGTCATGATCGCCATCGCGCTCGCCTGCGAGCCCGCCCTCCTGCTCGCTGACGAACCGACCACCGCGCTCGACGTCACCATCCAGGCCCAGGTGCTCGGCCTGCTCGCCGACCTCAAGGCGAAGCATGGGATGGCCATGCTGTTCATCACCCATAACCTCGGCGTCGTCGCCCAGATCGCCGACCGTGTGGCGGTGATGTATGCCGGGCAGATCGTCGAACAGGGCGGGGTCGAGCGCATCTTCGCCGCCCCCGCCCACCCCTACACCCGCGCCCTCTTCGCCGCCATTCCGCGCATGGACATCGACGGCCAAGAGCTGGCCGCCATCGGCGGCCGCGTCCCCCCGCTCGACGCCATGCCCACCGGCTGCCGCTTTGCCCCACGCTGCCGCGACGCCCGCGCCGGCTGCGACCAGCCGCAACGGCTGCTTCCCGCCGGTGAGGACCACCTCGCCCGTTGCCACGTCGCCACCGGAGTGCCCGTTCATGCTTGACCCCGCCAACCGCGTCGCCCTCGTCTCCGGCGCCTCCCGCGGCATCGGCCGCGCCATCGCCGAGCGCCTGCGCGCCCGCGGCTTCCGCATATCCGCCGGCGTGCGCGACCCCAAAAGCGTCGAGGCCGCCGACGACGTCCTCGTCTGCAAATACGACGCCAACCGCGCCGAGGACGCCACCGCTTGGGTCGAGGCCACCATGGCCCGCTTCGGCCGCATCGACGCCCTGGTCAATGCCGCCGGCATCTCCTCGCCGCGCGTCCGCCTCGACGAGCCCGACGAAACCTCGCTCGACGGCATGTGGGCCATCAACGTCAAAGGCCCGCTGCGCATGATCCGCGCCGCCCTGCCGCACCTTCGCGCCGGCGGCGAAGGCCGCGTCATCAACATCGCCTCGCTCTCCGGCAAGCGCGTCGCCAACGAGAATTTCGGCTACGCCATGAGCAAATTCGCCCTCATCGCCCTCACGCAAGCCGTCCGCCGCGAAGGCTGGGACGCCGGCATCCGCGCCACCGCCCTCTGCCCCGGCTTCGTCGCCACGGACATGACCGCCTACGTCACCACGGCGCCGCGCGACAAAATGACCCGCCCGGAAGACATCGCCGTCCTCGCCGAGACGCTCCTCCTCCTGCCCAACACCGCCACTATCGGCGAACTGCTGGTCAATTGGCGGCTCGAGCCGATGCTTTGAAGCCGGGGGTCTAGAGAAGGAAGGAAGGCAAGAGATGTTCTTTTTTGAAAAAAAGAACCAAAAAACTTTTGTCGATTGACTTCGTCGAGACCTATCCAAGGGGAGCGGCGAAGCCAATAATTCTCTGTTTCGCGCGAGCCACTTCGTAGGTTCGCACGATCCTAAATGGAAAAAGTCTTTTTGCTTCTTTTTCTTCAGAAAAAAAAGGCCTTCCTTGCCCTCATCCAAGCCCCTCCCGCCCAGCCGGGAGACCGGCTATAGATCGCGGCAATGATGGGAGACCACACATGAAATTCCGCCACATCCTGCTGGCCGCGACCCTTTTGGCCGCGCCGCTCGCCCCTGCTCACGCCGCCAAGACCGACCTCATCGTCGGCATGGCCGCGCAGGACGTCGGCAAGCTCGACCCCCATCTCGCCGTCTCCACCATCGACCGCACCGTCGTCGCCTGGCTGTTCAACGGCCTCGTCCGCTTCAAGCCGGGCTCGATGAGCCCCGCCGACATCGAGCCCGATCTTGCCGCCAGCTGGGATGCCTCGGCCGACAAGAAGGTCTGGACCTTCAAGCTGCGCCCGGGCGTGAAGTTCCATGGCGCCTATGGCGAGCTCACCGCCGATGACGTCGTCTACAGCCTGCAGCGCGCCGCCGATCCCAAGCGCTCCGCCTCGTCGGGCGACTTTGCTTCCTTCGAGAAGGTCGAGGCCGTCGACCCGCTCACGGTGCGCATCACCTTGAAGCAGACCATCCCCAGCCTGTTGGGCATCATCACCAACTATGGCGGCGGCTTCATCGTCTCGAAGAAGGCCGCGGAGGAGATGGGTGACAGCTTCAACGCCCATCCGGTCGGCACCGGCCCCTTCGCCTTCGCGGCCAACACGCCGAACCAGTCGCTCGAGCTCGTCGCCCACAAGGCCTATTTCCGCGGCGCGCCCAAGATCGAGAAGATCAGCTACCGCTACCTCCCTGCCAACGCCTCGCGCGACCTCGCCTTCCAGAACGGCGAGCTCGACCTCGAATTCGGCAACCAGGACCAGACCTGGGTCGACCGCATGAAGAAGCTCCCCGGCGCCGTCGTCGACGTGTTCGAGCCCGGCGAGGAAGCCATCCTGCATCTCAACGCCGCGCAGAAGCCGCTCGATGATCTCCGCGTCCGCCAGGCCATCGCCTATGCCATCAACCGGCCGGAGCTGATCAAGTTCCAGGGTGCCGACGTCTCGCGCCAGCCCGGCAGCGTCATCCCCATTGGCAACCTCGGCTACGTCGATGCCGGCCTGCCCGGCAACGACATCGCCAAGGCCAAGGCGCTGCTCGCCGAGGCCGGTTTCAAGGACGGCCTGACGCTGAAGGTGGTGCACACCCAGCTGCCCAACATGCTCGCGCAGATGCAGGTGGTGCAGGCCCAGCTCAAGCGCGCTGGCATCAACCTCGACCTTCAGGTCGTCGAGCACGCGACCTATCACCAGATGATCCGCCAGGACCTCTCGGCCATCGTCTTCTACTCGGCCGCCCGCTTCCCGGTGGCCGACGTCTATCTCACCCAGTTCTACCACTCCCGCTCGACCGTGAAGACGCCGACCGCGGTCGCCAACTTCTCCCATTGCACCGCCGCCGACGCCGAGATCGACGCCGCCCGCACCGAGCCCGACGGTGCCAAGCAGATCGCGCTGTGGCAGGCGGCGCAGAAGAAGATCGTCGCCCAGATGTGCGCGGTGCCGCTGATCGAGACGCTGCAGGCCTGGGTCCACAAGGACAACCTGGTCTACGGCTACGACCTCAAGGGCTCGCTCTCGCTCGGCCCGATCATCAACGAGACGACCCACTTCAAGTGAGCCCGACCCCGGGCGCGGCGACGGACGGCGCGGCGTGATCTTCTACATCGCCCGCCGGCTGTTGGCCGCCCTGCCCACGCTCTGGGCGGTGCTGACCCTCGTCTTCGTCCTCGTCCGCATCGTCCCCGGCGATCCCGCGGCCGCCATCCTCGGCGACCGCGCGACGCCGGCCGCGGTCGCCGCGCTGCAGACCAAGCTCGGCCTCGATAAGCCGATCTGGGAGCAATACGTGGCCTTCCTCGCCCAGTCCGCCCGCGGCGACTTCGGCGTCTCCATGGTGACCAACCGGCCGATCCTCGCCGATGTCGGCGCCGTCATTCCGCACACCATCGACCTGACGCTGGCGGCGATGGTCATCGGCATCGTCGTCGGCATTCCCGCCGGCGTCTGGGCGGCGCTCTATCGCAACCGCGCCATCGACATCGCCGCCCGCCTGCTGAGCCTGCTCGGCCTGTCCTTTCCGGTGTTCGTCTCCGGCATCTTCCTCCTGCTCGCCTTCGCCCTGCACTGGCGCATCTTCCCGGTCATTGGCAACGCCAACCTCGCCGATCCCGCCGACCGGCTGCTGAAACTCGTGCTGCCGTCGATCACCCTCGGCCTGGTCATGGCCGCCTACATCACCCGCGTCACCCGCAGCTCCATGCTCTCCGTGCTCGACGAGGACTACATGCGCACCGCCCGCGCCAAGGGCGTCCCCTGGAAACGCGTGGTCTGGCGCCACGGCCTGCGTAACGCCGGCCTCCCCGTCGTCACCGTCGTCGGCCTCTATATCGGCATCCTCATCGGCAACTCGGTGCTGACCGAAATCGTCTTCAACCGACCCGGATTGGGAAAAATCATCGTCGGCGCGCTGAACCAGCGCGACTACACGATGCTGCAAGGCCTCATGGTCATCTACTGCTTCCTCATCGTCGTCGTGAACCTCGTCACCGACCTCGCCTATGGCTTCATCGATCCCCGGGTGAAGCAGGCATGAAGCTCTTCCTCCGCAACCCCACGACGTCCATCGGCGTCGTCATGTGCGCGCTCATCCTCGCCGGCGCGCTGCTCGCCCCCTGGCTCGCCCCCTTCGACCCCACCGAGCAGAACATCCTCGGCCGCCTGCAGCCGCCCGGCGAGGACTTCCTGTTCGGCAGCGACGCCTTCGGCCGCGACGTCCTGAGCCGCATTCTCTGGGGCGCCCGCATCTCCCTCGTCGTCGCCGTCACCTCGATCGCGGCGGCCATCCTCGTCGGCGGCGCCATCGGCATGGTCAGCGGCTATGTCGGCGGCCGGACCGACCTGTTCATCATGCAGGTGATGGACGTGCTGCTCTCCTTCCCCTCGCTCATCCTCGGCCTCATCGTCGTCGCCCTCCTCGGGCCCGAGATGATCAACCTCATCATCGCCATATCCCTCACCGCCATCGCCCCCTTCGCCCGCATCGCCCGCGCCCCCGTGCTCAGCCTCAAGGAACGCGCCTTCGTCGAAGCCGGCCGCGCCCTCGGCTTCTCCCATATCCGCATCCTCGTCGTGCACATTCTGCCCAACATCCTCTCCGAAGTGCTGGTCATGGGCAGCCTGTGGATGGCCACCGCGGTGCGCACCGAAGCCTCGCTCTCCTTCATCGGCCTCGGCGTCAAACCCCCGGCCGCCACCTGGGGCGGCATGATGCGCGACGGCTTCGACACCATCCTCGACGCCCCCTGGCTCTCCATCTTTCCCGGCATCGCCATCCTCATGCTCGTCCTCGGCCTCAACATGGTCGGCGACGGCCTGCGCGACGCCACCGACCCGAAACTCTCCGGCTCATGACCGCCCCGCTGCTGAGCGTCCAAGGGCTCACCAAACATTTCACCGTCGTCAAAGGTTTTCCGAAACCCGTCAAAACCATTGTCCGCGCGGTGGATGGTGTCGATTTCTCGGTCGCCTCCGGCGAAGCCTTTGGGCTAGTGGGCGAGAGCGGTTGCGGCAAGTCCACCGCTGCGAGGGCGCTGCTCCGACTCATCGAGCCCGATGGAGGAGAAATCCGCTTCGCCGGCCAGGACGTGCTCGCCGCCAACGCCGCCGACCTCATCCGCCTGCGCCGGCGCATGCAGATCATCTTCCAGGACCCCTACTCCTCACTGAACCCCCGCCGCACCATCGGCCGCACCCTTGCCGAACCCCTCGAAGTCCACGGCCTCGCCCACGGCGCCGCCGCCCGCGAACGCGCCGCCGGCCTCCTCGAGGAAGTCGGCCTCCCCCCCGCCGCCATGGGCCGCTACCCCCACGAATTCTCCGGCGGCCAACGCCAGCGCATCGGCATCGCCCGCGCCCTCGCCCTCGAACCCGAACTCATCGTCGCCGACGAACCCGTCTCCGCCCTCGACGTCTCCGTCCAGGCCCAGGTCTTGCTCCTTCTCAAAGAGCTCCAAGCCCGCCGCGGCCTCTCCTTCCTCTTCGTCTCCCACGACCTCAGCGTCATCCGCTGGTTCTGCACCCGCGTCGCCGTCATGTATCTCGGCCGCATCGTCGAGCAAGGCCCCGTCAAACGCGTCTTCTCCCACCCCCGCCACCCCTACACGCGCATGCTGCGCGACGCCTCCCCCATCCCCGACCCTGCGCGGCGCGGCATCCTCCCCCGCGTCATCGGCGAAATCCCCTCGGCCGCGGCTCCGCCACCCGGCTGCCACTTCCACCCCCGCTGCATCCGGGCGACCGATGTTTGCCGCACGGTGTACCCGACGTGGAACGATAACGGGGATCATGGGACGGCGTGCCATCATCCGGAGGATTGAAGGGAAGCGCCTCCGGCGGCCAAGGGCCTTGCCCTTGGAACCCACGACTTTGCGCGGCTGTTGAAACGACCTTCAGTTGGCAACTTCGTGCTGAGCGCCGCAGGCAAGCAATTCCGCCTCCGTACGAACCCATGAGCGATCGCAATGATTGATGGGCTTCGCCACTCTCCACGTCGAGATCGTGGGATCGCGACTGAAGGTGATCGCCACAGCGAAGGGAGGCCATGGGTTCCAAGGGCCTCTCGGCCCTTGGCGGGTGCAGGGCAGCGCCCTGCCGGGTCGAGGTCAGGGCCCTCGCCTTCCTTGCCTACGCCAGCGGTCGCCAGTCGCGGAAGAAGGCGGTGCCGATTTCGGCGGCCAGTGAGTTGAGGTCGGACTGGATACCGTCGAGGAATTGGTGGAGGCCGGTGGCGATGATGGCATCGACGTTGCGGCCGAGGATGGCGCCGCGGAGTTCCTCGGTGCGTTCGAGGGCGGCGACGGTGCCGCGCAGGCCGTAGCGGCTGCGCAGCTGGGTGAGGCAGTCTTCGATGCCGGCGATGCAGAGGGCGACGGAGCGCGGGAAGGCGGTGTCGGTCAGCAGGAAGGCGACGACGTCGCGCGGCGTGAAGCTGGGGGGGGCGACGCGGCGGAAGGCGTGGTAGCCGGCGGCGCCGCGGAGGACGCCGGACCATTGGGCGAGTTCGGCGATGCGGCGTTCCTCGCCAGCGGCGGGGACGAGGAGGTGGTAGCGGATGTCGAGCAGGCGAGTGGTCTGGTCGGCGCGTTCGATGAGGCGGCCCATCTGGTAGAAGAACCAGCCCTGGTCGCGGAAGAAGGTGCCTTCGGTGATGCCGGTATGGGCCTGCACGCCTTCCTTGATGCGGCGGCAGAGGCGGGAGAGGCGGTCGCCGGCGAGTTCGTTGTCGGAGGTGGCGGCGATGTCGCGGTGGAAGACGTTCATCTGCAGCCACATTTCGGTGGAGATGAGCGGGCGCAGGGTGCGGGCGTTCATCCGCGCGGCGGCGACGGAGGCGACGACGGAGGTGGGGTTGAGGGGGTCGAGGAGGTAGAAGTTCTTCACCGCTTCGGCGGTGGGGGTGATGCCGCGGTCCCTGAAGCCGGCTTCGTCGGCGTTGATGCGCACCAGGGCGAACCAGCTTTCGGCCTCGCGGCCGGGGCTTTCGAAGGTCTGGGTGACGTCGACGAGGCGGGCGGTGTTTTCGGCGCGCTCGAGGTAGCGGGCGAGCCAGAACAGGCCTTCGGCGTAGCGCGCGAGGAGGGGCACGTCGCGGCTCATGGCGCCGTCTCCGCGTCGTCGGCGAGTACCCACGTGTCTTTTGAGCCGCCGCCCTGGGAGGAGTTGACCACCAGGCTGCCTTCCTTGAGGGCCACGCGGGAGAGGCCGCCGGGCAGCACCCAGGTGTCGCGGCCGGTCACCGCGAAGGGCCGGAGGTCGAGATGGCGCGGCCGGATGCCGGCGTCGGTGAGCGTGGGGGCGACGGAGAGGCCGATGACGGGCTGGCTGATCCAGTTCGAGGGATCGGCGAGCAGGGCGTCGCGGGCGGCGTCGATTTCGGCGCGGGTGGCGCGCGGACCGATTGTGATGCCGTAACCGCCGGATTCGCCGACGGGTTTGACGACGAGGTTGCCGAGATTGGCCAGCGTGTAGGCGAGCCCCTCCTTCTCCCGGCAGATATGGGTCTCGACGTTGGGCAGGATGGCGTCCTCGCCGAGGTAGTAGCGGATGATGCGGGGCATGTAGGCGTAGACCGCCTTGTCGTCGGCGACGCCCGTGCCGACGGCGTTGGCCAGCGTCACGTTGCCCTTGCGCCAGGCGCCGATCAGGCCGGGCACGCCCAACATGCTGTCGGGGCGGAAGACGGTGGGGTCGAGGAAATCGTCGCCGATGCGGCGATAGATGGTGTGGACTGGGCGGCGGCCGGCGGTGGTGCGCATGAAGACGCGATCGTTCTCGACGACGAGGTCGGCGCCCTCGACGAGGGGGACGCCCATTTCGCGGGCGAGGAAGACATGTTCGAAATAGGCGGAGTTGTAGATACCTGGGCTAAGGAGCACGACCTGCGGTTCGTCGACGCCGTCGGGGGC
>Ga0164296_1002368_pt1 | contig 18863 bp, 12 predicted proteins | sample GEODES057metaG_FD_113533 | JGI IMG/M metagenome (GOLD analysis project Ga0164296, IMG submission 113533) | Dystrophic lake water microbial communities from Trout Bog Lake, Wisconsin, USA - GEODES057 metaG | ecosystem: Environmental > Aquatic > Freshwater > Lake | place: USA: Trout Bog Lake...
AGAGACTATTGCAAGCCAAGCAATCCCCGAAAAGCCGGCCAAAAGCTTAAAATGTGATATCCAGATGCTGAACCATCTAAGCACCGATTGCGCAAGAAATTGCAAAGTCACCTCCTACAGCTTCAGGGAAATTTACCCCCTCACTGGCCCAAGCCCCGGAGCTAAGCAATTACGGGGCTGAAGATGACAATCACAAGGAATGCTTGCCTTAGAAAAAATGTCCAGCGAAAAAAGAGCTATTACTCTTACAGGTCCAAATTAAAGCCTGCAGCTAACCAAACATCGGCACCAGAAGTTCTACAATGGCCCACTTCGCAACACTAATTAGTTCTGCGCCAGCCAAAAGGCGGCTGGTACCAGACACAATTATGAACTAACATAATAACCGGATCACCCAATGGGGGCAGGTCACTGATAATATTTTGATATATTGATACAAACATTGTTTTAATGATAATAATAATCTAAATTATCATTATCACTCTTGCTTTATAAGGAAATAATTAATGCGTGAAATTGTTTGTCCTCACTGTACAAAAATTTTTAACATTGACAATTCCGGTTATGCTGCAATTCTAAAACAAGTTCGCGACAGCGATTTTGACAAACAAATTCATGAACGTTTAGAAATAGCAGAGCGTGAAAAAAGCAAAGAATTAGAAATTGCAACGATGAAAATTGCAGCAGATAAGGAATCAATAATACAAGAATTGAAAGCAAAAATTGAAAAGGATGAAATCGCCCGTCAATTAGCGTTTTCCGAAGCTAAGAACAATCTAAAAGAACAGTATGATACGCAAATCAGAGATCGTGATTTAGAAATTGAGCGTCTTCGTGATCATAAAGCAAAGCTATCAACAAAGATGGTTGGCGAAACGCTTGAACAACATTGTGAGACTGAATTTAATCGTATTCGCGCGTCGGCATTTCCCAGGGCTTATTTTGAAAAGGACAATGACGTTAGAACCGGAAGTAAAGGTGATTATATTTTTCGTGATAAAGATGAAGCAGATAATGAAATTATTTCAATAATGTTTGAAATGAAAAACGAAAATGATCATACGGCAACTAAGAAAAAAAATGAAGATTTTTTAAAAGAACTTGATCGAGATCGTAATGATAAAGGATGCGAATATGCAGTTTTAGTATCATTGCTCGAACCCGAAAGTGAATTGTACAACACTGGAATAATAGATGTATTTTATCGTTACCCCAAAATGTATGTTATTAGACCACAGTTTTTTATCCCAATAATTACATTGCTCCGAAATGCAGCGATGAACTCTCTTAAATACAAATCTGAACTTGCTTTAATCAAAGAGCAAAATATTGATGTCACTAATTTTGAAAAAGAGCTTGACGCTTTTAAAGCCGCTTTTGGTAAAAATTATGATCTTGCTTCTCAACGATTTCAAAAAGCAATTGACGAAATTGATAAATCTATTGATCATTTACAAAAGACTAGAGATGCTTTGGTTGGAACGGATAGAAATTTACGCCTAGCTAATGATAAAGCACAAGATGTGTCTATTAAAAGATTAACAAGAGGAAATCCAACGATGGCAGCCAAGTTTGCTGAGTTAAAGACTGAAAAATAAATCTTATTTTTAGGAGTTTTATTGCAATTTAAGAATTAAATAGAGACATCAATAATTTTTCTATTTTGATGTCTTTTGAAGTTGTAATTTTATTGAAAATGAGAAATTAACGACAGTGTTTAGAAAATTATTAATATTATGCGTGATTTTAATAACAGAAATTTTTTTCATATCAAAATCAAATGCATTCGTAATACTTCCAGAGGATTGTAGCAAGGATTTGGAAAAATGCATATTGAACGATAACCTCGGTTATATCTTCATATTCAGCGATATTGAGCATCCAGATAAAGAACAGATTGCCGCAATTGATGTCGCGTGGCCTGCCAATAAGCCATTCCCCAAAGTTTATCTTGAAAGCAATGGCGGCAGTATACTTGCCTCATTCGAGATTGGCCGGGTCCTTCGCAAACGCGCAGCTTATGTAGAGTCAGGAAATCCACTTAAACCGTTCGATAAACATTATGCCCCGCGGTGTAGATCGGCGTGTGTTTTTATTGCGGCAGGAGCGACTAAGCGCCAGCTAGGCAATATTGGTTTGCATGACGGTCATACAATCACCAACTGGAGCAAAGCTGATCAGCGGGCTATACCAATCACCGGGCGGGTAAGAAACCTGATGAAGCTCTATCTCGAAGAAATGGGGATAGATCCTGCTATATTTAATGCGATTGTTGAAACTAATTTTGATGATATGAGGGATTACTATTTTGATCGGACACTTGCTGGATCTGATCAACATATTGTGCGTTGGGGTTTCCATCAATTTGATAACCCAGAGAAGGTCGATGAGGACACACCAACTCAGCCAGTGCCGGATGAGCCAACGTTTTTTGAAGATATGAGATTTGCCATCGATCACGGCATACATTCAGCGTCAAAAGAACTCGCTTATAGATACGCATCGCGAGCCAATGGTAGGAAGCCAAATCATGAAGCAGCGATGAAGGCGATGCTCTATGCTGCCATCATGGAAGACGTCAGTGCACAACATATGATGGGGCACTTACTGGGCACCGGGCAGTGGGGCGAAAAGAACATAAAAGAGAGCAAGCACTGGTTCTTGAAGGCTGCACATAACGGTTTTGCTGGATCGCAGAACAACATAGGTTGGGCATATTATAAGGGCACTGGCGTCCGAAAGAGCTTACCGCTTGCTGTGCATTGCATTACACGATCTGCTGATGGTGGTGAGCCGTTTGCATACGGATCACTTTGCGAGATGCACGGAGCCGGAGATGTCTTCCCCTATAACAAGCAGGAAGCCTACAAATGGTGCAAATTGGCTTCCCTCGAGATGCCGTTTGGTGAGGCCCGGAGCCTAGCAGTTAAAATATTGAACCGCTACATTGCCAGGATGACCGAAGATGAGCTTTCAGTAGGCAAGGCCAGCGTGGAAAGCTGGCAACCTCTTAAGACATCAAAATTCAAGATGGGTAATATTGAGGATTGATCATAAGCCGGGGCAACTGGGTATGTGTCTTTAATGTCAAGTTTGTTGACAAAATCTGTCACCCACTTGCTTTATCCCGTACTAAATTTAAGATTTTCTGGCGATAAAAACGAAATTATGAGTTATCTTTTGACCAAACAAGTGCGGCGTGTCAGTCTAGCTAATGATACCAATGGGTTAAGAGAGAATCTCATGGATTTGTACATAAGTGAGATTTCTATATTTGCAAGAAAAAGCGGATAGTTATTATGGTAAATTCCAGCTTAACGGTGATACTCAAAATGCGTCTCCTGGTTGGGTACCTAGGCGAGCGCGCACAAAATTCTTGGTGGTCTACAAGCTTCTACGAGCAATCTAGCCGTCAATTTTTAGAGCCTGTCCTAACAAGAACATCACAACTTGCGCGATACCACGGTGTCGTAGAAGCAGCACGTCGTGTTCATGATGAGCATCTTAACGTCGGAGTGTATCATCTATTTCGACTGCCCGAAGAATTAGAGCAAGACCTTCACAGCCAAGTTCAGGATTACGATGTGGAGTACTTCACTCGAACAGTGACGCATAATATTGAAAGCGCTACCAATGCATTAAAGGATTTAGCGATTTTAATTACACCAAATACAATCGGACCCAAAGCGGTCGGAAAAATAGCTGAATTAAAGTCAGCAAATACATTAAAAATAATTTCGACAGAGTATCTTTCTGCGTTCTATAGGAACGAAAAAGTATACCCATATTTGGTGGCATGAAAGTGATTGAAAAAGCACCATACACAACACAGTTGGGAGCCGGGCTTGGCCTAATCAATGAAACCAAAACGCTACTTGAGCTTTGGTCTCCTGAAATGTCAGCAAACGAGTTGTACGAGATTGGTTTAAAGTCTGGAATGTTTCCTGTAATCACTGCTCGGCGCCTCCGAAATATCATTGCTGAGTGCTTCGCTCCGCGATACCTGGTCGCTGATGGGTCGCCAGCTCGATATCTCAAGATTCTGAGCCGAAGGCTTTCAACGCCAGATTTGTCTCAGCTTTTGTTTTTGTTCACTAGCCGCGCAAATCCAATCTTTGGTGACTTTGTGCGGCAAGTGTATTGGGCCCGATACGCTGGTGGATATACCCAGCTCACTAATGACGATGCTCGTTCTTTTGTCGAGCGGGGAATCGATGATGGAAAAATGAGCAAGCGCTGGTCCGAGACTACAGTTCGTCGTGTTTCAGCATATCTAACCGGATGCTGCGCTGATTACGGGCTACTTGAAAGTGGATCGCGTTCCAGTCGGCGTATACTACCGTTTCATATTTCTAATGCCGCCGCAGCCTATCTAGCATACGAAATGCATTTCGCTGGAGTTGGCGACAATGCATTACTCAATCAAGCCGATTGGCAGCTTTTTGGTTTGGCGCGGGAGGATGTGCTTGAAGAGATCAAGCAACTATCCTTAAAGGGTTTATTGATCGTCCAAGCTGCTGGAGACGTAATCCGAATAAGTTGGAAACAAAAAGATATGGAGGCGTTCTGCGATGTCCTCGCTCAAGGGTGATTTCGACGAATTGCGTGAGCGCATTCGGCAAGGACGCGAACTCGGTCATGCGAGTTTCGAACCCATTTACTATTTAGTATTTCGGCCGGAGCAGATCCTAGAGGTTAAGCGGCAGACACCGGCCTGGCTTGCAAAGCTTCATCAAGAGGGTTGGGAAGTTCACACCTTTTCTATGTCCGAGAATATCTGGGCTCTGCTTAAGGATGACCCGTTATGGTCTCTATGTTTAATGGTGGATAAGTCGGCGCCGACGGACTGGCCTCGCACAAATAAGGCTCTTGCTGACGTCTTGACTAACAACAATGCCCTTTTGAATAGGCTTGAAGTCGCCCTTCAAGCGCTAGGAGGGAAGAAAAATGCCCTTTTGCTGGTTACTGACCTAGAAGCACTTCATCCATTCTTGCGCATCGGTACACTTGAAAGTCAGCTACAAGGAAAATTCTATGTTCCGACGATCTTCCTATATCCGGGGGTTCGAACGGGTAAGACGCGATTGAGATTTCTTGGCTTCTATCCAGAAGACGGAAATTACCGATCTGTTCATGTAGGCGGCTGATTTCATTGAGAATGTAGGGACTTATCCATGACTATTCGCTCGCTCTTCGACACGAACAAAGACATATTCCGGACGATTGAGAAAGTTATCACCTATGGGGTTTCAGAAGAAATCCGTCTGCAGGCTGAAATCTCTGAGTATGTTGTTACTGAAAGCATTGAGGAACAGTTCTTCAGGCTTCTTAATCTGATGCAGAAAGCGATGGAAGGGGGCGGTGAAAACGAAATCGGCGTCTGGGTTTCTGGCTTCTACGGATCCGGTAAGAGCTCATTCACTAAATACCTTGGTCTCGCTTTCGATGATCAGCGTAAGATCGATGGAACCCCCTTCATCAAACATCTGCAAAATCGACTGCACAAGCCGCAGACAAAAGCGCTACTTAACGCTGTTGCACAAAAGTTCCCAGCCGCAGTGGTCATGCTCGACCTTGCAAGCGAGATGCTCGCAGGGGCTACTATGGAGGATGTCTCCACAGTCCTGTATTTCAAAGTACTCCAGTGGGCTGGTTACTCCCGCAATCTTAAGGTCGCGGCGTTTGAGCGTATGGTGGAGAAAGACGGTCGTACATCGGAACTGCATGAGCAAATTTCAAAAGCACTCCCCGGCGTAACCTGGGCTCGTGTCCAGAATAACCCTTTGGCCATTGATGGATTGATACCCAAGATTGCTCACGAAATGTACCCGGGACTTTTTCCGGATACGAAGTCTTTTTCGTCTAACACAGATGGTTTCTTGCAATTCGAAGACCAGCGCGTGCAGGAGATGATCGATATAGTCCGCGAGAAGAGTGGCAAGCAGAACATCATGTTCATTGTCGACGAGGTTGGTCAGTACGTTGCGTCGCGTGACAATCTTATCCTCAATCTTGATGGCCTAGCCAAGAACCTCAAACGTCTGGGCAATGGCAAAGCCTGGATCATCTCAACTGCGCAACAGACGCTCACGGAGGACGATCCGCGTGCGGCTCTAAACTCGGAAAAACTTTATAAGCTGAAAGATCGCTTCCCGATCCAGATCGACCTGGAATCGAGCGATATCAAGGAAATTTGTTACCGGCGTCTGTTAGGCAAATCGCCTGCCGGCGAAGCAGAGCTTAGTAAGATCTTCGACGACCATGGTCAGGCGCTGCGGCACAATACTAAGTTACAAGATGCAAAGTACTACGACGCAGACTTCAGTAAGGCGAGTTTCATCAATCTTTATCCATTCTTACCGGCGCACTTCGATATCCTGCTGCACTTGCTTGGTGCATTAGCCAAGTCCACCGGTGGTATCGGCCTTCGTTCAGCGATCAAGGTGATCCAAGACGTTCTGAAAGGTGAAGGTGGTTCCAAGGCGATGGCTGATCAGCCAGTGGGCTTGCTGGCCACGACTGTCACTCTTTATAACGAGCTGCAAAAAGATATCCGTAGTGCCTTTGGCTCTATTCAGCAGTCTGTCGTAAAGGTACAGATCCGCTTCCCCGATTCACAGCTTCACCAAGATATAGCCAAGTCCATCGCTGTACTGCAGATCCTTGGAAATATCCCGGTGTCGGTAGAGAATGTTGCCAGCTTGATGCACCCGTCGATCACCGCTCCCTCACAGCTTGAAGCCGTGAAAAAAGCTGTCAACGACATGCTCAACGACGTCCTTGTCCCGCTAGGCGAAAAGGATGGCAACCTTGTCTTCCTCAGCGAAAAATTGCGTGACATTGAGCAAGAGCGTGGCACCATCGCGTTGCGCACCGTTGATGTGAAGCGGATCTTCAATGATGCGCTCCGTGAAGCTTTCGACCCTCTACCTCGTGTCAGCTTGCAGGGCACGATGGCCGTTTCTACGGGCCTAAAGACACGGGCCGGTACTGCTATCACCAGTTTGGCTGGTGACAGCAACACGGTTCAGACCATCGTAGAGCTGGTCTCCACCAGTGACTACGAGACAGCTAAGAACCGGATGCTCGATGATTCCCGTAGTCGCGCAGGGCGCAACATTATTGGCCTTCTTGCGCGCTCAAACTCTGACCTCGATGACCTGGCTAACGAAATTTATCGCTGCCACCGGATTGCCGAAGTGCATCGCAATGAGCCCGACCAAGAGGTCAAAGACTATTGCTCCGGTCAGATGGATCGTGCCGCAAAATTGGCTATTCAACTCCAGAGCAAGATCAAGCAGACACTTCAGGCAGGTTCTTTTGTTTTCCGTGGCCAGGCGACAGCCGTAGCAGCACTGGATGCATCCCTTCTAGAAGCCGCTAAGAAGCTACTTATCGACGTCGCTGAGCAAGTTTTTGATCGGTACGTCGAAGCACCCGTGCGCGCAGCTACTGATACTGCTGAGAAGTTTCTCCGAGTTGCTAATCCAACAGCCATTAGCGCTACTTTGGACCCACTTGGTCTGGTGCAAACAGTTGCAGGCCGAGCGTCTTTCAAAACTGATCATAAGGCAATGATCAGTATACGCGACCATATAGATAAGCGTGGAACCGTTGACGGGAAGCGGCTGCTGGATGATTTCAGCAGCGACCCATTTGGCTGGTCGCAAGACACCACGCGGTACATTCTCGCCGCGATGCTCATGGCCGGTGAAATCAAGTTGAAGGTGTCTGGGCGGGAGGTAACAGCTGCTGGCCAGCAGGCGATTGACGCACTTAAGACCAATAATTCTTTCAGGACAATTGGCGTAGCGCTTCGGGACGAGCGCCCATCCATTGAAATGCTGGCGCTCGCCGCCGAGCGGTTGACAGACTTAGTCGGGGATATGGTCATCCCGCTTGAGCAGGAGATTAGCAAAGCTGCGGCCAAGCATTTCCCGCGCTTTCAATTCGATTACGGGTCACTCGGCGAAAAGCTCAGCGGACTGGGGCTCGCTGGCAGTGATCGCATTCAAGCAATGAACCAAGAGCTGGCAGATGTCCTCTTTACGGATGCCTCGGATGCCCCTCAGCGCCTCGGCGCGGAAACATCTGCGCTTCATGACAATCTGACATGGGCTTTGGAAGTGAAACGGTCGCTGGAGAACGGTCTTGATGCCACATTGCGCGACCTTTTATCTCATCGCCAAAATATCGAGACGCTACCTGACACAGGGATCCCTGGTGAACTCCGCAAAGAGCTCATCGAAGAGATTGAATCATTGTCAGAGCGCCTGAAGAAGGATGACTTCTACAAGCACGCTACCGACTTCAATTCTCTTCTGACACACATCAAAAGCCGCGTGCGAGATTCCGTCGTGGCGCTGACAGAGCAACAGAAGCTGCGGATTAAAGAGGGCGTTGAGGATTTTCAGCGCCTACCCGAATGGTCGGAGTTGACCCAGGAGGAGCGCAGCAATGCTGTTAGCCGCTTAGAGGGGCTGGCGATCACCGTCTCTCAGGATCTCGTGGGCCTGAAAAAATTGCTCGCCTGTGATTATGATATCAGCACAACAATTGACGACATCAAGCGGTCAATTAACAAGCAGAGGCAAGAGCGTATCCGTAAAGAATTCGATGAGGAAGCGACCAAATACAGGGCAGAAGGTAAGGTCAAGCTGGCGCGCTCTATTTCTGTGCCAGCGAAATTGGTTTCCGCCGGTGATCTCAATTCGCTCATAGACCAGCTCAATGAGCTAAAGAGCCAGGTGGCGCTTTATGAAGAGATCGAGCTCTCCTTCGTCATTGGCGGGACCGAATAACGATGGCCTTCGATCAGATCACCCGTAATCGCCTCCAAAGATTTGTCACTGACGCGCGCTGCGTGTTGGAAGAGGAATTCACTCGGCAGCTTCAGAGCGACTATGGACTGGACCCGGCGTCGGGCACGGCCGCGCCGCTCGAAAGCCTTCGCCACATTAACGATCAGCAAAGAGAGACAGCGCGCATCCTGCGTGACACGCTGGCTCATTATTGTGCCGGCTCCGACACCTATACAAAGGCTGGACTTGATCGGATTGTGCGCGAACAGGCCTTCACCATCCTCAACCGGCTGGCGGCGCTGCGCATGGCCGAGGCGCGTGGTCTTCTGATCGAATCGGTCGGCAATGGCTATCAGGCCAAGGGCTTCCAGCTCTATGCGCGCCTAGCCGGTACAGGCCTTGGTGAGACGGGCGATGTCTACCGCGTCTATCTGCAGAGCGTCTTCGACGAGTTCGCGCTGGATCTGCCCGGCCTCTTTGACCGCTATTCGCCGCAGGGACGTCTCTTCCCCCGTGAAGCCGCTCTGCTTCAGGTCCTCGCTCTCATCAATCACGGCGAGATCGAGCAACTCTGGGCCGATGACGAGACGATTGGTTGGATCTACCAATATTTTAACTCGAAGGAAGAGCGCAAAGCGATGCGTGATGCGTCTCAGACGCCGCGCAATAGTAGAGAACTTGCCGTTCGCAACCAGTTCTTCACTCCACGCTATGTGGTGGAGTTCCTGGTCGACAACACGCTTGGGCGGCTCTGGTTCAACTGGACGGGCGGGCAGACCGGTCTGCGCGACCGTTGCCAATACCTGCTGGTGAAACCAGAGGAACAACCCGAGCCTGTCAAACGCCTGCGCGACCCGCGCACGATCAAACTGCTCGATCCGGCCTGCGGCTCGATGCATTTCGGGCTTTACGCCTTCGATCTTTTCTTGGAAATTTATCGCGAGGCTTGGGCGTGGGAGCAGACCAATGGGCCTGGCTGCCTGGATACCGAGACTAGCGTCAGCATGGATCTTAAACCGCTTGGCCAGACCTATGCCAACCAAGACGCGTTCCTGCACGACGTGCCGCGTCTGATTATCGAATATAACATCTATGGCGTCGATATCGACCCGCGGGCTGCGCAGATCGCGTCGCTGGCGCTGTGGCTGCGGGCGCAGCGGGCCTGGCACGAGGCCGGGGTGAAGGCAAAGGATCGGCCGCAGGTGGGTCAGGGCCAAGTGGTGGCAGCAGTGGCCCCGCCCGCCGAAGTGGACCTGCGCAAGAGGTTCATGGAGGAACTCGATCCCCTAGATGCAGAGCTGTTCGAACAGACGCTGTTAATGCTCAAGGGCCTGCCCGAGCTTGGGGTGCTGCTGCAGGTCGAAAAGGAGCTTCCCGCTCTGATCCGTAAGGTGTTCGGCACTATCGGTGATCTTCTCAATACAAGCAGCCGAGGCAAATCATGGGCGGAAATCGAGGCCCGGCTGCGCAAGGCGCTAACGGATTACACTCGTGCCGCCCGTTCTACCTATCGGGGAAGGCTGTTTGCGGAGGATGCGCTGCAAGGGCTGCGGATGATCGACCACTGTCGCGAAGTGTTCGATGTGGTTGTGATGAACCCGCCATTCGGAGCAACTAGTTCTGGAACCAAGGCGTTCATCACAAAATCATATTCAAATAGCAAGGGAGATCTCCTAGCAGTTTTTGTCCAACGATCTCTTGAACTCTTGCGAAGTGGCGGCCAATTAGGCGCTATTACGTCACGTGCACCATTCTTCCTTGGAACAATGGAGGATTGGCGGAAGAATGTTGTTCTTCGAGACGCATCTCCGCAAGTCTTTGCAGATCTCGGCATGGGAATCATGGACGATGCGATGGTTGAGGCTGCCGCATACACAATAGAGAAAACAAAAATTGAAAAAATTCACAAGATCGACTGTATCAGAGTCCTTACCAGCGACGATAAATCCCATGCAATTATTGAGGCTAAATTAAATCCCAATTCTAAAAATCGTTTCAGTATTTCAATGGCTGGACTGAATGATTCTCCGAGTCATGCATTCGCCTATTGGATGAGGGAAGAAACATTAAAAAAACTTAGCAACCTGTCAACTATTGATCCTAGCTTGGTTTCAATCCGTGTTGGAATGCAAACTGGTTCTGATTGGCGCTTTCTGCGGCAATGGTGGGAGGTGGATCCCGAACGATATGTGACGCTCAACGAAGATGGCAGTCCGAAGCAGGGCTATGAGAGGGATGGCCAACGCTGGATCACCTATACAAAGACTGACCGCGCCTCTCCATGGTATGCACCTTTACTACAGGTAGTAAAATGGGAGAAACAGGGCTTGGAGTACGACGCTTTCTTGAACGAATCAGGGAAGTCGAGAGCAGCTCTAAGAAGTCGAGAGCTCTACTTTAAACCTGGATTTAGCTACATGCTCCGGTCAGCACGCTTGGTGCCATACATTGTTCCATGTGGCGCAATCCCAACCGCAGGGCGTGCTCAAGGTTTTGGCGAAGGAGACGGCCTGCTGACTGGACTTATACTTGTTTCGTCAAACATAGGAAGTGCTTGGGCTCGCCTGACAGGCGAAATGTTCGAAAGGCCGAAATTTCAGGCAGGTATGGTGCAATCGATACCTGCAATTGACCTTAGTCAAAATGTTTTAGAGCGCTGCCGCCAGACAATTTTACGGGAATATGTCAAGCGCCGTTCGAGGTTCGTCGGTCGTGAACCGAGCAGAGAGTACCTATTTCCTGATTTTTTTCGTCAGCAAGCAGCCAACATAGAATGGCAGCGTAAAACTCTTCTTGGGGACGAACTAGAGGATCAAATTGCGCTGCAGTATCATTTAAGCGGAGACGAGTTTGTTGAACTTCAGCGCGATCTTCTGGAGGCCTTGGAGTTTCAAGAAGGTTCTTGTGTTTCAGCGTCATCCGATGTGGACGATGAAGAGGCTGTTGATCAGGATTTGTCCGATACGCCACAAGACGAAAGCATGCTTTTTGAAGGACTGATTTCGTACGCGGTGGGAGTCTGCTTTGGCCGCTGGGACATGAGAATGGCCTTAGATTGCGTCAACAATGATGCTGAATCAGATCCATTCAAGGCCCTTTCACCGACACCTCCTGGCTGGCTATTATGGGATAAACTGTCAGATATAGAGAGGCAAACATACCCTCTTAGCTTCGCACGATCTGGAATAATTGAGCACGACAATTCGACGCGATCAGACCTAATGAGGAAGTTAGCAGAGTGCTTTGATTTTCTTAAAGCGCGAAAAGAAATTGACGAAGATGAGATATGCAGGGGGATTGGGGCCTCCAGTCTCTCAGAGTATTTTGCTCGTGCGTCCGGTTTCTTCTCATTGCATCTCGAAATGTATTCAGGTGGTGGCCGGAAGGCCCCGATCTACTGGCCGCTCTCGACCAGCTCGGGCAGCTTCATTCTATGGCTCTACTACCCCAGAATGACCAGCCAGACGCTTTACTCCGCCGTCAATGACTTCGTGGAGCCAAAGCTGAAGCAGGTCAGCCGCGACGCCGCCAATCTTCGTGACAAAGCCGGGGCCCGCACTCGCGACGACGAAAGGCAATTGGAAGCTTTACAAGCGTTTGAGCTGGAGCTGATCGAGCTGCGCGATACCCTGCTGAAGCTCGCACCGACCTACAAACCTAACCACGACGATGGCGTACAGATTAGCGCAGCACCGTTGTGGCCGCTGTTCCGCCACAAGCCGTGGCAGAAGGTGCTCAAGGACACTTGGGCCAAGCTGGAAAAGGGCGAGTATGACTGGGCACACTTGGCTATGGCCTATTGGCCGGAACGCGTGCGCGAGAAGTGCAAGACCGACAAGTCGCTCGCTATCGCGCACGATCTGGAGGGCCTCTATGTCGAACCAGACGCTCAACCAAAAAAGAGCCGCGGCAAGAAGAAGGCCGGAGGTGATCAGTGAGCATTGCTGAATTCATTCGTGAAAAAGTGCTGCGCCCACGTTTGAAGCAGGCCGGGGCCCTTGTGGTCTATGACCTCGACAATCGCTACCGTGATCTGTGCTTCGAGCTAGCGGCAGAGAAGCTTCGCGTCGTGGATGCAGCCGAGAGCAGCATCGAAAGCCGCGAGGCCGCGCTATGCGCCTTGCGCGAGGTAGGGCTGCCCAAGGCTCTCTTGGAAGGCGTTTTGATCTATGTGCCATTCAAACGGCCAGAATCCGATGAGGACAAGCAAGCAGACCCATTTGCTCTCTACACTGCGTGCGGCGCGGTGTTCCCCAATCACGACGGTGACGAATATCTCAGCCTGTGCCTGCGAGCCCGGCCAGATCACGCAACAGAAATTCGCAAGGTCTTCGCAGCCTCTCCGGGTGGGCCAGCCTTCGCCGTGATTGACGCCATCGGGGGCGGCGTCAGCTGGCCGCAGCTCCAATCAATGCTTGGGGTCGAATCCGGGCGCGAGATTTTGGCGGCCCTATTGGCGCCCAGTGGAAGTCAGGCTCAGGCACTGAAGGACCAGGAAGGCTGGTCACAAGAGGCGCGCGACTTTTTGGGCGCGACCTTAGGCCTCAATCTGAAGACACGAGGCAAGTCCTGGGCACCCCTGGCAGATGAGCTATGGCGCTATGTGTTGTTTAGCGAATTCGTTTTTGATCTGCCCATGGCGCTGCCTGCCACCCTCATGGGGGTCCCGCATGCACCCGTGGAAGCCAGACCAATCATCGAGGATGTCTGCGATCGTTTGCGAACTGACCCTAAGTCCTGCGCGGTCTATATCGAGCGGGCAGAAGCCATTGAAATGGAGCTCAATCTTAGCGATCTTTGCGGCGCGATAGACGAGTTGGGCGAACGCGACACTTTTCCTTTCGAGGAGCGGACTTTCCTGCGCGCGGCCATTAAGGGCATCGCGAGCGGTGAGACAGACATCACAAGACGCGTGTTAGCTCGCCAGAAGAGCTCCGTGTGGCTTGGCAAGGGCGAAAGCCAAGCGCAGTGGGATCTTGTGCGTGCGAGCCTGAGCCTGGTCGAAGCTTGTGAAGACTTTGAACGTCAATTGCAAGATAATGTCCGCTCGCAAGCTGAGCTGATCGACTTTTACCTAGGCAGTTTGCGTGAGGTAGACCGCTTGCAGCGGGAGTTTGAGCAGGCAGCGGGTGACTTTCTAGACACGCACGGCCTGATGCATGAGGTCATGATCCAAGCCCGGGCGCGATACCGCCGCTTGACTGAAAAAGTGCAAAGCGTCTTTATGAGGCACATTGAGACGACCGGCTGGCCGCCAACCGGCCGCCTTTCAAATGCCGATGTCTTTGATCGTCTAGTGGCTGACCGCCTGAAAGATAGCGGGCGAAAAGTGGCCTACCTTCTGGTGGATGCCCTGCGCTACGAACTTGGCGTCGCACTTGAGAAGCTGCTTTCAGAGGATGGTCCCGTTGAGCTGCAGGCCGCCTTCGCGCAACTGCCAACGATCACACAAGTGGGTATGGCCAGTCTGTTGCCTGGCGCGCGTAATGGGCTAGTCCTGACTCTGGAGAATGAGACCCTCGTCCCTAAACTCTCTGGGTTTCCGGTGAGTAACGTGACGCAGCGAATGAGCGCACTGTCTAAGCAATACGGCGACCGTTTTGCTGAGATGCTGCTTAACGACTTTGTTCGTGGGAAGCCGAAGATTGCGGAGACCGTTGATCTTTTGGTACTGCGTTCGACCGAGATCGACAGCCAGCTGGAAAGCAACCCAGAAACGTCCCTCGGCCTCATTTCTGGAACGTTAAAGCTGATCCGCGTCGCCTTGCATAAGTTGCGCGGCATGGGCTTCAACGAAGCCGTCATCGTGACCGATCACGGTTTCTTCTTAAATGCACAGGCGGAAGCAGGAGACGTCTGCGTTAAGCCTCAGGGTATGTGGGCGGTCAACGCACATGACCGAATGATGCTTGGGGTAGGCGCAATCGACGCGCACAACCTTGTACTCAGCGCAGAAAAGCTAGGCATTCGAGGTGATTTTTCACAAGTGGCTATGCCCCGGAGCATGGCACCGTATCGCTCGGGCCACCTGTACTTTCACGGCGGTGCGTCGTTAGCGGAAGCTGTGGTGCCGGTTTTGGTGGCCCGCTTAGACAACCAGGCTCAGACAGAGCGGCGCAAAATAATGGTCGTGTTGACCTACAAAAACGGCGCAAAGCGCATCACGACGCGACTGCCGGTCATCGAAGTCGAGCTGGTTTCGGATGACATTTTTTCGCAAGATGTTACCTTGGAAATCTTGCTGGAAGCGCAAGATTCTAAAGGAAATGTAGTCGGGGAACCGCGTCCCGGTGGTGACGTGAACCCTGCCACGCGGACAGTGACCTTGATGCCGCGTCAACGTAAACAGATTGCGCTGCGCATGGACGAGGAATTTCGGGGTAAGTTCTCTATCAAGGCGTTGAACCCTACTACTCTTGCTCTGGCGTCAAAGGGCAGTGAACTTGCCCTCGAAACCGACTATACGGAATGAATGCAATGGATGACCTCGACAAGAAGCTGAACGAGATCTTTGATGGGAAGGTGCTGCGCAAAGACTTGCTGCATCGTATCAAGAAGGGCACGAACGTTCCCACGTTTGTGCTCGAGTTCCTTCTGGCTAAGTATTGTGCCAGCAATGACGAGGCGGAACTTGATGCCGGCATGGAGGCTGTGCTGTCCTCATTGCAGGAGAACTATGTTCGCCCAGATGAGGCTAACGCGGCGCAGTCCAAGGTTGCCACTAAGGGTAAACATCGGTTCATCGACAAGGTGCACGTACGGTATGTCGAGAAGGAGAAGCGCCATTGGGCTTCTCTCGAGAACTTCAATTCCCAGCGCATAGCAATTGGAGAAAAGTTCTACCGTGACAACGACCGTCTTCTCGAAGGTGGAATTTGGGCGGAAGTCACGCTTGCCCATAATGATATCGATGAGGATGACTATGCGTTTTCAATCGAGGATCTGCGACCAATCCAACTGACGCGGTTTGATTTCGACCGCTACACAGAAGGACGGATGGCGTTCACGCGCGATGAATGGCTAGCAGCAGTTCTTAGATCTGTGGGCTTGGAGTCGACGGCGCTTTCACAGCGCGTGAAAATGCACTTTATCGCCAGGCTCGCTCCCCTTGTGGAGCCAAACTACAATTACATCGAGCTCGGTCCTCGTGGTACGGGCAAGTCCTATTTTTTTAGTGAGTTCTCTCCCTACGCGACATTGATATCAGGTGGTCAAGCTACTAAAGCCACTCTTTTTTATAATAATGCACGACGGAAGGTGGGTTTAGTTGGTTATTGGGACACAGTAGCATTCGATGAGGTTGGTGGAATTAAAGTTCGTGATCCTGATACTATTCAAATCATGAAAGATTTTATGGCTAATGGAAGGTTTTCTCGAGGAGCAGAGGTCATTGCTGATGCTAGCCTTAGTTTTGTTGGCAATATTGATCTTTCAGTGGAACAGGTTGTGAATTCTAATGAATATGACCTTTTTCAACCACTGCCACCAGAACTTGATCTTGCAGTAATGGACCGCTTTGCAGCTTATATTCCTGGCTGGGAAATGCCAAAGAATAGTAGCGATTTTCTGACAAGCAAATACGGTTTTATAACAGACTATTTGGCTGAAGCTTTTCACTACCAGTTCAAGCACACAAATAGATACGAAGAAGTAAGCAAGCGAATTCGTCTCGGCAAAGCTATTGAAGGGCGTGATGAAAAAGGCATCAAAAAAACGGTCTGCGCTTTTATTAAAATTCTGCACCCACACGCTCCACCGAGCGATGCTGAATTTGAAGAATATGTAGCATACGCCATCGAATGTCGTAGGCGGGTTAAGGAACAGATGAATAAGCGAAAGCCAGACGATGAATTTGCTCGTATTGGCCTTTCCTATTTTAATAGTAGCGATAAAGAGATAATTGTATTTTGTCCTGAATCAAAGAATGCAGAGGCGACACAGCAGCCAGCAAGGCGAAGGCTCCCACGAGAAAATCAAGGCGGCAGTTCATTGACAGAAAACGTCTCTGTTGTGCCTAATATAGATATTGAAAGTGTAATTGTTGAAAATCAAATTTTACCTACACCAAATGCGTTAACGATATCTCCGCCCATTCAGGCTTCTCTTAAAGAACAGCATTTTACGATAATGTATGGAGATACCGGTCATAGTTACGAAACGATTATTGGTCCGTACATTTTGGGAGCAAAAAGCTTAATTATTGAGGATCCATATATTAGAGCACAACATCAAATTCAAAATTTTGTACGTTTCTGTGAGATGGCTATCAAGAGCGGTACGATTAAAAAGCTGACATTAATAACGGGCTACGATGATAAGACTCAACTTGTAGAGATGGCTGAAAAGCTAGAAGAGTTGAAGCAGAGCCTTCTGGAATTAGACGTTGAGTTGGATATACAACTTAATGAGAAAATTCATGATCGAGAGATCCGGATCGATAATGGGTGGGTAATCAAAATTGGTCGGGGGCTAGATTTTTATCAAAAACCGGCAAGCTGGTTTGAGATTGGTTCGCATGATCAAAGTTTGCGAAGGTGTTTAGAAACTAAAGTTGATATTTTCAAGGTTTGAATTTCACACGGGGGAAAACATGTCACGCAATGACCAAGAGATAAAGGTACCGGAAGGCGATGATCCAACTCCATACAAAGTTGAAATGCAAATTATAAATCGTTACACCCAAAAACCTGACTGGGAACAAATTGGATTCTTTGCGAGCGCAGCAGAAGCAATTAAATTCGCACAATCACGTCAAGATCGACGGTGTAGAGTTATTCATAAACGTAAATCTATTTATCCCTCCGATTAAATAACTTTAAATAAAAAATATTTATAGCGAAAATTATTATTATTAATTATCGCATTAATGAATAATAATTATTACAATATTTGTTAATATTTATATATATTAAATTTGAATATTAAACCAATTTAATTTTCAACAGAAACCCTTACCATATCGCCAAACGGAAAAACCTTGCTCCCGCTTTCTGGCACTATCCATAAACATGGATATCCAGGTGGGTCTTTCGGAAATTCACCATAGCCATCTGTCATATAGATTAGAGCATCAGGGTATGGATGTCCTTGCAACACATAGCTATCAACCCACTCGAATGGCTCCTTGAATGACGTGCCACCCCTGCCTAGCATTTTCATAGTGTTGAAATCTTGGTCTAAAAGCTCCCAAGGCTCAAATGTTTCGACCTTCTTGATTTTAAAGTCGCATTGCAAAATAGTGAGTCTGCATTCGCACATCTGCCGAGCGGCATCAATTTTAGTAATGACTTTCCCAAGAATTTTAGCGTCCATAGAGCCTGACGTATCTATAACAACGACAATGTGATCTGGGCCTGGACTTCCAAAAGAGGGAAGATAGATCTGACGCCAAATATGTTTTTTATTGGGTGGAAAAAGCCTGTAATCGTCACGTCTTAAGCCGGTCACAAACTTAGAAAAAAAGTCTCTCCAATTAACTTCTTGATGACCAGCTTTTGCAATCTCATCTGCACTTGACCCTGATATTGTGCCAGGAAGTTTTGATTTCAATTCTTCTTGCCATGAACGCCTCATTCTTAGCCGCTCAGCATCAGTGGGAAACTCTTCAACACGAGCCCACTGCCCCTGTAGATCGCCAACATCTAAGTGAATGTCACTAAAATATTCATCATCAAATTCATCAGAATTATCTGATTCACCTGGTTTTTTGCTGACGCCAGCTATCAAAAGAAGCTTTTCAAGTTGGGGCTTCGATAGTTTTGAAATAGACGAATAAATGTCCTCAGCCGTCATACCCTTATAGGATTTATCCAGGAGGCCTATTTTAGGCAAAATGACGCCTGCATCAAATAGCATAAGATTAGTGGCATAATCGATCGCTATATTCCAAATTTTATGATTGCGATTGCCACGTCGATCAATGTGTCCAAGAACACAATGTGGCCTGCCCCCTGAAAAGTGGTCCTCCCTGATGTATAGTTTTTAAGCCCATGGAGGATGGACGAATGAGCAGGAAGAGACATAAGCCGGAAGAGATAATCGCCAAGTTACGGCAGGTTGAGG
>Ga0164296_1002370_pt1 | contig 18845 bp, 20 predicted proteins | sample GEODES057metaG_FD_113533 | JGI IMG/M metagenome (GOLD analysis project Ga0164296, IMG submission 113533) | Dystrophic lake water microbial communities from Trout Bog Lake, Wisconsin, USA - GEODES057 metaG | ecosystem: Environmental > Aquatic > Freshwater > Lake | place: USA: Trout Bog Lake...
GCTTGCCGGCCTTCCAGATGGACTGGTGGACGTGCATGCCCGAGCCGTTGTCGCCGTAGATGGGCTTCGGCATGAAGGTCGCGGTCTTGCCGTAGCTGTGGGCGACGTTGTGGATGCAGTATTTGTAGATCTGCATGTGGTCGGCCTGACGGGTGAGCGGGCCGAACTTGGTGCCGAGCTCATGCTGCGACTGCGCCACTTCGTGGTGGTGCTTTTCGATCAGCAGGCCCATTTCGCCCATGGTGGACAGCATTTCGGCGCGCATGTCGCTTTCGCTGTCGACCGGGGGGACCGGGAAGTAGCCGCCCTTGACGCCGGGGCGGTGGCCCATGTTCCCCTCGGGATAATCCTTCAGGCTGGCCTGCGGGCCTTCGATGCTGTCGAGCTGGTAGATGCCGTAGTTGCCGCCGGTGCCGAACTTCGCGTTGTCGAAGATGAAGAACTCGGCTTCGGGGCCCATGTAGACGGCGTCGCCGATGCCGGAGGCCTTGACGTAGGCTTCGGCCTTCTTGGCGGTGCTGCGCGGGTCACGGTTGTAGGCCTGGCCGGTGGAGGGCTCGACGATGTCGCAGAAGATGATCATCGACGGCTTGGCGGCGAAGGGGTCCATGACCGCGCTCTCGGGGTCCGGCATGAGGATCATGTCGGACTCGTTGATCGCCTTCCAGCCGGCGATCGAGGAGCCGTCGAACATGATGCCGTCGCGGAACGCGTCCTCGTCCATGGTCGAGACGTGCTGCGCGGTGTGCTGCCACTTGCCGCGGGGGTCGGTGAATCGCAGGTCGACGTATTCGACCCCGTTCTCCTTCATCATTTCCAGCACTTTATCGACGCTGCTCTTGCCCGCGCCGGCTGCGGCTGCCTTCTTCGCCATGTGTCAGGTTTCCCTCGTTAGGTGAACTCGATAAGCGCGCCGCTCTCCGGAGAGCGCAGCACGCGTGCCTCAGATAGCTTCTACGCCGCGCTCGCCGGTGCGAATGCGGATAACCTCTTCAATCGTGCTGACGAAGATCTTGCCGTCGCCGATCCGTCCGGTGCGCGCCGCGTTGACGATCGCTTCCACCGCGCGTTCGACGATATCGTCGTCGCAGACCACCTCGATCTTCACCTTGGGGAGGAAATCGACCACGTATTCAGCACCGCGGTAGAGTTCCGTGTGTCCCTTCTGGCGACCGAAACCTTTGGCTTCGACGACCGTTATGCCCTGCAGGCCAACTTCGTGCAGCGCTTCCTTCACTTCGTCCAGCTTGAACGGCTTGATGACCGCCTCGATCTTCTTCATCCGATTCCTCTGCCCGGGCTGCCCCGTGCATCCTCCCTCTGATCAGAACGGCCGATGCCGCGGAAGGGAGGGCGTTTAGCAGGGTTGCACGTTGCGTGCCACCCAGGATTCAGGCGTGGACAACGCTTTAGTCCGGGGGATGCACAGATTGACGGCAGTTGGCCCGCCCGCGCTTTGGGCGTGCGGTGCCCAATTTGCGGGCATGGTGATGCCGTCGTGTGGGCAGGGGGGGGCGGGCAGGTTGAACGGCGCGGGCGGGCGAACCATACTCCGTCCCCCGATTTCCGAGAGGCCTTTCCGCGGTGAAGACGCTCAATACCCTGCTTTCCAACACCGGCACGACGATCTTCACGGTGATGTCCGCGCTGGCCGTGCAGCATGGCTCGATCAATCTCGGCCAGGGGTTTCCCGATACCGACGGGCCGGCCGACGTGTTGCAGGCGGCGGCGGACGCGCTGTTTGACGGGCGCAACCAGTATCCGCCGATGGCGGGGGTGCCGGAACTGCGCCAGGCGGTGGCGGCGGCGAACAAGCGGTTCTACGGGCTGGATATCGATCCCGACAGCGAGGTGGTGGTGACCTCGGGGGCGACGGAGGCGATCACGGCATGCCTGATGGCGCTGATCAATCCGGGCGATGAGATTGTGCTGATCGAGCCGTTGTATGACACGTATCTGCCGGTGGTCAGGCTGCTGGGGGCGACGCCGAAGCTGGTGCGGCTGAGCCCGCCGAAATGGGAGCTGCCGCGGGCGGAGCTTGCGGCGGCGTTCGGGCCGAAAACCAAGGCGATCCTGCTGAATACGCCGATGAACCCGGCGTCCAAGGTGTTCACGGCGGATGAGCTGGCGTTCATCGCCGGGCTGTTGCAGAAGCACGACGCCTATGCGGTGTGCGACGAGGTGTATGAGCACCTGGTGTTCGACGGGGCGCGGCATATTCCGCTGATGACGCTGCCGGGGATGCGCGAGCGCTGCCTGCGGATCGGCAGCGCGGGCAAGACGTTTTCGGCGACGGGCTGGAAGGTCGGCTACATCTCGGCACCCAAGGCGCTGGCGGGGGTGGCGATCAAGGCGCACCAGAACCTGACGTTCACCACGGCGCCGAACCTGCAGCGGGCGGCGGCGGTGGGGCTGATGAAGGACGATTCGTATTTCGCCTTGCTGGCCGGCGGGTTGCAGGCGAAGCGGGACCTGCTGTCGGAGGGGCTGAAGCGGATCGGCTTCGAGGTGCTTCCGGCGCAGGGCACCTATTTCGTCACCACCAATTTCCGGCCGCTGGGGTTCAACGGCGACGACGCGGCGTTCTGCCGGTTCATCACCGAGCAGGCGAAAGTGACGGCAATTCCGGTCACCGCGTTCTACGAAGGGGCGGCGCCGAGCCATTTCGCGCGCTTCGCCTTCTGCAAGCGCGACGAGGTGTTGATCGAGGCATTGGCGCGGTTGGAGCGTTTGTTTGCCTCCGGCGCATTGACGCGCCCTGCCGCTTCAGCCTAAACGCCCCCTCGCGATGCGATCCGACGACGGATCGTGGGGATGGCGGACTTAGCTCAGCTGGTAGAGCGCCAGGTTGTGGTCTTGGATGTCACGGGTTCGAGCCCCGTAGTTCGCCCCACCCTCCCCCTTGCGAGGATCAACACATGACACTGACAGTAGCGATCGGCGGCCTCGGTGCCATCGGGCTCGATCTGGCGCGCGCGCTTGACCATGGTGACGACGGGCGCGGCGTGGACGGGCTGCGGCTGATTGCCGCGAGTGCGCGGGATCGGGACAAGGCGCGGGCCAACGTGGCCGGGTTCCGCAACCCGCCGGAGATCGTCGACCTCGCTGAGCTGGCGCGGGCGGATATCGTGGTCGAGGCGGCGCCGGCGGCGGTGTTCGAGCAGATCGCACTGCCCGCCATCGATGCGGGGCGGATCTTCGTGCCCAGCTCGGTCGGGCAACTGCTGCCGCGGATGCACCTGGTGGAGCGGGCGAAGGCGACGGGCGCGCGGATCGTGGTGCCGACCGGGGCGCTGCTGGGGCTCGACGCGGTGCGGGCCTGCGCGGAAGGGGGGGTGACGAGCGTGACCATCGAGACGCGCAAGCCGCCGAACGGGCTGGTGGGCGCGCCGCACCTGATCAAGAACAACATCGACGTGCTGGCGATCACCACGCCGACGGTGATCTTCGAAGGCAACGCCTTCGACGCCGCGGCCGGATTCCCCGCCAACGTGAACGTGGCCGCCGCGCTGGCGCTGGCAGGGATCGGGCCGCAACGCACGACGGTGCGCATCTGGGCGGACCCGGGCGTGGATCGGAATATCCATACCATCAAGGTCGAAGCCGACGCTGCGCGGCTGACGATGACAGTGGAAAATGTGCCGAGCGAGGCGAACCCGAAGACGGGGAAATTGACGCCGCTGTCGGTGCTGACGTGTCTGCGGGGGATGACGTCGACGTTGAAGGTGGGAAGCTAAGAGGCCTCCGGCGGCCAAGGGCCGAGAGGCCCTTGGAACCCATTTGATTCGAGCGGCTGGATTGATGACCTTCAGCTGCTAACCGCTTTCTTTGCGCCGCAGGCATTCAGACACAGCGACCGCATGAGGAATTGTGCGGTCGCTGTTTTTTGGGCTTCGCCAGTCTCCGCAGCGGGATCTTGGGATTGCGACCGAAGGCAAGTTCCACAGCCAAGAGAGTTTGTGGGTTCCAAGGGCCTCTCGGCCCTTGGCCGGCGGAGCCTCTTTGCTTGGCTTAAGGCTTCGGCATCGTGACGCCCGGCGGCAGTGTCACGCCGGGGGGGAGTTTGACGCCAGGGGGGAGTTGCATGCCGCCGGGCATGTTGCCGCCTGGCATGGCGCCGGCGGGCATGTTGGGGATGGTCATTGCGGTGTAGCCGGTGGGCGGGGAGAAGGTGGCGGGGTCGAGGGGGGCGTAGCTGACGGCGGTGGCGAGGAGGGTGGAGTGGTCGCCGTCGGGGCCGGTGCTTTCGCCGCGCAGGATCAGGCCGTCGTCGGTGATGCAGCTGGTGGAATTGCGTTGGCCTTTGCTTTCCCAGACCGTGCAGCGCTGGCCGGCGATGGTTTCGGTGCCTTTGCGGGAAAAGGTCGTGTTGGGACCGGTGGCGGCTTCGAAGCCGGCGGCGCTGCGGGGGTCGAGCGGGCGTTCCATGTACAAGTGTTTGTCGGTCATGATCATGGTCATTTTGCTGGCGGCGCGGTCGGTGATGACGACGACGGGTTTGCCGGTGACGTCGATGCGGGTTTTGGCACCGCCGGCGGCGAAGGTCATGCGGATGGCCTGGGGGCCCTGGCTGCCGCGGCTTTCGGCCTTGTAGTCGACGGTGGCATCGCGGGTGGGGGCGAGGAGGGGGCGGTCCTGTGCGACGGCGGGGAGGGCGGCGAGGACGAGGGTGGCGGCGAGGAGAGGTGCTTTGAACATGACGGGCTCCGTTTCTGCTGTCCCCCGGCGATCATCCTCCGCGGGCGGAGGGAGGGTCAATGCCGTTCGGAGGGGACGGCTTGCTCCGCGCGGCGTGGCGTGCATTCTGCGCCGGGGAGAGAGCGTCGCGGGTCGGGGCCCGCGGCGTGGCACGTCAATTGCGTGAACATCTGGCCTGGACCGTCGATCGGCCAGGCCGCAGCAACGGGAGACGAGGCATGGACCGCAGGCAGTTCATTGTGGGCGCGGGTGCGCTGGCAGGTGTGGCGGGATCGCGGGCGGCGCAGGCGGCCGATCCGGTGGTGATCGGCGTGGTGTATCCGCTGACCGGCAATGGCGCGGCGGTGGGGCTCGATGCCAAGGCGGCCTATGAGGTGGCGGCCAACATCATCAACAACACCCACGCGCCGATCGGTGTTGCGATGGGGCAAGGGGGCGGGCTGTCGGGTCTCGGCGGCGCGCGGATCAACCTGGTGTTCGCGGACAGCCAGAACGACCCGCAGAAGGCCCGCGCGGAGGCCGAGCGGCTGATCACGCAGGAGAAGGCGGTGGCGATCGTCGGCAGCTATACCTCGGCGACGGGGGCGACGATCAGCCAGGTCACCGAGCGGTATGAGGTGCCGTATGTTTCGGCCGACAATTCCTCGCCGAGCCTGAACCAGCGCGGGCTGAAGTGGTTTTTCCGCACCGGGCCGCACGACGAGATGTTCACCAAGGGGATGTTCGATTTTCTTGCCGATATCGGGAAGAAGACCGGGCGGCCGGCCAAGACGGTGGCGCTGTTCTACGAGGACAGCATTTTCGGTACTGACAGTTCGAACGTGCAGCGCAAGCTGGCGGCCGCCGCGGGGATGCAGGTGGTGGCGGATATCCGCTATCGCGCCTCGTCGCCCTCGCTGTCGACCGAGGCGCAGAAGCTGAAGGCGGCGAATGCGGATGTGCTGCTGCCGTCATCTTATACGTCGGACGCGATCCTGATCCTGAAGGCGATGAACGAGATCGGCTACAAGCCGAAGGCGATCCTGGCGCAGGCGGCGGGGTTCCAGGAGAGCGCGTTCATGCAGGGCGCGGGCGCGCTGGCGGAGGGGGCGATGAGCCGGTCGTCGTTCGCGGGGGATGCCGAGAAGCTGCGCCCGGCGGTGCCGATCGTGAATGCGCTCTACAAGGCGCACAACAACAAGGACATGAACGACAACACCTCGCGCGAGATCACCGCGCTGCTGGTGCTGGCGGATGCGATCAACCGGGCGGGTTCGGCCAAGCCCGAGGAGATCCGCAAGGCGCTGGTGGCGACGAACATTCCGGGCAGCCAGACGATCATGCCGTGGGCCGGGGTGAAGTTCGACGAGACCGGGCAGAACACGCTGTGCAACCCGGTGATCCAGCAGGTGTTCGACGGGGTCTACAAGACGGTGTGGCCATTCGACCTCGCTGCCAAGGAAGCGGTGTGGAACGTCGGAAAGTGAAGCTTGTGGCTGGAGGTTTGCGGGCGTGACGCTTGAGACCGTGATGCAGGTCGCCCTCGGCGGCCTGCTGATGGGCTTGATCTATGCGCTCGTGGCCGCCGGGCTCAGCCTGATCTTCGGCCTGATGGATGTTGTGAACTTCGCGCATGGCGAGATGATGATGCTCGCTATGTACGCCGTGTTCGTGATCTGGAGCATGACCGGGCTCGATCCGCTCCTGCAACTGCCGATCGTCGCGGCGGTGCTGTTCGGGCTCGGGGTCGCGGTGTATCGCGGCATGATCGGGCGCGCGCTGTCGGTGCAGTTCAACCGCGGCATGGTGCAGATCTTCGTCACCTTCGGTTTGGCGATCTTCATCCGGGGGGCGGCGCAGTTCGTCTGGGGCGGCGAGTTCCGCGCGGTGACCAATACCTGGCTGTCGGACCGGTCGTTGAACATGGGGGGCGTATATCTGCCGTTGCCGCAGTTGGCGGCGAGCCTGGTATGCTTGGCGGCGTTCGCCGGGCTGCTGGCGATATCGCGCACCGAGTTCGGCAAGGCGCTCGAGGCGACGCGGGAGGATCGCGAGGCGGTGGCGCTGCTGGGCATCGATCGCGACCACATCTTCGCGATGGGTTGGGGGCTCGGTGCTGGGGCGGTGGGCATCGCGGGCGTGATGCTGGCGGGGTTTTATTATGTCGGGCCCAATGTGGGGGCGAGTTTCGCGCTGATCGCCTATGTGACGGTGGCGCTGGGAGGCTTCGGCAGCATGACCGGGGCGCTGGTGGCGGGCGTGCTGATCGGCGAGATCGAGGCGATCACGGCCGCCGTGCTGGAGCCCTCGCTGAAGCAGATCGGTGTGTTCGCGGTGTATCTCGCGGTGCTGTTGTTCAGGCCGCGCGGCCTGTTCGGGAAGCTGTAGGCGTGGACAACAGTATTCTTCGCCGGCGGCGGCATGAGCTGATCGTGGGGGCGGTGCTGCTGGTGGCCGTGGCACTGCTGCCGTTGCCGATCAAGGACGTCTACACGCAGAACCTGATCATCATCACGCTGCTGTTCGCCGGGCTCGCGCAGGCGTGGAATATCCTGGGCGGGTATTGCGGGCAGATCTCGCTGGGGCACGCGCTGTATTTCGGCATGGGGAGCTATGTCTCGACGCTGCTGTATGTGCAGGCGGGACTGCCGCCGAGCGTCGGGATCTTCTTTGGCGGCGCGATCGGCGGACTGGCGGCGCTGCTGGTGGGGTGGCCGTGTTTCCGGCTGTCCGGGCACTACTACGCGATCGCGACGGTGGTGGTGGGGGAGATCGGCTATCTGCTGTTTCTCAACTGGGACTATGTCGGGGGCGCGACCGGCGTCTACATCCCGATTGCCAAACCTTCTCTGCTGAACTTGCAGTTCGGCAAGGACAAGCTGCCGTACCACTTCCTCGTGCTGGCCTTCGCGGCGGCGACGTGGCTGGCGGCATGGCTGATCGAGGGGTCGCGCTGGGGGTATTCCTGGCGGGCGGTGAAGGATGACGTGGTGGCGGCGCGGTCGCTTGGGGTGAACATTTTTTCGAGCAAGATGGCGGCGGCGGCGATCAGCGGTTTTTTCACCGGGCTGGGTGGGGCGATCTACGGGCTCTATGTCGGGTACATCGATCCGGACAGCGTGATGGCCGGGCATTTCTCGATCCTGATCGCGCTGCCGGCGGTGCTGGGGGGCGTGGGGACGCTGTGGGGGCCGATATTGGGGGCGGCGCTGCTGATACCGCTGAAGGAACTCTCCAGTTCCTTCCTGGGAGGTTCGGGACGGGGCGTCGACCTGATGCTGTATGGGGCGATGATCGTCATCGTCGCGCTGGCGCGGCCGCAGGGGCTGGTGAGCCTGTTCGGGAGGCGGCGCGATGGCTCTGCTTGAAATCGACGGGGTGAGCAAATCCTTCGGCGGCGTGGCGGCGAATGTGGGCATCTCCTTCGAGGTCGCGCAGGGCGAGATCCTCGGGCTGATCGGGCCGAACGGGGCGGGGAAGACGTCGCTGTTCAACTCGATCTCAGGGGAGGTGACGCCAGATTCCGGAGAAATCCGGCTGGAGGGGAAGCGGATTTCCGGCCTCGGGCCGGTGGCCTGCGCGGAGCGGGGGATCGCGCGGACATTCCAGGTGGTGCGCAGCTTCGAGTCGATGACGGTGCTGGAGAACGTCATGGTCGGCGCCTTCGCGCGCACGGCGCATGCGCGCACCGCGATGCGCAAGGCAATGGACACGCTGGAGTTCTGCGGCCTCGCCGAACGGGCGGACCGGCCAGCCTGGTCGCTGAGCCCGCCGGAGAAGCGGCGGCTGGAAATGGCGCGGGCGCTGGCGACCGATCCCAAGATCATCCTGCTCGACGAAATGCTGACCGGGCTCACGCCGACCGAGGCGCAGGCGGGGGTCGAACTGGTGCGCGAGGTGTGCCGGCGGGGGATCACCATCATCATGGTCGAACATGTGATGGAGGTGGTGCTGCCGCTGGTCTCGCGCGCGGTGGTGCTGAATCTCGGGCGCGTGCTGACGATCGGGCTGCCCTCGGAGATCGTGAAAAACCCTGATGTCATCAGGGCCTATCTCGGGGATCGCTATGCTGCGGCTTGATAACGTTTCCGCGTCGTATCGCGGCCTGAAGGCGCTGCAGGGCATCTCCATCGAGGTGGGGCAGGGCGAGATCGTCGCCGTTGTCGGCGCCAACGGGGCGGGCAAGAGCACGCTGCTGAAGGCAATCGCCGGGCAGGTGGCGACCGAGGGGACCATCACCTTCGACGGCAAGAGCCTGCAGCGGGTGCCGGCGCATGTGATCGCGCGGATGGGGGTGGGCCTGGTGCCCGAGGGGCGGCGGCTGTTTCCGCGGCTCTCCGTCGAGGACAACCTGCGGCTGGGTGCATATGCGAAGCGCGGCGATCCCGATCGGTTCAAGCCGCTGGAGCTGGTGTTCGAGTTGTTCCCCCGCCTGCAGGAGCGGCTACCACAACGCGCCGAGACGCTGTCGGGCGGCGAGCAGCAGATGCTGGCGATCGGCCGGGCGCTGATGACGCAGCCGCAGCTGCTGATGCTCGACGAGCCGAGCCAGGGGATCATGCCGCGCCTGGTCGACGATATTCTCGCCGCGGTGGCTCGCATCCGCAGGCTTGGCGTCACGATCCTGCTGGTCGAGCAACGCCTCGCCGAGGCGCTCGAGATCGCCGATCGCGCCTATGTGCTGCAGACCGGGCGCGTCGTCATGACCGGCCCGGCGAAGGAAATTGCTGCGGACGAAGCGGTCCGGCGTGCATATTTGGGAATGTGACCCAGAACAATGAGAGGGAGACCAGAATGACCAATCGCGTATCGCGTCGCGCACTCGGGGGCCTGGCCACGGCCGCGGCCTCGTTCGCCATCATTGGCCGCGCGCAGGCGCAGGCAGGCGAGAGCACCTTCGAACGGGTCAGCCGCACCAAGGTTCTGCGCATCGCCGCCCTGCCGGGCGAGGCGCCGTATTTCTTCAAGGACATCGCCACTGGCGAATGGTCCGGCGCGTCCATCGAAATGGCCAAGGGCATCGCGGCGATCTGGGAAGCCAAGCTCGAATACGTCGAAAGCACCTATGGAAACTCGGTGCTCGACCTGCAGTCCAACAAGGTCGACCTCGCCTTCGCGCTCAACCCGACGCCGCAGCGCGCGCTGTCAATCGGGTTCACCAAGCCCGTGTTGGTGCACCCCTTCGGCGTGGTCGCCAAGAAAGGCTTCATGCCGTCGACCTGGGAAGACATCAACAAGCCGGAAGTCCGCGTCGCCTGCGACCTCGGCTCGCTGCATGAAGTCTCTGCCCGCCGCTTCGCGCCGAAATCCACCATCACCGCCTACAAGAACCGCGACGACGCCGTCCTCGCCATGGCTGGCGGGCGCGCCGACGTCGACGTGCTGGCGGCCATGCTCGGCATCACCGCGGTGGCGAAGAACCCGGGGCTCGGCACCTTCCGCCTGCTCGGCAACCCCGCCGTCGCCCTGCCGTCGTGCTGCGGCCTGCGCCGTGAGCCGGACACCCGCTTCCGCGAAGTGGTCGATGCCTATATCGACATGAACCGCGGCTCAGGCCAGATCCGCGAATGGCTCGTGCAGGGGATCCTGAAGTCGGGCGCGAAGCCTGAGGATGTGCCGAACGAGTTGTCGTTCTAAGACAAGCGGAGGCGCTCCGCGGGCCAAGGGCCGAGAGGCCCTTGGAACCCATCAGTTCACGCGGCTGAAGGGTCGTTCTTCAGTTGCGAACGACTTCCTTAGCGCCGCAGGCAATAGATCAAGCGACCGCACGACTCGGGTGCGGGCGCTTTGTTTGTTTGGGGCTTCGCCACTCTCCACGACGAGATCGTGGGATTGCGACTGACGAGAAAATCCAAGGGATGCCAGGGCATAGCCCTTGCCCGCCGGAGGCACTTCCTTGCTTAGCGCGCCGCCCCGCCTTCCGAACCCGAGCGTTGTTCCGCCGGCGCCACGCTGGCTTCGCAGGCGCGCATCACTTCCTGGCCGGTCATGTTCCAGGTGTTGATGCCGCCGACCATGATGACCTGGACCAGCCCCTCGGCGAGCTGTTGGAGGGTGAGGCCGAGCTTCATCGCATTCCCCGCGTGGCTGAGGGCGCCTTTGAGATCGCCGCGGAGGACGTCGAGGAGGACGTAGATGAATTCCTTGGTCTTGAGGTCGAGGCCCCCCTCGGCGGCGGTGTCGGCCATGAGGGCGCTGCGGATCAGGCCGTAGCCGGCGAAGGCGGCGGGGGCGTGTTTGGCGAGCAGCTGGAAGCTGTCGGGCACGCGGCCAGAGGTGGCGGTGAAGTTGGCGATGCCGGCTTCGGTCGCCTGTTTGATGAGGTCGGTCATGCGGGCATCCATGGCGGGGTTGGGAGACCTTTGCTCTTGAGGAAGGTGGGGTTGAACAGCTTGGACTGGTAGCGCGAGCCGCCGTCGCAAAGGATGGTGACGATGGTGTGGCCAGGGCCCATCTGGCGGGCGACGCGGATGGCGGCGGCGACATTGATGCCTGCCGAGCCGCCGATGGAGAGGCCTTCGTGGATCAGCAGGTCGTAGACCTGTTCCAGCGCCTCGGGGTCGGGGATACGCACCGCGTCGTCGATCGGTGCGCCGTCGAGGTTGCCGGGGACGCGGCCCTGGCCGATGCCCTCGGTGATGGAGCTGCCCTCGACGGTGAGGTCGTTGGACTTCACCCAGCCGTAGAGGCAGCTGCCCTCGGGGTCGGCGAGGACGATGCGGACGTTGGGGTTGCGGGCCTTGAGCGCGAGGGCGATGCCGGCCAGGGTTCCGCCGGTGCCGCAGGCGCAGGTGAAGGCGTCGATGGCCCCCGCGGTCTGGTGCCAGATTTCCGGGCCCGTGGTGGCGCGGTGGCCCTCGCGGTTGGCGAGGTTGTCGAACTGGTTGGCCCAAACGGCCTGCATCTCCTCGGCGAGCCGGCGGGAGACGTGGACGTAGTTGCCGGGGTCTTTGTAGGGCTTGGCGGGGATCAGGCGGAGGTCGGCGCCGATCATGCGCAGGAAGTCGATCTTCTCCTGGCTCTGGGTCTCCGGCATGACGATGACGGTGCGGTAGCCGCGGGCGTTGCCGACCAGGGTGAGGCCGATGCCGGTATTCCCCGCGGTGCCCTCGACGACGACGCCGCCGGGCTTGAGGCGGCCGGTGCGCTCGGCGTCCTCGATGATGGCGAGGCCGGCGCGGTCCTTCACGGAGCCGCCGGGGTTCATGAATTCGGCCTTGCCCAGGATGGTGCAGCCGGTGGCGGCGGAGGCACGGCGCAGCAGGATCAGCGGCGTATTGCCGATGGCAGTCGTCAGCCCGTCCGCAACCGGAGGTGGCACGGTGACGTGCGGCGTGGTGTCCATGGCGAGCTTCCCCTCACTGTTACCTGACTACCGGGTTGAACCGGCGCGCGTGGCGTGCGATTGGCCACGAACCATCATGCGGGGACTGGCCATGGTCGACAACATCAACCCGCGCGATGTCTACGATGCGCTGTGCAGCGATCCCGCGGCACAGCTCGTGGACGTGCGCACCGACGCCGAATGGACATATGTCGGCCTGGCGGACCTGAGCGCGGCCGGCAAGCAGCCGGCGCTGATCCCGTGGCAGATCTTCCCGGCCATGCAGGTGAACACGGCGTTCGTCGAGCAGCTGAAGGCGGCCGGGGCGATGCCGGACCACGCGCTCTACTTCATATGCCGCAGCGGGGTGCGCAGCCTGGCGGCCGCACAGGCAGCGATCGATGCCGGTTTTCCGAAGGCCTACAATGTCGCCGACGGCTTCGAAGGACCGCCGGATGGCGCAGGCCACCGCGGGCAGGTTGCCGGCTGGAAGGCCGATGGCCTGCCGTGGCGGCAGCGCTAGGCGAGCCCGCACGGCGGCGTCAGGGATGCTTCGTCACCTGCTAGGAACGGGGGCGGCCAAGCTGCGTGGGAGCGGCTTGCGGTGATTGCGGTGTTTGCCACGATCGACGACGGGCTTCGCATTGTGCCCCGGTTCCTGCGGGCTTACCCGTGGCAATCGCTCGGTTTTCTGATCGTTTATGCCGTAACTTCGGCGGCGTCCGCCAGCGGATTGCTGCACTTGCCGCTGCCGGCGTGGATGGCTGGCCAGATGTCGGTCTGGCTGTTCGGCACGCTGGGGACGCTCCTGCTGGCGCCGGTGTGGACCGCGCTTTATCGGTTCGCGATCCTCAACGATACCGATCGCTGCTGGTGGCAGCCTGATTTTCGGACTCGCCGGGTGGCGGGTGTGCTGACCGCGCTGGCGGTGGTGGGGCTGATCGGCGCGGCGCCGTTTGCCGCCGGGCTCGATATCCTGCCGCGGCTGGGGGCGCGGCGGATGATGGTTATCGCCGCGGTCGGGGTTGCGGTCGCGGTGCGGCTCGGGGCGATCTGGTTGTCGACGCGCCTCGCGATCGCCCCGGCCATGGCCGCGACCGGGACGAAGTCCGAGGCGCTCGACATTTCCTTCGACTACACCGGCGGCGCGACCATGCGGGTGTTCGCAATCCGCACACTGGTATACCTGCCGCTGATCGTCACGATGGGGGCGTTTGCCCTGGCCTTGCAGATGTTCCAGGTGGGACTGCCGGTCGATCAGGTGAACATGCTGACGATTGCGAACGTGATCGTCTCGACGCTGTTCACCGCCTGCACGGAACTGATCGACGGCGCTGTCATGGCGCGCACCGCGGTCGCGCTGGTGCGGGCACACCGGGCACGCAAGCGCGCGGCGGCCGAAGACGATTGATCCTATACCAAGGCTCGCGGATCGCGACCCATGGTATCAGTCTTGGTTTGGCGCGCCGCCGCCCACCAACCCGGCGCGCATACCAGAACCCGTTGATCGTGGAAGAGTCACAATCAACGGGTTCTGGTATTACCTTCGGGCAGCCAGCGCCCGGTTTTCGAGCCGGCTGAGCAGGCGCACGAGCGGCCAGAGCAGCAGGAAATAGACGATCGCCGCCAGCACGATCGGCGTCGGGTTGTAGGTCAGGCTTTGGGCCTGGCGGGACTGGAAGAGGAGTTCGGGGAGGGCGACGACGGAGGCGAGTGAGGTGAGTTTGACCACTTCGAGGGTGTTGGACAGGAGGTCTGGCATGACGTTGCGGATGGCTTGGGGGAGCACGATCCAGATGAGGGCCTGGAGGCGGGAGAGGCCGGTGGAGCGGGCGGCTTCGATTTGTCCGGCGGGGACGCTTTCGATGCCGGCGCGCAGGACTTCGCCGTAGTAGGCGCCGGTATTGAGGAAGAAGCCGACGGCGACGCAGCCGAAGCCGCCCATTTCGATGCCGGCGAAGGGCAGGCCGGCGTAGAGGAAGATCAGCAGGACGAGGGGCGGGAAGGCGCGGAAGAAGTCGACCCAGGCCATCAGCGGCCAGCGCACGGCGGGGTGGCGGACGGTGGAGAGCAAAGCGAGGACGATGCCGCCGGCGACGCCGAGGGGGACGACGAGGGCGGAGAGGGCGAGCGTGTTGCCGAGGCCGGCGAGCAGAATCGGCCAGGCGTCGCGCATGATCGTGGGGTTGAAGAAGGTCTCGATCACGGGCTTAGCCTTCCCATGTGATCAAGTGAAAGGAAGGGGTTCTTTTTTGAAAAAAAGAACCAAAAAACTTTTGCACGTTGGTGCGCGACGCACAGTCGTAGTCCCACGAAGAACCGTCGGAAAAAGTCTTTTTGCTTCTTTTTCTCCAGAAAAAGAAGGCGCTTCCCTTGCTTCCTCCTCATCGCTTCCACGCAAACTTCGTCTCAACCCACCGCCCGAGAATGACGACTGGCAGGAACAGCACGAGATAGGCCGCTGCCCCCAGCGTGAGCGGGGAGGGGTTGTAGCTGTTGGACACCGCGGAGGAGGCCTGGCCGAGGATTTCGGTGACGGCGACGACGGAGCCGAGGGCGGTGCCTTTGGTGATTGCGATGGTGCGGTTGGTGAGAGGCGGGATGGTGATGCGGAGCGCCTGGGGGAGGACGACGTTCATCAGCGTCTGGCCGAAGGTGAGGCCGGTCGAGCGGGCGGCTTCCCATTGGCCGCGGGGGATGGAGGTGAGGCCGGCCCAGAAGATTTCCTCGGAGAAGGCCATCAGCACGAGCGCCAGGCTGATCCAGGTGGAGACGAAGCCGGAGGGGGCGATGTCGACGCTTGGCAGGCCGAAGTAGATCAGCACGATGATGACGAGCGGCGGCAGGGCGCGGAACAGGTCGACGACGAAGATGATCGCCCAGTTCAGCACGCGGATACCGGCGCTGCGGATCAGCGCCAGCGCCAGGCCGCTGGTCAGGCCGGTGGCGATGATGGCCAGCGCGAGCGCGATGGTGACCCAGAGGCCGTCGATGATGTCCGGCCAGTAGCGCGCGAGCACGCGGGCGTTGAAGAAGGTCTCGACGAAGCGGTCCCAGCCGTTCATGGGCACGGCGGGGTCAATGGCGTTGGATCTGGCTGATGAAGGCGCGGGTGCGTTCGTGCCGCGGCGCCTCGAACACATGCGCCGGCGTGCCTTGCTCGACGATCAGGCCGTCGTCCATGAACACCACGCGGTCCGCCGCGGCGCGGGCGAAACCCATTTCGTGGCTGACGACGACCATGGTCATGCCGCTCTCGCGCAGGCTGCGCATGACGCCGAGCACGCTGCCGACAAGCTCGGGGTCGAGCGCGCTGGTGGGCTCGTCGAACAGCATGACGCGGGGCTCGAGCGCGATGGCCCGCGCGATGGCGACGCGCTGCTGCTGGCCGCCGGAGAGCTGGCCCGGCATGTGACCGGCGCGATCGGCGAGACCGACGCGGGCGAGGGCGGATTGCCCGATCTCCTCGGCCTCGGCGCGGGTTTTGCCGGCGACCTTGCGCAGCGCCAGGGTGACGTTCCCGAGCGCGGTCATGTGCGGGTAGAGGTTGAAGGATTGGAACACCATGCCGATGCGCTGGCGGGCGTGGTTGAGGTCGGTGCGGGGGTCGAGCAGGTTGATCCCATCGACGGTGATGGTTCCGGCGGAGGGTTCCTCGAGGCGGTTGAGGCAGCGCAGCAGCGTCGACTTGCCGGAGCCCGACGGGCCGATGACGAACACCAGCTCGCGCTCGGCCACGTCGAGATCGACACCCTTCAGGACATGAAGGGTGCCGAAATGCTTGTGGATGCCGCGCGCCTCGACGATGGCACCCGTCGGGGCGCGCGGGGTTTCAGTGGCGGTCAACCGCAGGCCAGCGCGTGCGGGGTCGGGTCGTAGCCGGGCATGCCGGGGACGCCGTAGCCTGGGGTGATCTGGTTCTCCAGATCGTCGGCGGCCGGGGCGGCGCCGAACCACTTCTCCGACAGCTTGGCGATGGTGCCGTCCTTCTTCATGCAGTCCAGCACGTCCTGCATCTGGTTGCGCAGCGCCACGCTGTCCTTGCGGAAGGGGGCGGCCCAATGCGCCTTGGTGTCGGCGAGCACGAGGTCGGCGACGAATTGCGGGTTCTTCGAGGCCGTATATTTGATCACCGTATTGCCGCCGAGCGTCGCATAGGCCCGCCCCGACAGCACGGCCTGCGTGGCGTCTGGCTGGGTGTCATAGACCTGCACCGTGAAGCCGAGCTTCTCGCCCATGGACTTCGACAGCGTCTCGTAGGGGGTGCCCTTGTTCACCGAGACCGCCTTGCCCTTGAGATCCTCCCACGACTTGATCGGCGCCAAGCCCTTCTTGATGCCGAACTGGAAGGCGGTCCACAGGTAGCCCGAGGTGAACAGCATGTTCTCCGCCCGCTCCTTCGTCACCGTGGTGGGGGCGGCGATGAAGTCGTAGCGGCCGGACATCAGGCCGGGGATCAGGCCCGAGAAGCTGGTGCTCTCGATGGTGATCTCGCGCTTCATGCGCTTCGCCGCCTCGGTGAAGAGGTCGATCTGGAAGCCCTCGATGCCGCCGCCGAGCTTGGGCATGGCGTGGGGCGCGAAGGTGCCGTCCACGCCGGTGCGCAGCGGCTGGGCCATGGCAGCGGCGGGAATCAACAGGGCAGCCGCAAGCACGAGGCGGCAGAGGATCATTTTTAAGCTCCCGATTTGACGTGGTAGCCTGCACGATGCCTCGCGCTTCGGGCGGCGGCAAGGCGGGCCGGCCGCGACAATCGATGGGATCGCACCATGACGCAGAATATCTATGACGATCCGGCCTTCTTCGCCGGCTACAGCGCCCTGCGCCGCTCCATCGACGGACTCGCTGGCGCCGCCGAGTGGTCGTCCCTGCGCGCCATGCTGCCGGCGATGGCGGGGCTTCGGGTGCTCGACCTCGGCTGCGGATTCGGCTGGTTCTGCCGCTGGGCGCAAACCGAAGGCGCCGCCACGGTGCTGGGCGTCGACGTCTCCGAGAACATGCTGGCCCGCGCGCGCGAAACCACCGCCGCGCCCGCCATCACCTACGCCCGCGCCGATCTCGAAACCTTCGTGCCCGACGTCGGCGCCTACGACCTGGTCTACAGTTCCCTCGCGCTCCACTACATCGCCGGCCTCGACCGCCTGATGGCCGCCGTCCACGCCGCCCTGGCGCCAGGCGGCCACCTGGTCTTCTCCGTCGAACATCCGATCTACACCGCGCCGACCTCCGCCGCCTGGGTCACCTCCGGCGGCAAGCCGCCAATCTGGCCGCTCGACGGCTATCTCCGAGAGGGACCGCGGCGCACCAACTGGCTGGCCGAGGGGGTGATCAAGCAGCACCGCAGCATCGCGACCTACGTCACCGCCCTGCTACGCGCCGGCTTCACCCTGACCGCCCTCGACGAATGGGGCCCCACCACCGCCCAGGTCGCCGAACGTCCGGACTGGGCCGTCGAACGCGATCGCCCGCCCTTCCTCCTGGTCGCCGCGCGGCGGTGAGGGGATTGGAGATCGGCCGGATCGATTGTAAGATATGTAAATCACGAACGATAATCGTGAATAACGCGCCACAACGGAGCCCATCATGACCAGCCACAAACCGCTCGTATTCGACCGCCCCCATCGCGGCCGCATCTACGACAGCATCGCCGAAACCATCGGCAATACCCCGCTGGTGCGCATTCCCCAGATCTGCGCCGATGAGGGCATCACCGCCGACATCTGCCTCAAGCTCGAATTCTTCAACCCGATCGCCTCGGTGAAAGACCGCATCGGCGTCAACATGATCGTCGCCATGGAAGAGGCCGGCCGAATCGGCCCCGGCGCCGTCATCGTCGAACCCACCTCGGGCAACACCGGCATCGGTCTGGCCTTCGTCTGCGCCGCCCGCGGCTACCGCCTCATCCTCACCATGCCCGAAAGCGTCTCGATCGAGCGGCGCAAGATGCTCGCTTATCTCGGCGCCGAGCTCGTTCTGACGCCGCGCGAAAAAGGCATGAACGGCGCCATCGCCAAAGCCAACGAAATCCTCGCCGAAACCCCTGGCGCCGTGAAACCCGACCAGTTCGGCAACCCCGACAACCCCGCCATCCACCGCCGCACCACCGCCGAGGAAATCTGGTACGACACCGCCGGCGAGGTCGACGCCGTCGTCTCCGGCATCGGCACCGGCGGCACCCTCACCGGCATCGGCCAGGTGCTCAAACCCCGCCGCCCCGGCCTCAAGATGATCGCCGTCGAGCCCGAAGCCAGCCCCGTCCTCTCCGGCGGCTCCCCCGCGCCACATCCTATCCAGGGCATCGGCGCCGGCTTCGTCCCCGACGTCCTGCAACGCGACCTCATCGACGAAGTGGTCAAGGTCAGCAACGACGAAGCCTTCGCCTGGGCCAAACGCCTCGCCCGCCGCGAAGGCGTCCCCGGCGGCATCTCCTCCGGCGCCGCACTCGCCGCCACCCTCAAAATCGCCCGCCGCCCCGAATTCGCCAACAAACGCATCGTCACCATCATCCCCTCCTTCGCCGAACGCTACATCACGACCGCCCTGTTCGACGGTCTCTGATCCCGGAGCGCGCAGAGCGGGACGCACTGGCAAGGAAGGCCAGGGGCTTTGCCCCTGGACCCCACCAGGAGGCGGGGCCTCCTGGACCTGCCATCATTGAAGAGAGCTTGATGTGAAGAGGGGGGCCTACTGAGCTGTCAAAACAGCGCGGTAGGCTCCCCTCTTCACATCAAGCTAATCCTTAAGGGGCTGACATAGCTAAGCCCATAAGGTTTTGATATGTCGCATGAAATCAGCTCGTCGCCGAAGTCGGCTTGAGACGGGGGTCCAGGAGGCCCTGATTGTA
>Ga0164296_1002371_pt1 | contig 18834 bp, 22 predicted proteins | sample GEODES057metaG_FD_113533 | JGI IMG/M metagenome (GOLD analysis project Ga0164296, IMG submission 113533) | Dystrophic lake water microbial communities from Trout Bog Lake, Wisconsin, USA - GEODES057 metaG | ecosystem: Environmental > Aquatic > Freshwater > Lake | place: USA: Trout Bog Lake...
TGGTGTTTATAGCGTACTGGAACCACTCCGATCCATCTCGAACTCGGTTGTGAAACGATACAGCGGCGATAATACTATGGGGGATACCCCATGGGAAGGTAGCACAATGCCAAGGTAAAATTTATTTTTGTATTGTTTATATATATATAGGACTAACTTTTAATAAAAAATTTAAAATGAATTACGCGATCGTAGAAGCCAGTGGCAAACAGTTTTGGATTGAACCAGGGAGATTTTATGATCTCAATTATATTGGTTTGAATCCAGGAGACAAAATCGCTCTAGTACGAGTTCTTTTGGTGAATAATAATGGAAATGTTATAGTCGGACATCCTTGTCTTGACAACACTTCTGTAGAGGCAACCATACTTGGTCACATAAGAAGCAAAAAAATCACAGTCTACAAGATGAGACCAAAAAAGAAAACTCGGAAAAAACAAGGACATAGAGATAATTTAACTCGAATCATAGTGAACTCTATTTCTGTCAATGGATCTACAATAATATAATTTAAAGAGGAAATATTATGGCACATAAAAAAGGTAGCGGAAGTACTCGAAATGGTAGAGATTCTAATGCTCAAAGACTAGGAGTTAAAAAGTATGGAGGACAATACGTTCTGGCCGGTAATATATTGGTTAGACAAAGAGGTACTAAATTTAAGTTAGGCAATAATGTTGACATAGGACGTGATCATACTATCTACTCTTTAATAGATGGAAAAGTAAAGTTTGAAATCTCTGGAAAATCAGAAAAGCGACTGAGTGTATACCCAATTGAATAAAGTCTTAGTCTAGTAACTTGATAGTGTATCTTCACCTTTAAAATCTATTAACATTTTTTAAATAATCGATAAAATTAAGGGATTTGTAAATTAAGTTTTGTAATTTAGAGCTTCTTGAATTTACTTGAATTTCTTTAATATAAAGTCTTTTTAGTTCTAGACCATTTTTTGTACAAATTAAAAGAGGATACGTATCAGTAGAAAACCTTTTTATATTTGAGTATATATTTTCAATATAAAACTTCCAATATGAATAGGTTTTTAAATTATTAAGATTGTATAAAAATAATAAATAGTCCATGGTATATACCTTCAAGTATATTGATCGAGAAATTTTTTTACTACTAAAGACCTCATAAATCATATAATTCGTAAGTTTTATAATTAAATTTTCAATAAGATTTATAAGTAAGTTAAAAGAACTACTGTGAAATGGTTCTGTAGAATTAATAGATTTTAATATAGTAAATATAGTGAAATACTCCTCAAACTTTACTCTTTTTAAAAGCCATTGATTTGAACTCTCCAACGCGTTCACTTCCCCTAAACTTAAGATCGAAAAAATTTTTTGTTTAGATGATAAGAGTAAAAACTGAATCACGTTATCGAATAGAAAACTCAAACTTATTTTTTCCAAATTGACTTGAGATAGTTTGGCCAAGGCTACTTTCACTTCTAATGTAATAACTACGGAAATCAATAAATGGATTTCTTCACGAACCAGATCTAAAGGCATGTCGATAGCTGTTAAATTCTTTGTATTCAAGTAAAACTTTAGAGATATTTTATTAAAGAGAAGATTTAATTTTTTTTTATTCATAGCTAAACCTCCTCGATTTATTCATCAATACATGGAGAAACAAACAACGTTAAAATTTCTTTACTAAAGATTTCTGAAGCCTTTGATCGATATTTCTTAGGATTAACTATTATAGAGAGGGTTCTTTTTATTACAATATCTTCTATTTTTACCCATTGTAAAACTCCCAACTCAAGCTCTTTAGAAATAGCAGACACAGATACAAATGATGCTCCCAATCCAGATTGAACAGCATTCTTTATGGCTTCGACGGAATTCAATTCCATCTCAATCTTAAATCGGGTACTATCGATACCATTCTGATTTAAAACTTTGTCTATAACTTTTCTTATCGTCGACTGTCTATCCAGTGCTATAAATCTCAACCTATAAAGATCCTCCTTCTGTATTGTAGATAAAGTGGAAAATGGATGAGATTTAGGCAGTATAAGAGCTAACTCATCTTCAGCATATGAGGTAACTTGTAACATATTTTTAAGTTCCATAGGAACTTCTCCACCTATGATGGCCAAGTTTATATGACCGTTTGCAACACTCCAAGCGATTCTACGAGTAGAATGAACTTGGAGTTGTACAGCTACTTGTGGGTACTTCTGACGAAATAAACCTATCAGTCTTGGCATAAGGTAAGTTCCGGTCGTTTGACTGGCTCCAACAATTAACGTACCCCCTTGTAAATTATGTAAATCGTCTATTGCTCTACACGTCTCGTCGCATAGAGACAAAATTCTATTTCCATATCTTAATAACATTTCACCTTCTTCCGTAAAAGAGGCTTTTCTATTCCCTCTATCAAAGATGAGAATATTAAGTTGTTTTTCTAAATTATGAACTTGTAAACTCACAGCTGGTTGCGATATGTAAAGACTATCAGCAGCCTTTTTAAAACTCCCCTCGGAGGCTATTGCCTTTATTATTCGTAGTTGATCTAAAGTAAAAGGTAAATCTATCATTTTTATACTTTAAAAGCACCCTTAGGCTTTGAATTTATTGTTAAACTAAAATTTTATATATTTTTGTGTATTAGGAAATATATTGTTACTTTTATATCAATATATAATTTATTTCTTATCTATATAAGGAAATTCTGTTTTATAAATACATCCTTTAGATCTCATTAGCTATAATATTTAAGAAACATATACCATAGGATTGTGTCATGGACGTGCGACTTTTAATAGTTCTTTTCCCAGTTTTGGCAGCAGCATCTTGGGCCGTTTTTAACATAGCAAGAATTGCTTTGAGACAATTAAGCCGCTTAGGATCCCGATAACTACATAAACTTCTAAAAAATAAATGTATCTGAGAAACAGAAATGTTTTTCAAATCTTTTATTTTTTAGAAATTTTTGTTTTTGGTTTTAACTGTATAATGGTTGTATTAAATTTTTACTACACGTAAACTTTAAAATAAAATAATATAGAAGGAAGTACATATGGCTGTTCCAAAGAAAAGAACCTCTAAATCAAAGAAGAATTCTCGATTAGCTAAATGGAGTGCTAAAGCAACTCTACAAGCTAAAAGAGCTCTTTCCTTAGCAAAATCAATTCTAAGTGGTAAATCAAGTAGTTTTATTTCAAATACAGTTGAAGAAAGAAGTTCAGACAAAGAATAATTGACAAGATGTATCATTGTGTACATCTTATTACTTATTATCTTTTTATTATTTAAAAACTTGTAACTAAATTAAACTTAGTCGTCTATTTATATTAAACTGATATAAGTCTTATTAAAATAGTTTACTTCACTTAGGGGGTCACATTGAAACTTGCAGTTTACGGAAAGGGAGGCATTGGTAAGTCTACAACAAGTTGTAACATTTCAGTCGCACTAGCAAAGAGAGGAAAAAAAGTTTTACAAATCGGCTGTGATCCGAAACACGATAGTACTTTCACATTAACTGGATTTCTAATTCCAACTATTATTGATACGCTACAAGCTAAAGATTATCATTATGAAGATGTTTGGCCTGAAGATGTAATCTACAAAGGTTATGCAGGAGTAGATTGTGTCGAAGCAGGAGGTCCACCAGCAGGTGCTGGTTGTGGTGGTTACGTTGTTGGTGAAACAGTAAAACTGCTGAAAGAGTTAAACGCATTTGATGAATATGACGTAATCTTATTTGACGTTTTAGGTGACGTTGTTTGTGGCGGATTTGCTGCTCCGTTAAATTATGCAGATTACTGTTTAATTGTGACTGACAATGGTTTTGACTCGCTATTTGCAGCAAATAGAATATCAGCTTCTGTAAGAGAAAAATCTCGAACTCATTCTCTAAGATTAGCAGGTCTCATTGGGAATCGGACAGCAAAAAGAGATTTAATAGAGAAGTATGTGGATGCAGTTCCAATGCCTATTTTGGAAGTATTGCCTCTTATAGAAGATATTCGAATTTCTAGGGTTAAAGGCAAAACATTATTCGAAATGTCAGAAATAGACTCCTCATTAAATTATGTTTGCGATTACTACTTAAATATAGCAGATCAGATAATTGCAAAACCTGAAGGCGTGGTACCTAATGAAGCTGCAGACAGAGAATTGTTCAGTTTATTATCTGATTTCTATTTAAGTCCGAATGATAAGCCTGCAAATGACTTAGTTTCCAATGATCAATCATTAGATCTAATGATTGTCTAACCTTAAAAACTTAAAGTATGAATACACAATTAAGTACACAATTTGCAGAAAATTCACTAAATTTTGAGTGTGAAACTGGAAACTACCACACATTTTGTCCTATAAGTTGCGTAGCTTGGCTATATCAAAAAATAGAAGATAGCTTTTTCTTAGTTATAGGAACTAAAACATGTGGTTATTTTTTACAAAACGCTATGGGGGTAATGATATTTTCTGAACCAAGGTATGCTATGGCTGAACTGGAAGAGGGTGATATTTCAGCTAAGCTAAGTGATTATGAAGAATTAAAGCGACTTTGTCTACAGATAAAGAAAGATAGGAACCCAAGTGTAATCTTTTGGATTGGCACATGTACCACTGAAATTATAAAAATGGACCTTGAAGGAATAGCTCCTAAATTAGAAAACGAGATAGGTGTACCTATAGTTGTAGCTAGAGCGAATGGACTGGACTATGCTTTTACTCAAGGGGAGGATACAGTTCTAGCTGCTATGGCACAAAAGTGTCCTGAGAATATTACAAAGGCTTCTAATAATCCAGATAACTTAGAACACACTCACCCTCCATTAATCTTATTTGGTTCAGTCCCTGACTCGGTTGCCAACCAACTTACTTTAGAATTGAGACATCAAGGTATTAAAGTATCTGGATGGTTACCATCAAAACGTTATACTGAACTACCATTAATTGATGAAGGATATTACGTGTGTGGTGTAAATCCTTATTTAAGTAGAACCGCTACTACTTTAATGCGCAGACGTAAAACAAAGTTAATAGGAGCACCATTTCCCATTGGACCAGACGGAACTCGAGCTTGGATAGAAAAAATCTGTTCAGTGTTTAATATTAAACCTAAAGGACTAATCGAACGAGAGAAAAAAGTCTGGAAATCATTAGAAGAATATTTGGAATTAATTGTAAACAAGTCCGTATTTTTTATGGGAGATAATTTACTAGAGATCTCATTAGCAAGATTTTTAATTCGTTCTGGTATGAAAGTCCATGAGATAGGGATACCCTATATGGATAAGAGATATCAAGCAAGTGAACTTATTTTATTACAAAAAACGTGTGAAGAAATGGGAGTTGATATACCTTTAATTGTGGAAAAACCTGATAATTATAGGCAGTTAGAGCGAATTCGTAAATTACAACCCGATTTGGTTATCACTGGGATGGCACATGCTAATCCTTTAGAGGCTAGAGGGATAAACACAAAATGGTCAGTTGAATTTACATTTGCACAAATACATGGTTTTGCAAATTCTAGGGATGTCTTAGAACTTGTAACTCGTCCATTGAGAAGAAATTCAAGTTTACAGCAGTTAGCTTGGAATTCTTATTCGTCAGAAAAATAAAAGAATGCGGAACTTAACATGAAAGTTAAAAATTCCGCATTTCTAGAACCTATAAATTCTCATCTGCCTGTAAGATTCTACGAATTGGAAGATTTGCAATAAGAGCAGTCATTCGACTATCAGTTCGTATAGAAAATTCTAAACTTTCAGTATCTAATTCGACATACTTAGATACAACTATGAGGATTTCTTTTCTCATTTTCTCTAAAGTTGACGCATTAAGAGTAGATCTGTCATGAGCTAAAACTAGCTTAAGACGCCTTTTCACGTCATCTCGACTACCTCGATTGTTAGCAACAAACAGACGTTCAAAAAATTCTGTAATCATATAAATTCATAACTTACACGGTTAATTAGCTCATGGAAGATCCTAAGAAAAAATTTCGTAGACGTTTTAATGGACCTTTAGAATAGGACTCGAAATCGATAAAATCCACATCTTGACCATCGAGTCTGTAAGCCGTATTTTCAAAAGCTATTCCAGGCAAAGAAAGTTTTTTCTCTAGTACAAGCGGTTCACCTCGATTCGTAGAAATAATTACACACTCATCTTCAGGTATAACACCAATTAAAGGTATAGCTAATATTTCTTTGACATCAGCGACTGACATCATATCATTTGATTTAACCATTTCAGGCCTAAGTCGGTTTACTAACAAATTAATTTTTTGAATTCCGTTTGCTTCAAGTAAACCAATAACTCTGTCTGCGTCTCTAACTGCCGCAATTTCTGGTGTTGTAACGACAATAGCCTCATTAGCTGGACCTATAGCATTATGAAAACCTGTCTCTATACCCGCTGGGCAATCTATTAAAATATAATCGTAATGCTCTTCCATTAAAGAAATTAAATATTTCATCTGATCGCTGTTAACAGAATCTTTATTTCTATTCTGCGCTGCAGGTAACAATAGTAACCCAGGTTGTCGTTTATCTCTAATTAAAGCTTGTTCCAATCTACATTCTCCAGATATAACTTCTAATGCAGTATAGATCACTCGATTCTCTAACCCTAATAAAAGATCTAAATTCCTCAAACCTATATCTGCATCAATAAGAGCAGTCTGATATCCCAATTGAGCTAATGACATGCCCAAATTCGCAGTCGTAGTGGTCTTACCCACACCTCCTTTACCAGAAGTAATTACAATAACGCGAGTCATGGTTTATTTATCTCATATAAAATTATATTTGACAGATTTAAATTCGCTAACTAATCTGTTTAGAGACAACAATTCTATCATCTAAGTAAATAGTTAACCAAATCTAAGTATGTTTTCAGTTAAGGTTTGAACGTATTTCCTTTTTTTATGTCACTGTTTCGTTTTGCAATTTGTCCACGATCTCTAATATATTTTTCTCAAAAAAATAGATCGCTCGATTTGTATCAGCATAAACATACATCTGACCATTTTTTTTCATTGCCCATATCTGAAAATAAGATGTATAGCTAAATACTATACTAAAAATTAAAAATAGAAATCCAATATATACCAGTGGAATGCCAGGGTCTGATTTTATTTGTATCCCAGTGGATGGTATAATTGATTCCACTCGGAAACTAGTCCCTTTAAAAGATATTTTATGACCAACTTCACTTTCCCCAAGAAGTTTTTTTTCAGAACTATAGACAAGATATTTTCCAGTTAAATCTTGTAAAACTAGAATTATCTTATCCTTATCATTTCTCAAGTTCATGGATCCTATCCAAAACCTTGAATTATTTTCTGAGCTAATTTCTCTTAAAAGTATGTCAGTTTTAATGAGGTCATTTAGCTTAACTTTCAATTTTACAATGCTCCAATCTGTTTGATAAAAGGTAATACCTTCAGTCCGTAAAGGCTCATTAACAAAGATTGTTTTTTCAGACTTTGTAATTAGACTATTATCCAGAATTGATAAATCAGAATAAAACTGATCAACAAGTCCCTGATCATTATAAGCTATATTAAAGTTGCGAATGTAACCCTCAAAGTCCTGCCTAACATAACTTAAAGGACCAGATGAGACTATATTTTGTAAATGAAATATATCTCCTTTTGCAACTAACTCTTGCGTCATAAAACCTGTCAATGACCCTAAAACTGATCCTATTAAAATTAAAATTATACTTATATGAACTAAAATTGGACCAATCTTTCCAATCAATCCTTTATATGCATAAATATAGGAGCCCTGCTGCAACACATTGTAATTTCTTTGCCGTAACTCGTAAGCAAAATGAGCTAAACTAACTTTGTTAATATGGAAAGAGATTCCACTTTTAATTGTTTTTCTCTCGTTTTTAAAAAACTTCCATATTCGCGCAAGTTTTAATGACGGTACCTGACGAGAAAATGTACAAGATACTAAACTTGATCCAAACACAACGAGCAGTAATAAAAACCAGCTTGATGTGTATATGTGGTCTAGTCCCAATAGAAAAATTGTATCCGAACTTAAAAATCCCATAACTGGACTAGAAACCGGGTAATTTATTTCATAAAATAAACTATTTTTATCTTGTTCTATGATAGTTCCAAGAGAACTAAGAATTGCTATTATAAGTAAAAGAAATATAGCTAATTGTAAATTACCTAATGAATAAACGATTTTCCACACGGTACGGTTTAATTGAATCATTTTATGTTGCCTTTAACTAATTTGAAAAACTTTCTTTTACAATAATTATTATACGCTCCCCAGGTAGGACTTGAACCTACGACCAATCGATTAACAGTCGATCGCTCTACCACTGAGCTACTGAGGATTTAGTCTTTTAAAGATATTCTAAAAAATTATAACACACTTTTTGTCAGTTGTTCTACAGAAATTCTTTATTATAAGATTTAATATAAAATTATGTAGCAGGAGCATATTAAAAAGATGTTTTCTTTTTTATATACTTCTGCTATTCTATTAATCATGCATCTATTAGCGGACGTGGCGGAATTGGTAGACGCGCTAGATTTAGGTTCTAGTAAGTTATCTTGTGAGAGTTCGAGTCTCTCCGTCCGCATTATGAAATTTTTACTTCCATCTTTGTAAAGTTAATCGTATACTCCCATTTTCTTGAACTACTTCTTCAACAGTTTGAAACCCTTGAATCTGTGTTGTCTTAAGAATAGAATTATAGGCATAACGCTGTGTTACTTTATCTAGGAATAATTCAACCGACCAAGGTTGCTGCCAAAATTGCAAATCAGCTACCAGTTGGTATTCAGTTCCGTTCCAAGTAAACCCAATATCATAATTATTATTTTGTTTAATAACTAGATTAGCAAAACATTTTTGTGATTTATATCCATTTACAGTTTGTAAAGTCTCATCCCAAGAAATTCCTAAATCATGTAGTGACTTTTGTAAAAGATGCAGATCTTTTAAACTCGTTTTTATTTTACTAAAGTGTGACATAGCGGACACGTGAAGTTTTATACATTGGTTACTGATCAATAAGTATAATATCCAATATATTATCATATTGAACTAATTTATCTACATCCAAAACTACTGTTAACTCAGTCTTCGGATGACGCTAAGCGAGCCTTTCCTGCAGTTGCCCACTCTTGTAAAGAATCAACTTTTTCTTGATTTGTGTAAGCAAGAGGTACAAATTGATTTATAGACTCTACAATATCCTCTAATGTAAATTCTCTATTTTCACTAAAAGCTGTACGCATAGCTTCAACAATTACTTCTTCTATCTCAGCACCAGAAAATTTTCTTGCAATTTCACTAAGTAACGGGATATTATAACTTTGCCAAGATTTGGGCCTTAACCTATTTAAATGAACTTTAAAAATTAATTGTTTTTCTTTAAAAGATGGTAATCCTATAAAAAATATCTCATCAAATCGACCTTTTCTTATAATTTCAGATGGTAAAGAGTCAATATTATTTGCCGTAGCTACCACGAATACCGAAGATTTTTTTTCCGATAACCAAGTTATAAACGTTGCCAAAACTCTGTTTGTTGTTCCACTATCTCCTTTAGATTCTGTACCTGCAAAAGCTTTGTCAATCTCATCAATCCAAAGTATACAGGGTGCTATAGCTTCTGAAAGCTGAATCATTTGTCTCATTTTCGATTCAGACTCACCAATTATTCCCCCAAATAATTTACCAACATCTAGACGTAACAAAGGGAGGCCCCATTCATTAGCTATTGCTTTTGCAGTTAAAGATTTACCAGTTCCTTGTACCCCTACTAAGAAAAGACCTCTTGGCAATGGCAATCCATAATTTTCCGCTCTTTTAGATAAAGCACCTACTCGCTTCTGTAACCATATCTTAAGATTTTCGAGTCCCCCTATATCCGACATTTTCTCTGTCACCGTACAAAATTCCAAAATCTTAGTTTGACTGATGATCTGTTTCTTTTCAGTAAAAATTGTATCGATGCTTTCAATGTTAATTTCTTTATAAGTTGCAATTATCTTAGATAATACTTTTCTAATTCGTTCTAGCGATAGGCCTTGACAAGAGCGGACTAAAATGTCAATTGATGTATCTGGTAAAGAATGGCCAAGTGATTCTTGAACACGTAGTAATTCCTTTTTTATCTCTGAAGGTTGAGGCAACTTAAACTCCAAAACTGTTATAAGATCTTTTAATGAATCAGGTACAAGAACTTCAGGGGCAATAATTATGATAGTCTTATTACTATTTCTAAGTAATCTAGAAAGATTTTTTATTTTTCTCGAAACAGATATATCAGTTAGAAATAAGTGAAAATCTTTTAATAAGAAAATTGCAGGAGTTTCCAAAGTTAATTTTTCTACAAGTTCCAAAGCTTGCAATGGGTTTCGAGCTCCAAATCCATTATCGCTTGGATTACCTGTGTATCCGTCAATGAAATCCCAGGTATAAACTCCTCGATTAGAACTGAAATCCTTCAAAGTGGATTTTATAGTGTATTCGAGCCTTTCTTCTTCAGTTGTAGGGACATACAAAAGCGGATATCGAGCTTTTAAGAGTAGTTTAAATTCTTTAATGAAATCCATAAGTTTTCTTGTATATAAAATTTTCAAACAAAGATACCAAACTAGATTAGATAATTAACTTAAGCTTAAATAAATGACAAGGTAATCGTCTTAAGAACCCTGTGGTTTAGAAATGACTTTTGAAAATAAAATCTGTTTTAAAATTGAGTTTAAAATAGAAGCTGGGAAATCATAATTATAATTTTATGAATTCGGCAAATAGATTACCGAATTCTTTAGTATGAATGCATTGATTTTACTTAGCTTATTGCTAAGGCATGTCTTCCTCTAGCTCGTCTTGCTTTTAATATACGTCTACCAGAACTCGTTTTTATTCGTGCTCTAAATCCTGATGTTCTTGCTCTTTTTAACTTTGTTCCCCTTAGAGTTCTTTTTGTCATAATAAATATTTTTTATGATTAATAATGTTTATATTCTTTTATTAAATAACCAATGTCAAACCAATTAGAAGATTTAATACAGTTAAAATTTAAGAATAGGCTGTGATCTAAATATAAGATATACTACTGAATGTCTAATATTAGTAGTCATATTTAAGAAAAGATTGTATGCTTCATTTTTATACTCCACCAAAGGGTCTTTTTGCCCATAACCTCTCCAGCCTATATTTTCTCTCAAAGTATTGATTTGTTGTAAATGTTCTTTCCAAGCAGAATCTATTTTCTGTAACAAAAATGACCTTTCAAGCTCTCTCATTAATCCATTTTCTATCAAATCAATCTGACTTTCTTTTAAATCATAAGCAATCCTTGTTTGTCTTGATAAAATACTTTTCATCTCAGATTCGGAATACTGTGCAAATAGCTTTCTATCAATTTCATAAGGAAGTCCTAACAAATTTTCTACTTTATTTAAAAGCTTATCTTGTTTTTCTGTTGTAAAGACACCCTCTTCAACATAATTATCAAAGTAATCTAAAATTGTAGTCTCAGCATATTGTAAAATCCAATTTCTTAAATTATCTGATTCTAGGATGCGTCGCCGTTCCGAGTAGATAGCTTGTCTTTGGTAATTTAAAACTTCATCATACTCAAACAACTGTTTTCTAGCATCATAATAGTAAGCCTCAACTTTTTTCTGTGCAGATTCAAGACTTTGATTTAAAAAAACAGACTCAATTGGAATGTTATCATCTACTTTTAAAGAATCCATTAATTTTCCTATTCTGTCTCCTCCAAAAATACGCAATAAATTATCATCTAAACTTAGAAAAAATCTTGAAGAACCTGGATCACCCTGTCTTCCAGATCTACCACGAAGTTGATTGTCTATGCGTCTAGATTCATGTCTTTCCGTTCCTATAACATGTAAGCCACCCAATGCAAGCACTTCTTGTCTTTCAGCAATTATCTTTTTATTGTATGTTTCTACAAGTATTTGATAGACAGCTCGTAAAGTTATAATTAAAGGGTCATCTATAAAACTCCTTTCACAAGCTAATGACAGATATGAATTAAGTAAATTTTCATTTATGTCAAAACTTTTTAATTTAAGGACTAAAAATTCATATAAATTTTTTAGTGGAAGATCCAATTCTTGATTTATTATTTTATTAAAGAAAATGGAGTCTAAAAACACTTTTAGGCTAGATTTCGCCATGTAACTGGAATTACCTCCTAGGAGAATATCAGTTCCTCTTCCGGCCATATTTGTTGCAATTGTAACAGCACCTTTACGACCAGCTTGGGCAATGATTTCTGCTTCACGTTTTAAGTTTTCAGGTTTGGCGTTTAATAAGTTATGTGGAATTCCATACTCTTGTAACAATGAAGATAATAGTTCTGATTTCTCAACACTTGTAGTACCAATCAATATTGGTCGTCCTACAGTGTGAATATCCAAACACTCATCAGCGATTGATTTCCATTTAATATACTGTGTTTTATAAACTAAATCCGATAAATCCTGACGTATCATTTTCTTGTGAGTTGGAACACAAGCTACCTCCAAACTGTAAATTCTGTCTAATTCTGATTCTTCTGTCTTAGCAGTACCCGTCATGCCAGAAAGTTTAGGATATAGTAGAAAGAAGTTTTGATACGTTATTGAGGCTAAAGTTTGAGTTTCATTCTGAATAGTAGTATTTTCTTTAGCTTCAATGGCTTGGTGTAAACCATCACTCCATCTTCTTCCAACCATGATCCTTCCAGTAAATTCATCAACAATTAATACTTCTTCATCTCTCACAATATAATGAACATCTTTTATAAATAACTCTTTTGCTTTTAAGGCATTAAAAATATATGGAGCCCAAGGGTCTTGTATATTATATAAATCTGTTACCCCTAATCGAGTTTCTGATTCAATAACTCCCTCTTCTGTTAGAATTATGTTTTTGGCTTTTTCATCAACTTCATAATGTAGATCTCTTAAAAGTGATTGGCTAACAGATTCAGCTTTTATGTATTTTGTATTCGGGGTTTCTCCTGCTCCTGAAATTATTAATGGGGTTCTAGCTTCATCTATTAGTATAGAATCAACTTCATCCAAAATAGAAAAGTAAAAAGGTCTTTGCACAATATCTTGCAATTGAATTGCCATATTATCTCGTAAGTAATCAAAACCTAATTCACTATTGGTCGTATAAGTGATGTCTTTTGAATAATTTATCCTTCGATCTAACTGACTCATTGTTTGTTGAATTAATCCTACACTTAGACCAAGGAATTTATGAACTTGACCAACGTACTCTGCGTCCCTTGCGGCCAAATAATCGTTTACTGTAACTACATGTACTCCATTTCCAGTTAACGCATTAACATAAGATGGCAACACTGCTACCAATGTTTTTCCTTCCCCAGTTCTCATTTCTGCTATTTTGCCATCGTGAAGAATAAGTCCTCCAACTAGTTGGACATCAAAATGTCTTAAACCAAGAATTCTTCTTGAGGCTTCTCGTACTATAGCAAAAGCCTCAACTAACAAGCTTTCCAATGATTGTCCTCTTGATAACTGTTCAATAAACGAATTTGTTCGATTTTGTAACTCAATGTCACTTAAAGTTTTTATTCTTTCTTCTAATTTATTTATTGCATTAACAGTCTGTGAATATTGTTGAATCTTTCTTTCATTGGGATCACCAAAAAGTGTCTGAAACATAACTTTAATGTTGTTTAAATATTAGTTCTTAATACGTATGGGTTAATCATTTAAAATTTCCGGTCTATTAATTTCTTCAGCAATCTCGAGTATCGCTCTTATAACAGGCTTCAATTTGAAGTCATCTACAAGATTAATATCTTCATATCTCTTTCGTTTTGCTTTGTTTGCTACCTGAACTGTAATTCTATATCTATTAGATGCTGCATCCAATAATTCTTCAGTTTTATAAAGAACTTCTAAAGATGGAAGATATTGGACCTTTCTTTTTATATTCATAATCTATAAGAATTCTATAAAATGTCTACATTAAAACTTTTCATCTTTATAAAGATATTTTATAAATCTAGATTTAATTGTGAACTTTAATATTTAATTTAAAATTTTTTTCACTTTTCTAATATAATGATAGTGATTTTTACTATTTTAAGATTCTTAGACCAGTTCAAAAATATAATAATTCTAAATCCTATTAAATTAATTATGTCACACAGCGTTAAAATTTATGATACTTGTATTGGATGTACACAATGTGTAAGAGCTTGCCCTTGTGATGTTTTAGAAATGGTTTCCTGGGATGGTTGTAAAGCAGGACAAATAGCCTCTGCACCAAGAACTGAAGATTGCATCGGTTGTAAAAGATGTGAGACTGCGTGCCCAACAGATTTCTTATCCGTACGTGTGTATTTAGGCGGCGAAACTACTAGAAGTTTAGGATTAGCTTATTAAAAAGCAAAAAAGAAAGATTATTAGAAAAACAAGGGTTTTCATTTTTACCTAGTTTTCTAATAATCTTTTTAACTTAGCAAGCCTAAGTATGCAAAACCTAAAATAGCTCCGCTTCCTACAATATGTCCAAGACTCGTACTTGCTAAAAGCTCGGGTAATGTAAAATTGGCAAATGAGCCTGTAAGTGGAAGAGAAGCTCCGATCCCTTTAACTTGAATTACATATCTGCCTGCAACTATGCAGAATACGTTTGAGCTGATCATTATGGATGCTGTTTTAGCCGACCATACAACTGTTTGGGGAACTACGGATACTAATAACTCTGTGTTCATATTCTGTCTGTAGTAGTCAGAGAAAGTTGATTAATTACATTATAATAAAACTATTGTAAAGTACTTTTTACTATGATGCAACCTAATCAAGACAACTTCTATAACAATATGTATCTTTTATTTTACATTTTTAAGTTATATAATCCATCCGTAGCTGTGTAATCCTTTTCCTAAAAAATTTACTCCTAGATAGCAGATCCATACCACCACAAAGCCTATTGAGGCTAATATTGCGGGTCCTTTACCCTGCCATGATTGCGTGATTCTGGCGTGCAAATATGCTGCAAATACAAGCCAAGTAATAAGAGCCCATGTTTCTTTAGGATCCCAGCTCCAATATGATCCCCAGGCTTCGTTAGCCCAGACGGCACCTGCAATAATTCCTATAGTTAATAACGGGAATCCAAGTCCTATAATTCTATAACTTAAATTGTCTATACTTTCTAATAAAGTTAACTTTTTTTCTAAAATGCCATCATTTAACATATAGCTTATCTCAACATTACTAGAAAATGTACTTACGGGATTGTTAGGTTCTTGAGAACTTATATTCCCAACTGAACTCCCTCTTAGACTTACTTGTTTTCCACGGGTTAACATTAAAAATACTATAGATAGAAGTGAGCCTATTATTAAAGTCGAATAACTAAACATCATTATACTTACATGCATCATTAGCCAGTTTGATTTTAATGCCGGAACTAATGGAGCTGCTTTCTGCATCCCATCGGGAAGGGACAGTGTAGCAAAACCAATTATAAACATGGCTAATGGAGTAGCAACTGCACCAATTAATGTTAATGACGTCACGGTTTCTGTGATTAGAATAATAAATGTAATCCCCCAGGTAAAGAAAAGTAGTGATTCATATAAATTACTTAATGGAAAATATCCATTTTCTATCCATCTCCATCCCAAGAGTGTAGTGATAAAAATATTTGAACAAACTACGTTCGTAAATCCAATTTTGGGTAAAAATTTAATGTTTGGGAATGCAATACTAATCCAATAGCTTAATACTCCAATAAATAAATTTAAAAATATCAAATTATCTAGAGAATTTTTTATATATTTAATGAGAAAATCCATATAAGTCTTGTGTAAAGTTAAAATATTGTACCTTTATAAAAAAGAAAAGTCTTATAAAAAAAAATATATACGTTTTAGTCAGGTAATAGAAAATGCCGCCTTAATTATATAAGGCAGCATTTTCTACATGGATTAATTAACCAATAGCTGCACTAACTTTGTCGAAGTAGCCAGCAACTTCACTTGCTAGAGCAGAACAATCACCTTGAGGTGTGGAAAGTTTACGTTGAGAAGCTGTGTTGTTAACAAATGCAACAGCGCATGCTTTCATAATGCTAACTGCTCTTGCGTTAGAGCTAGCAGGAACACCTAGAGAAGAATAAGTCTCTTTTAAACCGTTAAGGCAACGATCTTCTAAAACGGAAGAATCACCAGATAGTAGAGCGTAAGAAACGTAGCGAAGGATAATTTCACCGTCACGTAGGCATGCAGCCATACGACGGTTTGTGTAGCAATTACCGCTAGGAGAAATTAGGCTTGGATTTTCACAAATCATACCAGACACAGCATCAGATACGATACAGCTAGCGTTAGACACGATAGAGTTAACAGCGTCTAAACGTTTGTTACCTTCAGAAATGAATTTTTTAAGAGCTTGTAAGTCAGCACCACCTACATAAGCTGCTTTTGCGTCTGCGTTTGTAACTACTTTAGAAAATGCATCAAGAGCCATATTAAGTTCTCCGTATTTGTAAAATTTAAACTGTTTTAACTGTTAATAAATTTAATCAGCTATTATTTGATAGTTTCTATCTTAAATAATATAGACGAAACTCCAAAAAAAGAGTCTAAATGTAACAATCTGTAATAATTTAGACTAACTCCCTAATTTGAAAGACTCTACAAAAAATCCGTATAAAACCCCTATCTTTAAATTATTAAGAATATTAATTCCTAATATCAATTTAATACTAAAATTAGAGTTCTTTAGTAAACTAAGCTTTTTTTTAGTTTTATATGCAATTCGACTAACTGTTTCAACAGCAGCTGCCAGTAGACCTGAGGAGAGAACACCCCAATCACCCGTTTGCCCCAAGATGGTGGATAAATTAATTGCCAAAAAGAACCCAAGTAAAATTGATATAAAATTTATAAAGATATTCATGAAAAAATCTTGAACCCTAGCCATTTCTAATCATTATTCAACTGCATTTTAATAAAAACAAATACAAGCTATCCTAAAATTCGAAAAAAAAAAAACCCTGAAATTTCAGGGTTTTTCAAGCTTACAATACAAATTAGCCAACTACAGCAGGAGCTGTAAGAGCTACAGGTAGAGATTCACCAGCAGCAAGGTCTAGAGGGAAGTTGTGAGCGTTACGTTCATGCATAACTTCCATACCTAGGTTAGCACGGTTAAGGATATCTGCCCAAGTGTTAATTACACGACCTTGGCTATCAACCACAGATTGGTTGAAGTTGAAACCGTTAAGGTTAAACGCCATTGTCATAACACCTAAAGCTGTAAACCAAATACCTACAACTGGCCACAGTCCTAAGAAGAAGTGAAGCGCACGAGAGTTGTTAAAGCTAGCATATTGGAAAATCAAACGACCAAAGTAACCGTGAGCAGCTACGATGTTGTAAGTTTCTTCTTCTTGACCGAATTTGTAACCATAGTTAGCAGATTCGTTCTCAGTAGTTTCACGAATTAAACTAGATGTAACTAGAGAACCGTGCATAGCAGAGAATAGGGAACCACCGAATACACCTGCAACACCTAGTTGGTGGAATGGGTGCATAAGAATGTTGTGCTCAGCTTGGAACACAAGCATAAAGTTGAATGTACCGGAGATACCTAGAGGCATACCATCAGAGAAGCTACCTTGTCCAATTGGGTAAACTAGGAAAACAGCAGAAGCTGCAGCAACAGGAGCTGTAAAAGCAACAGAAATCCAAGGACGCATACCTAAACGGTAGCTGAATTCCCACTCACGTCCGATCCAACCGCAAACACCTAGTAAGAAGTGATCAACGATTAGTTGGTAAGGTCCGCCATTGTATAACCACTCGTCAAGAGACGCAGCTTCCCAAATAGGGTAGAAGTGAATACCAATAGAAGCAGAAGAAGGAATTACAGCGCCAGAGATAATGTTGTTACCGTATAGTAGAGAACCAGCAACTGGCTCACGAATACCATCGATATCTACTGGAGGTGCAGCAACAAAAGCAATGATGAATACAGTTGTAGCTGTAAGTAATGTAGGGATCATTAAAGTACCGAACCAACCGATGTATAGGCGGTTTTCAGTGCTAGTAATCCAAGAAGAGAAACGTTCCCATAAACTTGCGCTTTCGCGTCTTTCTAAAGTAGCAGTCATGTTTTTATTTTTATGTAGTGTTATAGTAATTTACTTCCCAAGCATCAATTGTGCTTGTTGTTATAATTATCCTTTCTAAAGAGAATTTTTGCAATCAAACTGCTTAAAAACTGTAAATTACCAAGCACTTAAAATCAGTAAAGTAGAAATAAATACAAGTAAAATTGTTTAATACACTAAAACAATATTCTCTAATGGTAGTTTAATAAATAAACATAGGATTAAAAAAATGCAAAGCTTAGTTTCATATGAAACAATTTACTTATTAAAACCAGATATAACAGAAGACTCCTTACTAAAAATAATAGAACAGTACCAAGGGATACTGGTGGAACGAGGTGCAAAAAATATTTCCATTGAGAACAGAGGAAGACGTCAATTAAAATATCCAATTAAGCGGCATAAAGATGGAGTCTATATTCAAATGAATTATGAAGCTACAGGAGAAGTTACTAATCTAATCGAAAAATCAATGAAAATTAACGAAACAATAATTAGATATATGACAACAGTTGTAAGTTGATCTGCTAATTTTAATTCTAAGTTGAGGTAAAAAATAAAAATTTTACCTTGGCATTGTGCTACCTTCCCATGGGGTATCCCCCATAGTATTATCGCCGCTGTATCGTTTCACAACCGAGTTCGAGATGGATCGGAGTGGTTCCAGTACGCTATAAACACCA
>Ga0164296_1002373_pt1 | contig 18818 bp, 16 predicted proteins | sample GEODES057metaG_FD_113533 | JGI IMG/M metagenome (GOLD analysis project Ga0164296, IMG submission 113533) | Dystrophic lake water microbial communities from Trout Bog Lake, Wisconsin, USA - GEODES057 metaG | ecosystem: Environmental > Aquatic > Freshwater > Lake | place: USA: Trout Bog Lake...
AAAACGCGGAAGCGTCACTCCCATGGCGCTTTGCTTTTCAGCGTTTGCTTGAGGCGGCCGGATGGCGGCAGCGGCGCATCGAGCCGCGCAAGAAAGTTCTCATAGGCTTCGCTACCGACCTCGATCAGCGCTCGGTCGAGCATCGTCTCTTCCGCGACCCGCCGCGCGGCTTCCATAATAAAATCGGTGCGGGTTTTGCCTTGCTTTTGCGCAGCCCAATCAATCAGGCTGCGATCCTCAGCCTTGATCCGCATGTTAATCGTGTCACGCGCTGCAATCGCCATGTTTAGCCTCCACAAATAAAGCATACGCTGTCGCGATGACATTTCCATCACAAATCGAGCGCGCGGCTCATCAGCCTTAAAAAAAGCCCTTGCAGAACAGACCGGGAACAGCTAGGGTTGTTCATCTTTTGTTTCCTGTTTTGGGCGAGGCTTGAAGCGGAAATGATTCGGAGTGTGCTGCCTATGCTGACCCGCAAACAGATTGAACTTCTGCGCTTTATCCAAGACCGTTTGGCCTCTGACGGGGTGCCACCGTCTTTCGATGAGATGAAGGATGCGCTCGATTTGCGGTCGAAATCGGGCATTCATCGCCTGATCACGGCTTTGGAGGAGCGCGGCTTTATCCGGCGGCTCGCCAATCGGGCGCGCGCCATCGAGGTCATCAAATTGCCGGAACAGGCGCTGCCGAACCACGCCCCGCGCGCGAAGTTTAGCCCGAGCGTGATCGAGGGCGATTTGGGCCGGGTGCGCCCCTCACCGGCCAATGACGCAAATTATGTCGCCATTCCGGTGATGGGCCGGATTGCCGCGGGCACGCCGATCTCGGCCATTCAATCGCGCTCGCACACCATCGGCATGCCCGCCGATATGCTGGGCGGCGGCGATCATTATGCGCTTGAAGTGCGCGGGGATTCGATGATCGAGGCGGGTATTCAAGATGGCGACACCGTGATCATCAAAAAGCAGGATTCAGCCAATACGGGCGATATTATCGTTGCGCTGATCGACGATGAAGAAGCGACATTGAAACGGTTGCGCCGTCGCGGGTCATCCATTGCGCTCGAGGCCGCCAATCCGGCCTATGAGACGCGCGTGCTGGGGCCAGATCGCGTGCGGATTCAAGGCAAGCTTGTGAGCCTGATGCGGCGTTACTGAGCCGCCCTAGGATCAGCGCGGCGTGATCGGGTCTTGGGTTGGATCAAGACCCTCGGCATCGGGGGCGATGACCGGAGGTGGTGCGGCAACGGGCTTTGGCGACCAAGGCCGGTTGTAATCAGCCGAGCGCGCGCCTCGGATCGCATAGCTGCCTTTGCCGTCGGCTACGAGTTCAACACTGCCGCGGGATTGCAGCAGAGCTTTGTCGATTGTCATTGGTGCGCAAGGATCAGGGGCGAGAAGCGGCGTCACCAGCACTTTGGCCATCGCGCAATCGGCCTGAAAATCTCTCTGCCGTAAAGTGAGCGTGAGTGTTTTGCCACTCTGCAAGGTAAACACGCATCCGGTTGCGTTGCAGAGCGGGCCTTTCTTTAGTGTGGGGTCATTGGGCTGACGCATATCGCCATCCGCCGCCAACCATTGCGCGACGACAAAGGAGGATGTGCCTTTGCCCATGACTGAAAGAGCGCCATCGGGCCCTCGTGCGGCAAGCCCCTGCCCGTCACGCGCAATCACAATATCGGCGCGGTCCCCGAAAAAGGCCAAAGCGACGCCAATCAGAACAGGAAAAATCCCTGCCAAGCGCAAGCGGGTTGACCACAACACACTCCACACCATCCCAAAGACAAGGCACAACACGGCGGGCAGCGAAATTGCGGGCAAAGTATGGGTGGCAAAGGGAATTTGCGCGACATGGTTGGACACCCAGATCATCACATCCACGCAGAAGCCCGCCACCCACCAAAAGGGCTTGTCGAGGCCAAAGGGCATCGCGAGCACGCCAAAAAAGCCAATCGGCATCGCGAGCGCTTCGACAAGCGGAATGGTCAAGCCATTGCCAATCGCGCCGAGCGGCTGGATGCGTTGAAAGTGAAAGGCGGAGAACGGCCCCGTCGCCGCCTCGCAAAGAAGTGTCGTGAGCAACACGGTTCTGACATGGCTCACGAGCCAAGTCTGCACCGTCCCGAGAAGTGACGCCTTCGGCCCAACCTGTGAAGCGCGCTCTTTTTCAACCGCAAAAGCCAGCGGGCGATCAGGCGGCGGTGGCACACGCTCGAAAGCCGCGACAAGGGCGGCCACCGCCGCAAAGGACATCTGAAAACTCGGGCCCAAAATGCTCTCAGGCTCCATCGCGATGATGATCAAAGCCGCGATTACGAGATTGCGCATCGACAGCGCGCGCCGCCCCATCACCATCGCGCCAAAAAGGATCAGCACCATGATCAAAGATCGCTCGGTGGCGACTTCCGAGCCGGCAAAAATATCGTAAGCGAAGGCCCCGATCATGGCCGCAAGCGCGGCCCATCTTTTGACGGGAAAGCTGAGTGCAAAACCGGGGATCAGCACCAGCGCCATACGCACCATCGCGAACACCATGCCGGCCACCAGCACCATATGAAGGCCAGAAATTGAGACCACATGATAGATGCCCGCGGCGCGCAACGCGTCATTGGTGGCGTCTGAAATATAGCCGCGTTTTCCGGTAAACAGCGCGGCCGTGACAGCACCGCTTTGCCCGCCAATGCTGCGATAAATCCGCTCGGTGAGCGCGATGCGCAACCGATCAATGCGGGTCATGAGGCTGAGCGTCCAAGGCCAAGACGCCGTTTCGGGCACAAGCGTCACGCCGCCCATAATCGACCCAACGGCGCCAATGCGGGCGAAATAGGCGTCACGAGCGAAATCATAACCGCCCGGGCGCGCCGGAAAAGGCGGCGGTTGCAACCGGATCGTGCCCATAATCCGGTCGCCCGGTTGGATCATCGGATGGCCCGCAAGGCTCGCGCGCACGCGAAAGGGCAGATCCTCGCTGCGTCCCCTCATCATGAGCGCGCGCAATTGCAGACGCGCGCCGGTGTCAGACCAGTCAATGGTTTCGATCACGGCTTCAAAATGGCCAATGCGCGTGTCCGGCAAGATCGGCGCATCGGCCAAGCGCGTGCGGAAAGTGCCAGCGGTAAAGCCAAAGCCAACCGCAAGCAGCGCCAACACCATGCCGCGCCCCGCGCGGCTCGCGTCGCGCATCACCCACAAAAGCCCGCATGACGCGCAACACAAGGCTGGCCCAGCCCAGAGCGCAGGCTCGTCCTCTGCGGCGAAATAGACAAGAACGCCAACCATCGAGAGAGGCGCAAGCCAGAGAAAGAAGCGGCGCGCCTCCCATTCCGCTTCGATCAGGCCCTCAACGGACGTGATGAAACGGGACAGTGTGCCCGCAACACCGCCCGAAGATGCGGCGCGCAAGGAGCCGACAAGCGCCATGGCACGCGCTCCGGCTCTGAAACGCTGAAAAGACTCGCGCGAGTGCATGGCACATCCGGTTTAAATCCCGATGCCCGCTTAACCTCGCCCGGAAAGGATGCTACGAGGTGCGCCGCGTTGCGGCTAGAAACTTCGAGTTGTAAGAGCCGCTGTCGCAATCAAGACGATCAGGAACTCACAATGTCCGAGAAAATTGTCACGCGGTTTGCGCCGTCTCCCACTGGCTTTCTGCATATTGGCGGCGGGCGCACGGCGCTGTTCAACTGGCTCTATGCCAAGCGCCATGGCGGCAAAATGCTGCTGCGGATCGAAGACACTGATCGTGAACGGTCCACTGATGCGGCGATTGAAGCCATTCTCGATGGGCTGCGCTGGCTTGGCATCGATTGGGATGGCGATGTCGTCTATCAATATTCCCGCGCAGCGCGGCATCGCGAAGTTGCCGAGGAGCTTCTCGCACAGGGCAAGGCCTACCGCTGTTATGCAAGCCAAGAGGAACTCGAAGCGATGCGCGAGCTCGCCCGCGCCGAAGGCCGCCCGATGCGCTATGACGGTCGCTGGCGCGATCTCGGCGGCACCGAGGCAGAGGCGAAGGCGATTGCTGAGGGCCGCAAGCCCGTCATCCGCTTGAAAGCGCCGCAAGAGGGCGAAACCGTGGTCGAGGATCACGTCCAAGGCCGCGTGACCTGGCAGAACAAGGATCTCGATGATCTCGTGCTGCTGCGCTCCGACGGCAACCCGACTTATATGCTCGCGGTGGTCGTGGATGATCATGATATGGATGTCACCCACATCGTCCGGGGCGATGATCATTTGACCAATGCGGCACGACAGACGCAGATTTATCAAGCAGCCGGATGGGCCGTGCCGCAGATGGCGCATATTCCGCTGATCCATGGGCCGGATGGAGCCAAGCTCTCCAAACGCCATGGCGCACTCGGCGTCGACGCCTATCGCAACATGGGGTATTTGCCGGAAGCCATGCGCAATTACCTCGTGCGCCTCGGCTGGAGCCATGGCGACCAAGAATTTTTCTCAACCGATGAGATGATTTCGGCTTTCGGGCTTGAAACCATTGGCCGCTCCCCGGCGCGGTTTGATTTTGCCAAGCTCGAACATATCAACGGCCATTATATGCGCGCGAGCAGCGATGACGATCTGTTGGCGGCGATTGAGACCATCCTCCCCGATGTCGGGCCCGAGCGTGGCTGGCCGCTCGCTTTGGATGAGGCGTTGCGGGCGCGGTTTTTGGCCGCCATGCCAGGCTTAAAAGAACGCGCGAAAACTTTGATCGAACTCGTTGATTCTGCTTATTTTCTTTACGCGCAGAGACCGCTGACTTTCGAGCCAAAAGCAGAAGCCTTGCTGGCCGAAGGTGGGCGTGAACGAATTGCGGCGCTGCTCCCACATCTCTCCGCGTTAGCGGAATGGACAGCGGAATCCACCGAAGCGGCCATCCGCGCCTTTGCCGAAGACCATGGCATCAAGCTCGGCCAAGCCGCGCAACCTTTGCGCGCTGCTTTGACGGGACGCTCAACATCGCCGCCCCTTTTTGATGTGATGGTGGTGCTGGGCCGGGAGACCTGTCTTCAGCGTCTTCACGATGTCACAGGCGGATGACAGATTTGCTTGTCATGCTGCAGCGCACACATTAGTCTTAAGCGTGATTGTGCACGGCACCCGTCTGCGCTAGGTCGAATGGGTGTTTGTGATTTAGGTCAGGGTTCACAACTCCCCCGCATCTGCCGAGGAAAGGTCTCTCATGTCCACGCCCGTTTCCCTCAAAGTCGCCGATAAGGCCCTCGATCTCCCTGTTAAATCCGGCACGATTGGCCCGGATGTGGTGGATATCGGCAAGCTCTATGGCCAAACCGGATTGTTCACCTATGATCCCGGCTTCACCTCAACGGCGAGCTGTGAGTCAAAAATCACCTATATCGACGGCGATGAGGGTGTCCTGCTCTATCGCGGCTATCCGATTGAGCAATTGGCCGAACATGGTGATTTTCTGGAGACTTGCTATCTCCTGCTTTACGGTGAGCTGCCCACGCCTGCGCAGCGCGCGGATTTCAACTATCGCGTGACCCGCCACACGATGGTGCATGAGCAGATGATGCGCTTCTTCCAAGGCTTCCGCCGTGACGCGCATCCGATGTCTGTGATGGTTGCATCAGTTGGCGCGCTTTCGGCCTTCTATCACGACTCGACCGATATCGCGGACGAGACACAGCGCATGATCGCTTCAATGCGGATGATTGCGAAAATTCCGACGCTCGCCGCGATGGCCTATAAATATTCCATCGGCCAGCCCTTCGTGTATCCGCAGAATGATCTCGACTACACGTCGAACTTCTTGCGCATGTGCTTTGCAGTGCCGTGCGAAGAGTACAAGGTCAACAAGGTGCTCGCCCGCGCGCTCGACCGCATCTTCATCCTGCATGCCGACCATGAGCAGAACGCGTCCACTTCGACGGTGCGTTTGGCTGGCTCATCGGGCGCCAATCCCTTTGCGTGTATCGCAGCCGGTGTGGCCTGTCTCTGGGGACCAGCGCATGGCGGCGCCAATGAAGCGGCCCTCAAAATGCTGCAAGAAATCGGCACAGTCGATCGTATTCCGCATTATATCGCGCGCGCGAAAGACAAGAATGATCCGTTCCGTCTGATGGGCTTCGGCCATCGCGTGTATAAGAATTATGATCCTCGCGCCAAAATCATGCAGAAGACGACGCATGAAGTGTTGAATGAGCTTGGCATCAAGGATGATCCGCTGCTCGACGTTGCGATGGAACTCGAACGCATTGCCCTGCATGACGAATATTTCATCGAGAAGAAGCTCTACCCGAATATCGATTTCTATTCGGGCATCACGCTGAAGGCGATGGGCTTCCCGACGACAATGTTCACGGTGTTGTTTGCTTTGGCACGCACCGTGGGCTGGATCGCGCAATGGAAAGAAATGATCGAGGATCCGGGTCAGAAAATCGGCCGTCCGCGCCAGCTCTATATCGGCGCTCCGAAGCGCGATTATTTGCCGATGCATAATCGGTAAAATACGCGGACAGGTTTCAATAAAAACCCTCGCTTAACCTTCCGTTAGGCGAGGGTTTTTATTTGAAAGAGATTGTTGTGCTTTAAGTGCGTCGGCCAATCCAAATCACGCGTCCAATAACGCTCCACACTTTGGTTCTGTCGCCATCACGTCGAGAGATCGTGACTGTATCATGGCTGGCCACACTGTCCTGCGCCGCCAGTTCGATCACGTCGAAACATGCAGTTTCATTGTTTTGAACAAGAACCAAAGATCCTGGTACGAAAACATCAGACCTCTGCACATCCTGATCAATCACAATACTGTCCCCATCACCAATGGAGCTATGTGATGATAAGCCTTTGACAAGGACAAGGGCGAGCGAGCGGGCACGATCAGGATCGACTCCGACCATATCGAGTGGCATATGCGCCTTAAAGGGTCTCAGGAAAAGCGTTGCGGATCCAGCAAACGCATCAAAGATCAAATCAAATATATTCAAGATGACCATGCCAGCCTGTAATTCAACCGACCCCCTAGACCGCTCGCCAATGATCCAGTCGATCGGAATATGAGCGGCCGCAGCCAATTGCTGAACCACAGCCACTTTCGGAGTTTGGTCGCCACCAACAAGGTAACGCTGAAACTGACGCCACGACCGCTGAAAGAGAATAACCGCAGTCTCAGGTTCGCTTTTTGAAACAACGAGATACCGGAGAAACGCAGCGGTGAACCGAGCTCGAAAATCAAACAACTCAGGATCAGGCAAATACTCAGGCTTGGCATGAGCCAAGCCTGCATCAAAAAATCGGATTTTAGCCAGAGCTTGATCAAGCGAAGCCGGTAAAGCTCGCCATATATCCAAACGCGGACGACCTCGCCTGCTTTTCTGTACTTGATTTTCTGATATTTCTATCATTTAATAAAAGCAATGATTGGTCAAGAGCATGAGGGATAATTCTGCTTCAATTGTACAACACTGACCAACCACAATAACCCTTAGATTGTTAAGAGTTGTATTATGACAATATTTCAATCCTAGAGGGCAAAAGCGTCTGTAAGGCTAACCGCTTACGTATGGGCAGTCTTCAAAATTATACGATGCTATCGAAATTTCTGGAACGCCATCAACCACATTTTCTGACCGCAACGCTGACCGCCCCGTCAGAAGGCTTTAGTAACATACAACCGATCTACAACTTATGAGAATTATAGAGCGCCTGCATTGATTAGTCTTATCACCACCTGCAAGAATCGGCGGCAGCATTTGGCAAAAACCTTGCCCACAATGTTGCAACAATCAGATGCTGAGGTCATCGTTGTTTCGTACGGCTGTGAACAGGGCACGGCTGAGTGGATCAGGCGCGATTATCCATCGGTGACGCTTATTGACGTTACTGACGATCCCATCTTTTGCGTTGCGCGGGCGCGCAATATCGGAGCGTCCCACGCCAAGCATCCATTGCTCGCTTTCGTCGATGCCGACATCATGCTCAATGGCACTATCGCATCATGGATCAAGACCGTCCCGACGGAGCCCATTTATTTTGCTCATGGCCCGAGTATCTGGAACTATGCGGGATTTGTGATCTGCACAAAAGCCGCATTCGAAGCCGTTGAAGGGTTTGACGAGGCCTTTCGCGGGTGGGGACATGAAGATTCCGATTTCATCGAACGCCTTGACCAAGCAGGATATCGCAGAGCGCCTGTCCCAACCGATTTTCTGACCGCCATTCCGCATGGGAATCGAGAGAGGCAGATTGGTCCGGGTTCAGGCGGTTTCTCAACCTTGTTTGAGGCGCTCTATCTCGGCGAGTTTTACCGCCGTGTGAAAGCCGATATCTTACGGATCACCGGCCGACCTTTAGCGCTGGAAGCGCGAATTAATTTGATGAATGCAATCAAATTGGCTGCGCAATCCGCCTTGCAACAAGGCAACAAGGAAATGGTTCTCACTTGCGGGCTCGGATCGGGCCATTTTAACGACCGTGGTTTGCGGGCGGATACCGATGTCGTCTATCGGCTCAGTATAGAGCCTCTGACAAAGGCTTCGCCGCAATCCTATCACAGAGGCGAAGCTCAGGCCTGTTGAGACAAAACGCGGGCGATCGTCTCCGCCGCCTTATCACTGGGTGTTGTCTCACCAATGGCCATTGCCTGATCAAGCCGCTCGAAACCACGCTCTTGCCGACGCCGTTCCGGCGTGTCTGTCATCAAGGGCAGAAGATCGGACGCGAGATGGTCCGGATCACAGGCTCCTTGGATCCGCTCAGGGATGACATTCTCCCCAATAATCAAATTGGCCAAGACAATGGATGGCACCGATATAATGTGCCGAATTTGCCCCTCAAGCGCCCCCACGCGATAGCCAACAGCCATTGGCACATGCGCCAACGCCAATTCGAGTGTCACAGTGCCAGACGCCGCTAAGGCAGCGCGCGCATGTCTGAATGCTCGATATTTTTCGTCCTCGCCCGACACGATCTGCGCTTTGATCGGCCATGACGACATCGCTGTCTCAATCAGCGGGCGAACATGATCGACTGCTGGGAGAATGAACCGGATCGGCTGCCCGTAACGCGCTTGGACAAGCGCCATCGTCTCGCCAAAAATCGGCATTAACCGCGTGATCTCAGAGCGACGACTGCCTGGAAGCACAAGAACTGTCGGAGGCTCGCTCCGACGCTCCGCCCGCTCCGTGTCCGATGGACGCAACACATCGAGGCGCTCGATCAGCGGATGACCGATATAAGTGCACGCGGGACCGTGAAGCCGCGCATGCGCGGCAGGCTCAAAAGGCAGCAAAGCAAGCACATGATCGACATAAGCACGCATGGCTTTGGCGCGCCCCGGACGCCAAGCCCACACGGTGGGGCTGACATAATCAACAATCGGACAATGTGGCAGAGCGGCACGCACTCTTTTGGCAACGCGATGGGTGAAATCAGGACTGTCGATGATGATGAAAATATCCGGGCGCGCTGCGATGATGGCATCAGCCGTTTCGCGAATACGCCGCATGAGCAATGGCAGGCGCTGCAAAACCGGCACAATCCCCATCACAGCGATATCGGATAAAGGAAACAGGCTTACGAGACCCTCACTTTGCATCGCTGGCCCAGCGGTGCCGCAAAATTGAAGGTGACGATCAGGAAAGCGACGCCGCCAAGCGGTCACGAGTTTCGCGCCCAAAGCATCGCCTGAAATTTCACCCACCACAATCGCGATGGTCAAAGGCCGAGCCTCCGTCATCGAGCCTCCATCATGATGCGACGACCCCTTTGATGAAGAGACCCGCTTGATCGGCGGCTTCAATCAGCTTTTTGCGCTCGACCAACACAACCTCTCCGGCCGCAACCGCAATGCCGGCAAGCCCTGCGGCTTTTGCGGCAGCTATGGTGCGTGGCCCAATGGCGGGAAGATCAACGCGACGATCCTGACCGGGTTTCGGCGCCTTTACAAGAATGGCCGAGCGCGTCTCGAGGATCACGCGGCGGTTCTTCTGCATCGCGCGAACACGCTCGAGCATCGCATCCGTGCCCTCAGGGCCTTCCATCGCCAGAACACGGCCACCGGCTACCACAACGCCCTGCCCCAAATCATAGCGCCCCATATCGCGCAAACACGCGAACGCCAACGCAATATCAGCCGCCGCTGTTTCAGGGGCATGACAACCGCCAATCAACCCCTCGGGCACAAGCAGGCTTGGTGCGATCTCATCGACACCAACGACACGAAACGCGTTTTCTTCAAAAAGACGAATAACGCCGCGCAAAATCTTATCATCGCCGCCACTGACAATGCGCCTGAGCTCATCGCGATGACGGAAGAATGTGTAAATCGAGAGAAGCGCCATCGGTCCCGGACGCGCGACACCGCCGGCAAGCACAATGGATGTCACCCCGTTCTCACGAAAAAGCCTGATGATCCGCTGTGGATCCAACATATCCGCGACAGCATGGCGATACCGACCGAGCGGTTGATCGCGTGAGACAAAGCCTCGCAACCCAACGACAAAAGGGTCCTGCCCTTGAGCGCTTAACGCTTCGGCAATTTCAAATGGAAAAGCGCCCGACCCTGCGACGATGCCAATCTGCGTGCCGACAGCACCGGACACAGGATCACCCTTCTTTGGAGTCGCGTGGCGTGCAAATCGAGCGATTGCCGCTTGACCGCAAAAATCCGATAATCTCACCCACAATCGGATCTGCAGCAAAATCGGACGCGACATCCTCAATCCGTTCTTGCAGCGTGCCTTCTTCCGCAAAGAGCAAACGATAGGCGCGGCGGATCTCTTGAATCGCTTCGCGCGTAAAGCCGCGCCGTTTCAAGCCGACCATATTGAGGCCTGCAAGATGCGCGCGATTGCCGAGCGCCATGCCGTAAGGGATGACGTCATTCTCGACGCCCGAAAGACCGCCGATAAACGCATGCGCGCCAATGCGGCAGAATTGATGCACCGCCGCACCGCCGCCAAGAATGGCGAAATCACCAACATGGCAATGGCCAGCCAGCATGACATCGTTCGAGAAAATGACGTCATTGCCGATGCGGCAATCATGCGCGACATGCGAATTCGCAAGGAAGGTGCAACGGTCGCCGATCTTTGTGAGAAGCCCTCCGGTTTCTGTACCCGGATTCATCGTCACGCCCTCGCGAATGGTACATTTCTCACCAATCTCAAGCGTTGAGGCCTCGCCTTTGAATTTCAAATCCTGCGGAATATGGCCGATCGATGCAAAGGGGAAAATCCGCGCACCGGAACCGATCTTTGTCCGCCCTGCCAAAGCCACATGGCTGATGACTTCCGTGCCATCGCCCAACACCACATCGGATCCAACCGTACAAAAAGGGCCAATGGTGACGCCTTGCCCCAATTGTGCACCTTTTTCGACCACAGCGAGCGGATGAATGGACGTCTCACGCATGACTGTTACTTTCTCAATTCACCAGCATTGCACTGATTTCAGCTTCGCAGACCGTTGCGCCATCAACTTTTGCAACACCGTGAAACCACCACATATTCGCGCGCTGCTTCATCTTTTTGAGATGATAATGCACCTGATCTCCAGGGCCGACGGGCTTTCTAAATTTCGCATTGTCGATCGTCATGAAATAGACAATCTTGGGCGCCGCATCGCCTTTGGAGGCCACGCAAAGCGCGCCAGCCGTTTGCGCCATGCCTTCAATCAACATCACGCCCGGCATGACGGGACGGCCGGGAAAATGGCCGTTAAATTGCGGCTCGTTGAATGTGACATTTTTGATGCCGATGCAGGACTCATCGCCATCCATCTCGATGATTTTATCAACCAGCAAAAACGGATAACGATGCGGAAGCAGCTCCAAAATCTTAAGAATATCAGCCGTTCCCAGTTCTTTCTTTGAACTCTCAGTCATGCCCTCAATCCCTCGACCCGTGATCCGTCTCGTCCGATATTTGCCCGCCGCGTGTCTTTGCAGCAAGCCGCGCTAAAGTTGCCACTTCGCGGAACCATGTTTTGATCGGCCGCGCAGGGAGACCGCCGACTTTCGAGCGGGACGGCAAATCTGAAATAACACCACTGCCTCCTGCGATTTGCGACCCAGCACCAATTTTCACATGGCCAGAGATACCAACCTGTCCGCCCATAATCACAAAATCACCGATCTCGGTGCTGCCTGAAATGCCCGTTTGAGCCGCGATCAAACAATGCCGTCCGATCACGACATTATGCGCGACATGGACCATATTATCGAGTTTGGATCCTTCACCAATGATCGTATCGCGGATCCCGCCCCGATCAATGGTGACATTGGCACCCAATTCCACTCTGTCTTGAATGATCACACGGCCAATCTGCGGCACTTTCTCGTGCCCCTCACGGCCAATGGCGAAACCAAACCCGTCTTGCCCAATCGACGCGCCAGCCTGAATGATCACATCATTGCCAATCAAAGCATGGGTAATCGTCACATTCGGCCCGATATGGCATTTGCGGCCGATGCGAACACCCGGTCCGATGACTGAGTTGGCGCCAATCGTTGTGCCCTCACCCACTTCAGCGAAGGGGCCGATGACAACACCCGGATCGAGCGAAATGTGAGCTTCAAGCCGTGCATTTGCATGGACGGTCGAACCTGGATTGACTCCGGCCTCACCAAACAGCGGAGCCGGATAGGCCGCCGCCGGGTAAAGCCGCTGCATGATTTTGGCAAAAGCGGTGTAGGGATGCGCGACAACCAAAGCCACCGTGCCTGCGGGCACCGCATCCCGATCCGCTTGCGATACAAAACACGCGCCCGCGAGCGTTTGCGCCAGATCCCGCCGATATTTTGGATTATCGAGAAACGAGATCTCGCCAGGGCCCGCTTCGCTCAGCGGTCCGACACCTGTGATGGTCAAACCTTCAATGGATTGATCCGAGACTGCCGCACTCGTCAGCGCGACAATATCCGCAAGAGACAGCGAACTCACCGAAAAGAAGGTACTATCCGTCGAGTCCGTCACATCCATTCACCCACTGACGCGACGCCGCTTTGCCGATGATGCTGATCAGAATGTCGATCCGGCCGAGAACCGGAAATTCTGAACCACGTCATAATCGTTCTTTGTCACTGGAACAGCGAAGTCAATCCGGATCGGACCAATCGGTGATGACCACAAAAGGCCAGTACCAACAGACGAACGGATCGAGCGATCATCACCCACAACATTCACGTTCGATGTCGAGCCGGTATAGCCAAATAGGGTTCCTGCATCGGCAAACACAGCGCCTTTGATGCCCGCCTCACGCGGAATTCCCAACAAGGGGAACTGCAATTCCGCTGAAGACCCCAGATAAGTTGTACCGCCCAACGCGTTCTGCTGCGAATTGCCTGTCAGACTGTCGCGCGCGCCCATTCCAGTCGGCGCAAAGCCACGCACCAGATCTGGACCCATGAAGAAATTATCAATGATGCGAAGATTATCCGAATAGATATAACCCGCTTGGCCACGGAACAAGGACACGAATGTATCGTTCCACTCGTGATACAGCTTGGAATCGATCGTGGATCGAATGTAACGCGAATTGCCACCAAAACCCGCTAAATCCTGTTTAAATTCCTGCCAAACGCCGGCACGCGGATCATTCACATTATCAAGTGTATTGTAGGATAATGTATATCCCAGCGCAGAGGTCATATTGTCCCCTGCAGCACTTTGAATAGCAAGCGACGCATTGGTCGTGTCTGAAATAGTCACATTGTTGTCATAGAGAGAATACCGGCCCGTAACGGTAAATTCTTCTGTCAAAGGCACGCCGAGACGCAGAGTTCCGCCCGTCTTCACATTGGAATAATAGGCATAACGCGTGTTGTCACTTTGCTTAGAATAGAGGTCAATACCTCCCGCCAAATGCTGCTGCATAAAATAGGGTTCGGTAAAATTGAACTCGACACCTCTGGTATATTGACCGGTTGAAGCACGAATGCTCGCTAACTGCCCACGACCCAAGAAATTGGTTTCCTTCACGCCGACTTCAGCCAGAAAACCTTCGCTTGTTGAATAGCCGCCACCGATTGAAAATTGGCCGGTGGACTTATCCTCAACATCGACATTCACAATGACGCGATCAGGCGTCGAGCCAGGTTCGTTCGAAATACGAACCGATTTGAAGAAACCAAGATTGTTCAACCGGCGTTCCGTGCGATCAATCAGCACTTTGTTATAGGCATCACCTTCGCCGATATCGAATTCACGACGGATGACATTGTCCTGCGTGCGGGAATTGCCGCGAATATTAATACGCTCGATATAAACGCGCGGCCCTTCTTCAACGAGGAAGGACAATTTGATCGAAGCCGATGATGGGTCCTTATCAGCCTTTGGACGCACTTGCGAGAAGGCGAACCCACGCGAGGAGACTTCTGTGGTAATGCCGAGGATCGATTTATCAACCAAATCCCCATTATAGGTATCGCCGGGCGCTAACAACACGCGCTTTTTCAGAGTCTCCGAATCAATTGCTGCAATTTTCGATTGAACCGAAATATCACTGACCTTGTACTGCGCCCCTTCATCAACCGAGATAACCACGCGATAACCGCCGGCAGCCTCATCGAAATCAACTTTGGTGTCAGTCACGCGCATATCGGCATAGCCATGCTTCAAATAGAAGCGGCGCAACAACTCGCCATCGGACGCCAAACGATCAGGATCGTAAACATCGGTTGTTTTGATCCACGACAAGAAATTGCTTTCCGTCGTCTGCATCTCGTCGCGAAGACGGCCGGCTGTGAACGCTTTGTTACCAACAAACTCAATCGATTTTACACCTGTCTTGGAGCCTTCATCGACGGTGAAGACAACATCAATCTTGCCATTCTCGAGCTGCACGACGCGATATTTAACATCGACTTTAGCGCGACCAACACGCGCGTAAATTTCCTTGATGCGCGCCAGATCGGCCTCAGCCGCAGCCTCTGTAAATGAACCGCGAGGCTTTAATTGCAACTCACCTTCAAAAACCTCGCTCTTCAGGCGCTTTGTCCCTTCGAACGCGACGCGGTTGATGACATTGTTTTCTTTGACCGTGACGGTAACTTGGTCGCCCGATTTCACAATATCAACACTTGAAAACAGACCCGTCGCCAACAGATCCTTTTTCGCGGCATCAACGCTTTGCCCGACAACATAAGACTGAATGGTCGTCGAATCGACGCGGCTATTGCCCTTAACGATCACCGTCTCTGCATGACCCGCTTGAACGAGCACGACCGAGAGAATGAAAGCCGCACAAAGCGGGACAACAATCCGACGGACAGACGAAGCGAGGAAGGCAATCAATGTCATAGCAACAAAATCCCAAAGCTTTCCGGATCGCCACAAGACGCAGCAAACCTGATACGAGCGCTTCCTTTTAACGCTTTTGTTCGCAACTGCAAACCCGCTGAAGCGAGTTTTTGACCGGGAATGAACGCAATTGTCGCAACAGCCTAAACCAAGCGTTAATGCCTGATCCCGAAGACATCCACATAGAGCGAAAACAGTGTCAAAGCGACGACAAAGGCCAATCCAATCCGAAATGCGGCCTCAATCGCCTTCTTTTCAAGCGCTCGCCCCCTCACCGCCTCGATGACATAAAGCACAAGATGCCCGCCATCCAAAAGCGGAATGGGGAGCAAATTGAGAGCTCCAATCGACACCGAGAGCATGCCTGCAAAGGCAATCAGCGCGGTAAAACCAAGTTTGGCTGCTTCGCCCGACATTTTTGCGATGCCCACCGGCCCCGACACCTGATCCGGCGATGCGCGTCCGGAAAACAGGCCAGCGATAAAATCACCGCTGCTGGCGATAATTGTCCAGGATTGGTGCCACCCAAAGGCAAGCGCGCCAAAAATATCCTCCCGCTTGATGATCACGGAGTCAGGCGTGTTGCGCGCGGAAATCCCGAGCATACCCATACGCCGCGGCCCGACCACCGAATCCCGCGCCTCCAAACGCGGGGTTGCAACGAGGGAGAGCATCTGCCCCGCGCGATCAACCTCAATGGTCAGGGCCGCACCGGCACTCAGTCCAACAATGCGCTGAAGATCGGTAAAGCTCTCGATCTTCTCTCCATTCACCGCGACAACAAGATCGCCAATCTGAAATCCTGCCGCTTCAGCGGCACTCCCAGCAGAGATTGCAGCGACACGGGGCGTCAACACAACGCGGCCAAACAGCCAAGCATTGGTTGAAAAAATCATCACACCCAAAAGAATACTGGCGACGGGCCCGGCCAAAACGATCAAAAACCGCTTCCACACCGCTTGGACAGGAAAACTGCGGCGACGCACCGCTTCCGGCAAAGCCTGCATCGCTTCATCCTCGGCAAAACTTGCAGCATCCAAATCGCCCAAAAAGCGGACATAGCCACCGAGCGGAAGGAGAGACACCCGCCACCGCGTGCCTTGCTTGTCGTTAAAACCAAACAATTCCGGGCCGAAGCCAATCGAAAACACGGTTGCTTGCACGCCGCAGGCGCGCCCCACGAGATAATGGCCGAGCTCGTGAAAAAACACGATGATCATCAAGACAAACAGAAAGGGAATGATCGTTCCTAACAATCCGTCGAAAATCCATGACAGTGCCACAATCAAATCCCCTCGCCGTGCCGCGTTCTTACATATGACAATTATGGCGACAGCACGTCACGCACAAGACAATCGCGATATGAAACGCAGGGTCAGATAATCATCAATAAATTTAAGAGATATAAATAACCCGCTGCAGCGGCGTAGGAATCAAGTCTGTCCATCAATCCACCATGGCCTGGGATAATCGCACCGGAATCTTTCACGCCGAAGCGCCGTTTCATCGCGGACTCGAACAGATCGCCAAGCTCGGACACAAGCGCTGTCGAAACGGTGACCGCCAAAAGCAAAGCGCCATTCGCCCATACGGGCCAACCCAAGGATCGAAGCGCTAAAATAAACAGAATCGGCACCAGTGAGCCAAAAAACAATCCGCCAATGGAACCGGACCAAGTTTTCTTGGGGCTGACGGCTGGCCAGAGGCGTGGCCCGCCAAGTCCCCGTCCCACAAAATAAGCCCCGATATCCGAAATCCACACGACCAGATAAAGCCATGTGACGACAGCAATCCCATCCGCCTCGCGCAAGCGCATGACCAAAGGCCCCACCACGATGATTGCGGCATAAAGTGGCCCACAAAACACCCAGAGACGCGAGCGACCCTCAACCGGCTTCCACAACGCCAAAATCACGCCGGAAACAATGACAGGAAGCAAAAGGACACTTGGCGGGACGAACCCTGAAACGGTCATCAGAACCGAGAGGATGAGGCCAAGCGCGCCTATACTCCACGCCATCAAAAGCGAGCGCCCGGTAAATCCAATCACGCGGCTCCACTCATAGAGCACAACCAAGGCGGCGATGCTCCACACACCGGCGAAAATGAAGCCACCAAACCACACGCTCGCCAACGCGCACCCGGCCAAAGCCAGCGAAGAGACAACACGCTGCACCAATTCAGATGTGGGTCGTTTCTCAGGCATGGAGATCGACGGCTCAGGCGTCACACCGCTCACCGTGCCATGCTTGCCGCTGCGGAGAGGCCGCCAAATCTGCGGTCGCGGCGGCGAAATTGATCGAGCGCCATCACCAGCGCATCGCGCCCAAAATCCGGCCAATGGACAGGGCTGAACACAAACTCCGCATAGGAAGCTTGCCAGAGGAGGAAATTCGACAGCCTTTGCTCGCCCGATGTGCGGATCACCAAATCAGGATCGGGGATCCCTGCTGTATTCAAGTGATTGGCCACGCTCTCTTCGGTGATGTCCTCGGCGCGCAAACGACCGGCGGCGACTTCCATCGCGAGATGGCGCATCGCATCAGTGATTTCCCGCCGCGCACCATAATTAAAGGCCACGACGAAAGTGAGCCCGGTATTGTCCTTGGTCAGGGCTTCCGCATCGGCAAGCAGAGCCACGATGTCAGGAGCCAAACCGTCCCTGACACCGATGACCCGGATCCTGACATTGCGGGCATGAAGATCAGCAAGATCATTGCGGATAAAGCGCCGCAACAGCCCCATCAATTCCGTGACTTCAGCGACCGGCCGTTTCCAATTTTCCGATGAAAAGCTGAACACGGTGAGAAAGCGAATACCAAGATCATCGGCTGCTGCAATCGTCCGCCGCAACGCCTCAACGCCCCGCCGATGCCCTTCAAACCGTGGCAGTCCGCGCTCAGATGCCCAACGCCCATTGCCATCCATGATGATCGCCACATGGTGCGGGGCAGCCTCGGACGTTACTTTCGGAAAACCGTCGTTCATTCCATCCGTCCGCAAAAAGCCTCATGGCTTGACGAGTGAGGGTCCCTGCTATGATGCCTGAAACCCGTAAAAAGTTTCATTTCCCAGGGGCCATTACACCTGCATGATTTCTTTTTCTTTGGCGGCCAAAATCTGATCGATTTCTGCAATCGACTGATCGGTCGCCTTTTGAACCTGATCGGAGTGGCGGGCCGCATCATCCTCGCTCATATCCCCGGCCTTCTCGAGCTTCTTCAACAAATCGAGCCCGTCGCGGCGAATATGGCGCGTGGCGACGCGCGCTTCTTCGGCATATTTATGCGCGACTTTGACCATTTCCTTGCGGCGCTGCTCATTAAGCTCCGGAATGCGCACACGAATGATCTGCCCTTCGGTCTGCGGGTTCAAACCCAGATTGGCCTCGCGAATGGCTTTATCGACCGCCATCGACATTGCGCGATCCCAGACTTGCACTTGAAGCATCCGTGGCTCGGGAACTGTGACGGTTGCCACCTGATTGAGCGGCATCAGCGAGCCATAGGCGTCCACCTGAACCGGATCGAGCATTGTCGCGGAGGCGCGACCT
>Ga0164296_1002374_pt1 | contig 18816 bp, 12 predicted proteins | sample GEODES057metaG_FD_113533 | JGI IMG/M metagenome (GOLD analysis project Ga0164296, IMG submission 113533) | Dystrophic lake water microbial communities from Trout Bog Lake, Wisconsin, USA - GEODES057 metaG | ecosystem: Environmental > Aquatic > Freshwater > Lake | place: USA: Trout Bog Lake...
GACATTTGCAAACTGGAAGGCTCTGATTCCTTACACAAACAAGGATGTCCTTTCACAATCTGACCAGACAGCTGGAACACTTGTTCTTCAGAAGAAGGCTGCCATGATCATCATGGGATCTTTCACATCTGGTCTCTATACAGACAAGGCTGATTACAACGATCTTGCTTTGATTCCATTCCCAGTCATCAACCCAGCATACGGCACCGATTCAATCGATGCTCCTATCGATGGTGTCTTGATGTCTAACACAGCTGCTCAGAACCAAGCTGGTTCAGAAGCGTTGATGGAGTTCATCGGAAGCACAACCTTCTCTGCAACAATTCAAGCAATCTCTCCAGGATTGTTCGCAAACAAGAACTCAGCAGTGCCTGCTGATCCATTTATCCAATCTCAGGTTAAGTTGGTTCAGAACACCAAGCACGTTGCTCAGTTCTTCGACCGCGACTCACGTCCAGACTTCGCGTATCCAATCTTCTCGGATGCGATCCAGAAGTTCCTCACCGGCGGAGATCCAAAGGCGATTGCAAGCAACCTCGCACAGCAATGGGATGCTCTACCTCCAGTCTAAGAAGTTCACTGGAGTTACAGCTCTCAGCACATAAGTAAATAAGATGCCTGGTGTCCGAAATTTTAAAAAGTTTCAGACACCAGGACATCTTTTTCATCGTTACATCTGATTCGGTATCACTGTAGATAAACGATCTTTCAGATTCACATACGCAAAGGACAGACCCTTGAGCCTCCTCGAGAAAGATCAGAAGAAGTCGAATAAGCCGCTGAAAGCACGCCGGCGTAACGGCTCTAACAATTTCACAAAGGGCGATCGCCTCACCATCGCCGGCTTTGTGGGTATTCCTACCCTTGTTCATATTTTGCTGGTCTGGGTTCCAGCTGTCTGCACCATCCTTCTCTCTTTTACATTTTGGGATGGCATCGGTGGACTCAAAAACATTAAGTGGGTTGGCTTCACCAACTATCGCCAGATCTATCACCTTGACCAGAACTTCGGACCCGCTGTCCGCAATAACGTTCTATGGCTGGTCGTATTCGCGTTCGTAGCAACTCCACTCGGAATTTTGCTCGCCTATTACATCGACAAGAACCTCAAGGGAACTAAGTTCTACCAAACTGCTTTTTATATGCCACTGGTTATCTCACTCGCAGTAACCGGCATCATCTGGGACAACATCTTCTTTACAGATGGCGTTGTTAACTCCCTCCTCGGAAATACCGATCCAAACACCGCTATTGACTGGTTCGGCGACCCGCACCGAAATATCTGGGTAGTGCTCTTGATCGCCTCATGGCGCCATATCGGTTACATCATGCTGCTCTACTTAGCTGGCATGAAATCCTTTGATGGCTCACTTCGCGAAGCTGCTGCGATCGACGGTTGCACCGAGTGGTACACCTTCCGCAAGGTCGTTGTTCCAACGCTGCGTCCAGTAAATGTGATCATCGTGGTTGTCACCATTATCGAGTCCTTGCGTGCCTTCGACTTGGTTTACATCATTAACCAAGGAACGAACGGCCTGCAGACTTTAGGCGTATTGGTCTACGACAACATTCTTGGCTCATCGATGAGAATCGGTTGGGGAGCGGCCTATGCCACGTTGCTCTTCTTGATCTGTCTAGGACCGATCACCGTTTATCTCTATCAAAACTTTAGTAGGGAAGATTAATCATGGTTACTGGTAAAAAGAGTAAAACCGGCGCTCGTATTGCCATTGGCGTACTAGCAGTCTTCTCGGTGCTCTGGATCTTGCCGATCCTCTTCACCATTCTGCAATCACTGCGTCCATACCAAGATGTGTTGAAGTATGGCATCATGTCTTTCCCTTCACACTTGAGCTTCCACAATTATTACGACGCTCTTGTGCAGTCAAAGATGTGGCTCTTCTTCTTTAACTCTGTGGAAGTTGCTGTTCCTGCAGTATTCCTCACGCTCTTGCTCTCATCCATGATTGCCTTCGTTTTGAGTCGTTATCGTTCACGTTTCACGGTGCCACTACTCATGCTCTTTACGGCCGGCAATCTGCTCCCACCACAGCTGCTCTTTATTCCGCTCTTCCGGTTGTATTTAAAGATTCCGGTTCCGGGATTTATCAATAACAACCACGTGCTCTATGACACGCAGCTTGGTTTGATCTTGGTTCACGTAGCTATTCAGATTGGCTTCGCAACCTTTATGTTGACCAACTACCTTCGCACTATTCCGAAGGAAATTTCGGAGTCGGCTTTGGTCGATGGCGCGAATGTGTGGAATCACTACTACCGGATCATCTTGCCGCTCCTTCGTCCAGCACTCGCCTCACTTGGCGTATTGCTGACGACGTGGATCTACAACGACTTCTTCTGGTCAATCGTCTTGCTCAAGTCAGGTAATAAGCGTCCAATTACTGCGGCGTTATCTAACTTGCAGGGCGAGTTCAACACCGACTATGACTTGCTTGCAGCCGGTGCTGTTATCGCCTTTGTGCCAACCCTGTTGGTCTTCTTCGCAATGCGTAAGCATTTCGTCGCTGGCCTCACACTCGGCGCAACAAAAGGCTAAAAAACTTACTTACTTAACCTCGGTGACGGAGATAAGAATTCCGTTCTCTGGCGAAAGTATTGGCGGGCGCACTCCTAGTTCAGCGAGGAGTGCGCCGCTTTGTGTTACGCCCTCATCACTGCTCACCCAGAGCGGATCGTGAACCTGCATCTTCTTTGGCTCACCTGGTTCGTGTAGTACCTTCACGCGATAATTCTTAGCAGGGTTCAAACCGGGCAATAGCGCCATCGCTGGGAAAGTAGATGTGTTCATTCGGTGTTGCACATAGGCAAAGATCGCTTCACTCTGATCATGAGCTACAACACCATAAACAAATGCAGCGCTATCAGGATGATCAACGCGAATAGCTTTTCCGCTATGCAATAGCCCGCGACTACGTTTGTATAACGCAACCCAATTCTTGAGGGTAGCGAGCTCTTGTGGCGTTGCCTCAGTGATGTTCCATTCGATACCTGCATGACCAAAGAAGGCGTTGACAGCGCGGAATGAAATTTCTTGGGTACGGCCGGTTTGGTGACCATGAGTAGGTCCAATGTGTGTACCAAGAAGTTCAGGTGGAATAACGAGCCCAGTCCAGCGCTGGATAGTCTGACGCTCAAGCGCATCGTTGTTATCACTCGTCCAGAAGCGGTCTACATGATCAATGACACCAAGATCGATACGCGCGGCGCCAGATGCGCAGCTCTCGATTTCAAGTCCTGGGTGGCGTTCTTTGAGTTCATCAAAGAGTCGGTAGATGGCAGCTGTCTGGTTGTGAATTGCAGCGCGGCCGAGATGGCCAGCATCTACTAGGACACGGTTGTGATCCCACTTGATGTAGGCAATGTTGTACTCGGAGAGAATCGCATCGACTTGCCCCAAGATATGTTGGTAGGCCTCTGGGTGAGTGAGGTCTAGAACTTGCTGATTGCGCCAGGCCGGAGGAGTGCGATCGCCTTCGTGCAAAATCCATTCTGGATGCGCGCGATACAAATCTGAATCTGGGTTGATCATCTCGCCCTCAAACCACAGGCCAAACTCAAGGCCCTTCTCGTTGATGTAAGAGATGATGGGGGCTAATCCATGCGGCCAGACAGCTGGGTCAACAAACCAATCGCCTAGACCAGCGCGATCGTGACGTCTTAGATTGAACCAACCATCATCGAGAACGATTCGCTCAACACCAACTTCAGCGGCTTTATCAACGATGGCCTTGATCTTGGTTTCGTTGTGATCAAAGTAAACAGCCTCCCAGACATTGAGGGTGACTGGGCGAGGGCGAATATTGGTTGGATGCTGAGGTCGTGACCGAAGCCAGCGATAATAATTATGGGAGAGCCCATCAAAGCCTTCGTTGGAGTAGTTAGCGACAACGCCAGGGATGACAAAGCGTTCGCCTGCCCCAAGGATAACTTCGCCCGGTTGAAGCAGTTCGCCAGCACCAATGGAGATTTCACCAGTGGGGAGTTTTTCAACGAAGTGCTGAGAGTTACCGCTCCACGCCATGGAGAGCGCCCAGACTTCACCCGATCTGAAATCAGGGTTACCGGCAAGAGCTAACTGCGCAATGGTGTAATCATGGCCAGAGCGACCTTCGCGAATTTCACGAGTGCTAAGACCGTAGGGAATCTGGCGGCGTTGCGGATGGCGCTCGTGCGACCAGCGACCAGTGAAATCCATAACTTCGGTTGCGCGATCAGGAAGTGGCAACCAGTAATTGAATTCTTCAAGGTTGTAATCGGAGGTGCCGGTATTAGTCAGCGCAGCATCTACTCGCATGATTCCGAATTCATTGAGATCGTATGTGAGTTCGAGTGTTAATCCCACATGGTTATCTATCAAAGTAGCGGTCAGTGACGTGGCGGTATGGCTCAGTTGTGAGATCGAAAAATGAGTCGACCAACTCTTGCCATTTCTGTGGCCACTGATCATGGGATGGCCTAAAAACCCCCGAGAATGTTCTCGTGTGACACCAGGAAAGGTTGGTGCATCAAAACTGCTATTTGCAATCGAATTGCTCACAGCGGCTAATACATCGCCGGCTTGATTATGCATCTCGGCGTGGGGAAGAGCCCGTCCCCAATAGCGAATCCCAAGATTGTTATCAGAGAGATCGAAGATCACCGAAGTTTCTGAGGAAGAGAGATGCACAAGTGAATGTTCCATGCGTTTAGACTATTACCAACGAGCCTGGGAGTAAATGCATATGAAGTATTGGAATAGCCCCGAGACCACCGCTGTTAATCGCGAGCCAATGCTCAACCTTGTGCATGAGGATGCTGTCTCCCTCGACGGTCAATGGGATTTTCAATTACTGCACTCACCGGATGATGAACCCGGAAAAAAGTGGGCGACCATTCCAGTCCCTGGTCTCTGGACTATGCAACCTACCTCAGAGGTATTTTTCGATAAGCCAATCTATACAAATGTGCAGATGCCATTTGACGAACTGCCACCATTTGTTCCAGCTGAAAATCCAACGGGAATTTATGAAAGAGATTTCACTGTCATAGATAGTTGGATGAATAAGCGCGTTGTTTTTCAGATCGGCGGCTTTGAATCGTGTGCGATTCTCACAATCAATGGCGTAGAAGTAGGAATGGCGAAAGATTCACGCCTTGCTGCAGATTTCGACATTAGTTCGTACATCAAGCCAGGAAAAAACCGTGTTCAAATCAAAGTAGTGAAATGGTCTGACGCGACCTATATCGAGGACCAAGATCAATGGTGGCACGGTGGCATCACTCGCAGCGTAAAAATCTTTGCAACACCTAAGGTGCATATAGCTCGTTTTTATCCAACGCTTGGTCTCAAAGCCGATGGCAAGACCGGTACTCTCGATTTACGCGCATTCATTGCAGCTAGCGGGGGCGAGTCATTTAATGGTTACTCCCTGGTGGTGACTCTTGAAGGTTTGGCAAAACCAAAGAGCGCAGAAGTTAAGGTGCAGACAGTCGAACGTCCCAACTGGACCGAGATCATCCCGGAGCTGCGAAAGATTTCTGCGGATTTCTTCCACGGCGAATATTGGGATGGAAAAGTCCCAGCCAGCGTCACCAAAATAATGGAGCAGGTAGAGCCACCGACGCCTGGTTTAGTTAACATTTCGATGGAATTCCCACATGTAAAAGCTTGGTCTGCCGAAACCCCACATCTCTATTGGCTCAAAGCTGAACTCAAAAACGCTGACGGGGTTGTCGTTGAAAGCTTCACGCAGAAAGTTGGCTTCCGTTCGATCGCCATCGTCGGTCGTGATTTACTCGTTAACGGTAAGCGGATCATTATCTATGGCATGAATCGCCACGACTTTAACCGTAAGACTGGTCGTGTATTGAGCTATGCGGATATGAAAGCGGATTTGCTCGAGCTCAAAAAGTTTAACTTCAATGCAATTCGTACCTCGCATTACCCGAATGATCCAGCGCTCCTCGATCTTGCCGATGAACTTGGGTTCTATGTTGTGGGTGAAGCGAATATTGAGTCGCACGCATTCCAGGATTCACTCTGCAACGACCAGCGCTATCTCACACCATGGGTAGATCGTGTTGCACGCATGGTCCAACGCGATATTCACCATCCAGCTGTCATCTTCTGGTCACTCGGCAATGAATCCGGCGCAGGCCTTAATCATCAAGCGGCCGCAGCGTATGTACGAAGCTTCGATCCATCTCGCCCGCTCCACTACGAGGGCGCGATCAGACCTAACTGGACCGTTAATCACGCGCTGACGGATGTGGTCTGTCCGATGTATCCATCTATTGCTGCAATTACTTCGTACGCCAAATCTAAAGTAGGAGATCGACCATTGATCATGTGCGAGTACTCGCACGCAATGGGTAATAGCAACGGAACGTTGGCCGAATATTGGCAAGCGATCCACACGCTTCCTGGTTTGCAAGGCGGATTCATTTGGGAGTTCTGGGATCACGGCATTGAACAGCGTTTGCCGGATGGAACTACCCGCTCAGCCTACGGCGGAGATTTCGGTGAGCATAAGCACGATGGCAACTTCTGTTGCGACGGCATGGTCTTCCCAGATCGCACACCGAAGCCAGCGATGCTGGAGTTCAAAGCGATTGCTGCCCCGCTAGAAATAACAGCGAAGAGTTTGCAGACCGGAACATTTGCGGTTTTCAATAAGAACTTCTTTACCGATTCCAGCGATTACGAAGTCACCTGGAATATCAGCATTGATGGCGAGCTCGTTGATTTCGGAAAAGTGAAGCTAGCGAAATTGGCCCCGCGGGCGACTGGCACCTTCAAACTCACCGCAAAACAATTGGCAGCGCCAGCTACTCCCGGCGAACGTCTGATCACATTCTCTGTAATGAAGAAGAGCGAAACGCCATGGGCGCCAGAAAACAGTGAAGTTGGTTGGGCTCAGTTCCCACTTCGTTCCAAGGCAGCTCCAAAACAGAAGACTCTGCCACATGAATACCTGCAGAGTTCACTCTATGAAGATGGCTCAATCCATCTTCCGTTCGGGACTTTGAATCCAAAGCTCACGCTCTTCCGTGCGCCCACAGACAATGATCGAATTGGTCATATCTATACCCAATGGAAAGAGTGGGGTATCGACCACTTAGAACGCACCAATGTGAAGATCGCGACTGTTGGTCAGAGCGTTGTTGTTCAATCTCTTTACCGCACTGCAACTGGTATCGAGATCAAACACAAGCAGACCCTCACACGAATTGCAGATGGTATTAAGGTCGATGAAAGTGTCACCTTGCCTCCAGTTCTCAGCGACGTTGCTCGAGTGGGAACAACCTTCCAATTAGATAAGAGCTATAACGAGCTCGAATACTTTGGAACCGGCCCACAAGAAACGTATCCAGATCGAAAGATCGCACCGGTCGGTCGATACTCATCCGAAGTATTTGCGCAGTACGTTCCTTATGTCCGCCCGCAGGAAAATGGCGGCCATGCAGGAGTGCGCTGGTTTGCTTTGGCTGATAAAAATGGTCACACCATTCGAATCGCTCTGGATCAACCGCGCCAAGTCAGTGTCAATCCATTTAGTGCCCACGAACTCACCAATGCGACGCACGATGTCGAGTTGTCTCAGGGTGATTTCATAACGGTTACTCTGGATGCAGTGCATCGCGGCGTGGGAACCGCTTCGTGCGGACCAGATACGTTGCCACAGTATTTGGTAAAACCAGGTCTGCATTCCTACTCATGGATGATTACCTACCAATGAGCGAAAAGTTAGCGCAGGAATTTTCAGCCATCTTTGGCGGAAATCCTGATCTGATTGCCCAAGCACCTGGTCGCGTCAATCTGATCGGTGAACATATCGATTACAGCGATGGCTTTGTTCTACCTTTCGCCATTAAAGATGTCACGACCGTTGCAATCGCAAAGCGTGCCGATGAAACCATTCGTGTGGCTTCAATGCAAAAGAGCGGCGAGGTAGTCGAAAGTTCACTCACTGCTCTTAAACCTGGTGGGGCTGATCATTGGGCTAGCTATGTATTAGGAGTTCTCTGGTCACTTGGTATCACACGCGGTGTAGATATTTTGGTGGATGGTGCGGTTCCGCTCGGAGCCGGATTATCGAGCAGCGCTGCACTGGAATGTTCGGTGGCGGTTGGCGTGAATGCGCTCTTTGCTCTTAATAAAGATGTGAAGGAGCTAGCTCGGGCAACTCAGAAAGCCGAAAATGATTTTGTTGGAGTGCCATGTGGCATCATGGATCAATCAGTCTCGCTCATGGCAGAAGAGGGATTCGCGCTGTTGTTGGATTGCCGCGATCTCTCTACTCAGAATATTCCTTTTTATATTGCCAGCGCTGGCTTAGAGTTGTTGATCATCGACACTCAGGCGCACCATGCTCTGGTTGATGGCGGATACGCCGAACGTCGTGCCTCCTGTGAGCTAGCAGTAGCAACTCTCGGAATTACTTCGCTCCGAGATATTTCCATCTCCGATTATCAAGCGAGAAAGAGCGAGCTTGACGATAAGACTTATATTCGTGGCTATCACGCGGTGACGGAGATGCAACGAGTGCTCGATACCGTTGCTGCGCTTAAGGCAAAAGATTTCGCACGCGTGGGAGAACTCCTCAACGCCTCTCACCGTTCACTTCGCGATGATTACACCGTCTCATGCCCAGAATTAGATTGTGCCGTTGATACCGCGCTAGCGGTTGGGGCAGTTGGCGCCCGTATGGTCGGTGGCGGATTTGGTGGCAGTGCGATTGCGTTAATCAAAAGTTCGGAGATTGCTCAGACCGAAACCGCAATTGCTGAAGCCTTTAAGAAGTCAGGATTTACGGCACCGCGCTTTTTCACCTCGCTACCAAGCGCGGGTGCACACGTCATCCAGTATTTCTAAGACCCGCAGCCACTCCGTTAATTGTTAGTAGCAGTGCCCGGCGAATAGTTGGATCGCTCTCCCCGGCGCGGACTCGCTCAAGCAATGAGATCTGCAAGAGGTGAAGCGGTGCCAAATAAGCATCGCGAATAGTCAGCGTGCGAGCAAGAATTGGTTGATCGCCGAGAATTTCCTTCTTATTGGTAAGCAGAAGGAGCTCCGCTTTGGTGAGTTCAAATTCTGCTTCGATCTGATCAAGGAAGTGATGGAGCGATGGATCAACGAGTTTGCCCACATACTTACGTGCCATCACTAAATCTGTCTTAGCCATTGTCATCTCGACGTTGGAGATAAAGGTGCGGAAGAAGTGCCACTGGCTCAACATCTCTGAGAGAACCGCGCTCTTGCCGGCCTCACGAGCTGCCTTCAAACCTGAGCCAACTCCAAACCAACCCGGAACAATTTGTCGTGATTGAGTCCAACCAAATACCCATGGGATAGCGCGCAAGCTGCTGAGTCCGCCCGCAGCATCAGGGCGACGAGATGGGCGCGAACCAAGGAACATATCGCCTAGCTGCTCTACTGGAGTAGAGGCATAGAAGTACGAAGGAAGATCTGGATGATCAATGAGAGTGCGATAAGCAGCAAAAGAATTGTCGCTCACTAAGTCCATGCACGATGACCACGCCGCCAAACTCTCTGGTGACTGACGGGGTGCGCGATTAAGGACAGTAGCTTCAAGCGCTGCTGCCAAGGTGAGTTCGACATTCTCTTTTGCAAGTGCTGGCAGACCATATTTATCGCTGATGACTTCGCCTTGTTCGGTCATCTTTACTTGACCATCGATAGAGCCCCATGGCAATGCAATCAGCGCATCGTATGTTGGTCCACCACCGCGACCGACTGAACCACCGCGACCATGGAATAGTCGAAGTTTTACGCCGTGCTTGATGGCAATGTCGCGTAACTTCCGCTGGGCTTTATGGATCTCCCATTGCGAAGTCGCAATACCAGCATCTTTATTTGAGTCCGAATAGCCAAGCATGACCTCTTGAATATCACCGCGAGAGGAAACAATGGCGCGATAGTGCGGGTCAGAGAGTAACGAATCCAAAATTGTGTCCGCAGCACGTAGCTCAGCAACTGTTTCTAGAAGTGGTGCGAAACCGATCAATGACTGAGTTCCGGAAATCAGTCCAGCGTGCTCTGCCAGTTTCACTGCAGCCAATACATCAAGGTGAGACTTGGTCATTGAGATGATGTAAGTCTCGATGACTTCTGGTCCAAATTTTTCAATTAACTCTTTGATAGCAACAAAAGTATCGACTGTCGCGCGAGCTCGATCATCGAGTGCAGCTGGGTTGGAGGCTAATCGTTCTAGCGCGTGGTGATGAGCTTCCGAGTGTTCGCGCACATCCATCGTCGCATGAGTAAGTCCAAAGCTTGAGACAGTGCGAATCACGCGTTCGAGTTGGCCATGCGCTATGAGCTCGCCTTTATGCGCAATTAATGAGTCATACATCAAAGCCAAGTCGGCCAGGATTTCAGCGGTATTGTCGTAATCGCGTCCTGCTACGTGTGGTGCACCAGCAGCATGTCTACGTTGAGTAAGAATGAGGCGGTGGCGAATAGCAGTCGCTTTTAGACGATATGGCTCTTCTACATTCAGACGCTTAAAGCGATCCTCAATTTCTGGAATAAGTTCTAGATCCTTCTTTACCGATGCTTCGAGTTCTGCAGATGCACCAGCGATACGAGTCGAAACTGAGAGCGCTTGGCGCAATTCATCGAGAGCAGCAAGCATGGCGCGAATAAAGTGACCAATTTGAAGGGTGATCGCTTGCTTAGTGACTTCGGCGGTGATGTTTGGGTTGCCGTCGCGATCGCCACCGATCCAGGTACCAAAAGAGAGTGGACGAGCATGAGGTGAAATAGTGACGCCGGCACGCGTGAGTTCACGGGCAAACTCGTCGAGAACTTCTGGGATTGTCATCGCAAAGAGATCATCTAAGTAATAGAGCGCGTTAACCGCTTCATCAAGAGGTTCTGGCCTACCCAAACGAAGCTCATCGGTCTGCCACAAGAGATCTACCGTTTCGGCGAGCCTGCGAGTGCGAATCGAATCCTTCTTCGCATCAAGCAGATCTGCAATTGTTGCTAGCTTTCCAAGCACAGAACGTCTGGCCGCTTCTGTTGGGTGCGCTGTGAACACTGGACGTACTGAAAAGTCATTGAGCCACTCTTGTAAATCTGCTTGCGAGAAATCGCCATGGGTTTTCTGCGCTTCTAAAATTCGATCAACCGCGCGTGCAATCCAAGAACCGCTTGATTCACGTTGCTCGTCTAAGACTCGACCGCGGTGTACTTGCTCGGCCACATTTGCAAGATAGAAATAGGTACTAAATGCACGAACGAGTTGCACGCTATCTTCAACGCTAAGACCAGCGAGAATATCTTCACCGCCGCCTTCGCGCACCGCTTTGCGAACTCGCTCAACGAGTTCTAATAGTTCGGCTCCTTCTTGTCTGACAAGGCTCTGGCCGAGGAGTTCACCAAGAAAGCGCACATCGCTGCGTAATTCCTGATCGTCTCGAGCTAAGGTGGCGCCAGATTCCGCAGTTGTCATGGGCTAATCCTGCCACCTCTGGCGAGTAGGTGGAGAGGCACTAGAATTCCATCGTTACCCCCTCCCTTTTGGGAACGGGGGCTTTTTCCGTGTGATGGGAGGCGTCTTGAGCAGATTGATCGATGCTTTCTCACACATTGAGATAGAGGCGAACTCAGATCGAATTACCGCCGGCAGATACGCAACGGGGATCTATCTCGCCAAGGGTGCGCTCGCTGCTCCGTTGTTGGTTGTGGCCTCATCCTCTCGCCAAGCCGGTGAGTATGTCGATGAACTGCGCACTTACCTCGGTGATGATCAGGTCGTTGAGTTCGCGCCATGGGAAACCTTGCCGCACGAGAAACTCAGCCCTAAGAGCGACACCGTTGCCGCCCGAGTGCGGGTATTGGGCAACCTTGAGAAGTACCGAGTTGTGGTCACATCAGTGCGGGCGCTGATTCAGCCAATCTCACGAACCATTGCTGACTTCACTCCTACCTCTTTATCAATCGGCAGTGAGATTGAACTTTCAGAACTTATTTCGTTGCTGACCGGACTCGGTTATAACCGGACCGACCTGGTAGAAAAGCGTGGCGACTTTGCGGTCCGCGGTGGCATCCTCGACCTTTTTCTACCAGACCACGATCACCCAATCCGCGTGGATTTCTTCGGTGACGAGATTGAAGAGCTGGCGTGGTTCACGGTTGCAGACCAACGAACCTATGCGCCGGTGGTTGGCGAGATCGCGCTCTACCCATGTCGAGAACTATTGATTACACCGCAGGTAAAAAAGCGCGCCGAAGAACTCCTTCCGCAATATCCACAACTTGCTCAGATGTTGGAAAAAATAATTGCGGGAAGTTATGTCGATGGCATGGAGTCATTGCTGGGATTACTCGCAGGTGAGCTCACCGGAATCGTCGAGCTCCTACCTAAGAATTATGAAGTAGTTGTTCTTGATGAACCGCGCCTGGCTTCACGTGCGCTTGATCTCGTCGAAACAAATAAAGAATTTCTCGAGGCATCATGGTCAAGTGCTGCCATGGGGGCCGGGGCTCCGATAGATATACGTGGGCCGGAACTGAGCGTTGCGCTCGCTGGTGGCGGTTATTTCACCTTGCCAGAAATCAAAGCGAAGGCGCTCTCGTGGCGTTCGATCGATCCATACGCGAGTGATGAAGGTTCACATGAGAGCGATGCGATCTTTGCGCCAGTCACCGAATATCGAAGCGCGTTCGATGAGCTAACCAAAGACTTGTCGGCTTGGCTCGCCGCTGGTGATCTCGTAATTTTTAGTGCAGCAGGTAAAGGGATCGTCGAACGCTATGCAAAGCTCTTTACCGCCGCGGACTTGCCAGTCCGGTTGCTAAAAAATATTTCATCTGGCCTTACTCGCGATGCTATCTATGTCCTTGCAACACCGATCGAACATGGTTTCATTGCAGAACGCTACAAAACGGTATTCATCACTGAAAAAGATGTTACGGGTGTTCGTTCGTCTAATAAAGATCAGGCCCGGATGCCTTCGCGCCGCAAGAAGGCGATTGATCCGCTAGAGCTCAAGCCCGGAGATTATGTTGTGCATGAGCAGCACGGTGTTGGCCGCTATATCGAATTGGTTCAACGAACTGTTGGTGGAGTTTCACGCGAATATATGGTGATTGAGTATGCGGCATCCAAGCGCGGCCAACCGGGCGATCGCTTGTTTGTTCCGACCGATACCTTGGAACAAGTAACGAGATACGTCGGTGGTGAGGCTCCAGCTGTGCACCGAATCGGTGGCGCGGATTGGCAGAACGCAAAGCGCAGAGCTCGCAAAGCCGTTAAGCAGATTGCAGGCGAACTCATTCAGCTCTACGCCGCTCGCATGAGCGCACCTGGCTTTGCCTTCTCACCAGATACACCTTGGCAGCGAGAGCTTGAAAACGCCTTTAGGTATGTCGAAACAATTGACCAGCAGTCGACTATTGAAGAAGTAAAGCGGGATATGGAGCGCTCATACCCAATGGATCGGGTGGTCTGCGGCGACGTGGGTTATGGAAAAACCGAGATTGCGATCCGAGCCGCATTTAAAGCTGTGCAAGATGCCAAGCAGGTAGCCGTTCTTGTTCCAACAACCTTGCTGGTCCAACAGCACTTCAAAACTTTTGAAGAACGTTACGCCGGTTTTCCCGTGCGCCTTGCAGGGCTATCTCGCTTTAGTACGGCTAAAGAGTCCAAGGAGATTCTCGAAGGTTTAGCCAATGGTTCTATTGATGTTGTGATTGGAACGCACCGCCTGCTCTCTAAAGATGTAGTTTTCAAAGATCTTGGCTTAGTGATTGTCGATGAAGAACAGCGCTTTGGCGTTGAACATAAAGAGGAACTCAAAAAGACACGCACCAACGTGGATGTGCTTTCCATGTCTGCGACTCCAATTCCTCGCACCCTTGAGATGGCAATAACTGGTATCCGGGAAATGTCTAACATCACTACGCCGCCAGAAGAACGCCATCCTGTTCTCACCTACGTTGGTCCATACGATGAAAAGCAAGTGACTGCCGCAATTCATCGCGAGCTGCTGCGAGATGGCCAAATATTCTTTATTCATAATCGAGTCGAAAGCATCGACAAGGTTGTCATCAGACTTAAAGAGTTAGTTCCAGAAGCTCGTATCAGGGTCGCTCATGGACAGATGGGTGAGCGCGAACTTGAAGATGTAATTTTAGGTTTCTGGGAGCGTGAGTTCGACATTCTTGTCTGCACCACGATCATTGAATCAGGAATTGATATTCCCAATGCAAACACCTTGATTGTCGATCGCTCAGAGAACTTTGGTCTTTCGCAGTTGCATCAACTTCGTGGTCGCGTTGGCCGTGCGCGAGAGCGAGCATATGCCTACTTCTTGTACTCACCAGATAAACCGCTCACCGAAGTTGCGCATGATCGCTTAACAACGATCGCAACTAATACCGACCTTGGTTCAGGCATGCAGGTTGCTTTGAAGGATCTTGAGATCCGCGGCGCAGGTAATTTGCTGGGAGGCGAGCAGTCAGGACATATCGCAGAAGTCGGATTCGATTTATATATGCGCATGGTCGGAGAAGCTGTTGCTGACTACAAGAAGGGCTATATCGAAGCCGAACCAGAACATAAAGATTGCAAGGTAGAGCTTCCGATCACCGCGCATCTGCCAACAGATTACGTTCCATCAGAACGGCTCCGGTTGGATCTCTATCGACGAATGGCTGATTGTGCTGATGCCGCTGCGCTCGATGCCATCGTTGAAGAATTGGTGGATCGCTTTGGAGAACTGCCAAAGGAAGCCCAGAGCTTGATTGCCGTCGCGAAGCTACGAATCCAGGCGAAAGCCAAGAACCTGACCGAAGTGGTGCTCCAAGGTAAGTTCTTGAAGATCGCCCCCGTGGTTCTTCCTGAATCCGCTCAGCTCCGTCTCACCCGGCTCTACCCGGGTACGCAGATCAAAGTGGCGACAAAAACTCTCCTTGTCGCGCAAAAAGCGAACGGAAATTGGCTTGGTGCAGGCTCGGTGAGCGATACTTCAGCCCAGCAGTCCGAGCAAATCCTTGCTTGGGCGGAGGAAGTTTTGCGCAACTTATAGGAGTAGCCTTGATGGAAAACGAAGAGACAACACCTGACCTGAACCAGACCCCTGAAGTTGCGGAAGAAGCCCGCGAACCAAAGCAGCTCTCCAAGCGCACCCTCGGAATTATCGCAGCAGCCGTTGTCGTTGTAGTCGGTGCGGGCATCGCACTCGGATTAACTGTATTTTCGTCTCAAGACATGGCGGCAAAAATCGGCTCTGTTACGGTCACCAATAAGCAAGTTGATACCAGCGTGAACGAAATCCTTGCCCAGCGCAAGGGCATAGACACAACTGGAATGAATATTCCAACTGGTAGCGATCTCACTCTTGCTGAACTTAATTTTCATGTGATCGCGGTTTTGCTTGCTGACACTGGTGCCCTTAATAAAATTACAGTAACTCCCGCTGAAGTCGCTACCCGTAGATCTCAAATCATTTCCCAAATTGGCTCAGCTGCCGATCTACCAAAAGCATTGGTTTCAGCAAACGTCGCTTCGCAAGATTTGAACCTGTATATTCAAACTCTCCTCTACGATGAGAAGTTAGCTGCACTTATTCAAAAAGTGGGAGTAGATCAGGCGAATATTGGAACAGCGCTTATGCAAGGTGTTTCAGATGAAGCAACCAAACTTGGAATTAAAATAAATCCTAAGTACGGCACCTGGGACTCATCTCAAGCTGTAGTTGTTGCACCAGCACCTAAGCCTGCAGCAACTAAGTAAGTTTTACACATGACTTCAGAACTTCAACGACTTCGTGAGGTCATGGATCGCTTGCGATCACCAGGTGGATGTGAATGGGATGCTGAGCAAAGTCACGAGTCTTTGCTCAAGTATCTCTTGGAAGAGTCCTACGAATTCGTAGATGCAGTAGAACAGAATGATCGCGATGCAATGCAAGAAGAGCTGGGTGACATTTTGTTGCAGGTCTATTTCCATTCTCGGGTTGCCGAAGATGACGCAACTGCGCCATTTGATATCGAAGATGTTGCTCGGGGAGTGGCAGATAAACTCATCCATCGCCATCCCCATGTTTTCACCGATTCAGATGTCACCTATGACGATGTCTTAGAAAATTGGGAAGCCCAAAAGGCCATCGAGAAGGGCCGCACTTCGGCTACCGACGGTGTGCCGCTGAGCCAGCCAGCCATGATGCTGGCGAATAAGTTGATTTATCGTGCTGAAAAATCACGATATTCAATCCCAGTGGAACATCCGGTGAAACTTAGCTCGAATCCGAGCGAAAGTGAGGTCGGGGCGGCAATTTTTGGGATAATTGACCAGGCCCAAGCAGCTGGAATTGATCCAGAAGCAGCGTTGCGAGCAAGCACAAAGGCGTACTTCGCTCGGATTAAAGAGTATGAAGAAAAATCGAAGTTAACTAGTAACTAAATCGCAACTAAGAAGGAGAGCCTTGTGGCACTTATCGACACAGTCCATGCCCGCGAAATTCTAGATTCACGCGGAAACCCAACCGTTGAAGTCGAAGTGCTTCTTGAAGATGGCACCAACGCACGCGCAGCAGTACCAAGCGGCGCATCAACCGGCGCTTTTGAAGCCTCTGAACTTCGCGATGGTGGCAAGCGCTATCTCGGTAAGGGAGTTCAGAAGGCAGTTGATTTCGTCAACGACGAGATCGCACCCGCAGTCACTGGTTACGACGCTCAAGATCAGCGTTTTGTTGATCAAGAGATGCTCGATCTCGATGGCACCAAGAACAAGTCACGCCTTGGCGCAAACGCAATCCTTGGTGTTTCACTTGCTGTCGCTCGCGCAGCTGCTGAGAGCGCGGATCTCTCTTTCTTCCGTTACATCGGTGGACCAACCGCACACACCTTGCCTGTTCCAATGATGAACATTCTTAATGGTGGAGCACACGCAGATACCAACGTTGATGTCCAAGAATTTATGATCGCCCCAATCGGCGCCGAAACTTTCCGCGAGTCACTTCGCTGGGGTGCTGAGATTTATCACAACCTCAAGAGCGTTCTCAAGAAGCGCGGTCTTGCAACAAGCGTTGGCGATGAAGGTGGCTTTGCCCCAAACCTTGATAGCAACCGTGCTGCTCTCGATTTGATTATCGAAGCAATCGAAGGCGCTGGCTTTAAGCCAGGCAAAGAGATCGCACTTGCGATGGACGTTGCTGCAACCGAGTTCTATAAGGATGGTAAGTACTCATTCGAAGGCAAGCAGAAGAGCGCCGAAGAGATGATCGCTTATTACACCGAGCTCGTAAATGCGTACCCAATTGTTTCTATCGAAGATCCACTTGATGAAGATGACTGGGATGGTTGGACCACAATGACAAACCAACTTGGTTCACGTATCCAGATCGTTGGAGATGATCTATTTGTGACCAATCCTGAGCGTTTGGCTAAGGGAATTAAGCATGGCAGCGCGAATGCGATGTTGGTTAAGGTCAATCAGATCGGTACCCTCACTGAGACCCTCGATGCCGTCTCACTTGCTCATCGCAATGGATATCGCACCATGATGTCTCACCGTTCTGGCGAGACCGAAGACACAACGATTGCCGATCTTGCAGTGGCGCTTGAATGCGGCCAGATCAAGACTGGTGCACCTGCACGTACCGAGCGCGTTGCTAAGTACAACCAGTTGCTACGAATCGAAGAAGAGCTTGGCGAGTCAGCGCTTTATGCTGGCCGCGCTGCCTTCCCTCGTTTCCAGGGATAAGCAACCAGTAGACTAAAGGAATGTTTAAGAGCATCAGTGGCAGAAGCTTGCTTTTTGTCACGGTGCTCTTAATTCTTGCCATCACACTTGCTCCACCGCTACAGCGCTACTTTGCACAGCGAGCCCAAATCAATGCTTATCGAAATCAAATTGCCAGTGCGCAGGCTTCGCTCACCGCAGCTCAACAAGAGCTCGAAAAGTGGAACGACCCAACCTATGTGGCCCAACAAGCACGTATTCGATTGCACTATGTATTTCCTGGTGAGCGACAGTACGTTGTGATCGGGGCTGGAAATCAAACATCAACAACTCCGCAACCAGCTGCTCCTGTAGCCAATCAAATACCGGCCGGTCTTCCTTGGTATAGCGAAGTCATCGCATCTATTACTAGTACGAACGTGAATCAATAAGTGGAAAAGCCAACAGAAGCAGATTTAGCAGCGATCGAAAGCCAACTCGGTCGTACTCCGCGAGATGTCCATGCGATTGCTCATCGGTGTGCGTGCGGCAAACCTACGGTGGTCGAAACCCCGCCGCGATTGGCCGATGGAACTCCGTTCCCTACTTTTTATTATGCAACCTGCCCCAAGCTCACTGGCGCGATTTCCACCCTTGAAGGTTCTGGAATGATGGCCGAGATGCAAGCTCGGTTGGCTACCGATCCAGAGTTGGCTGGTCAGTATTACAGCGCTCATGAAGATTATTTAGCTGCGAGAGCAGCGCTTGGCATGCAGGTTGATGAAGTCGAAGGCATTAGCGCCGGCGGAATGCCAGATCGAGTGAAGTGCCTGCATTCATTGGTAGCGCACTCACTAGCGGCAGGGCCGGGTGTGAATCCGTTCGGCGATGAAGCCTTAGCCGCGCTCGGTGAATGGTGGAAGGACTCGGCGTGCGAGTAGCAGCGATTGATTGCGGCACAAATTCGATCCGATTACTTATCGCTGATATCGACGGAAATAACTTTCGCGAAGTACACCGTGAGATGGAGATCGTTCGTCTTGGAGCAGGCGTAGATCAGAACAAGGCTTTTGATCCAGCCGCGATTGAACGAACTCTTGCAGCCACTCAAAAATTTGCC
>Ga0164296_1002375_pt1 | contig 18810 bp, 27 predicted proteins | sample GEODES057metaG_FD_113533 | JGI IMG/M metagenome (GOLD analysis project Ga0164296, IMG submission 113533) | Dystrophic lake water microbial communities from Trout Bog Lake, Wisconsin, USA - GEODES057 metaG | ecosystem: Environmental > Aquatic > Freshwater > Lake | place: USA: Trout Bog Lake...
CAGGAAGAAAAGCATGTGCAGGAACAGACCGGCCGGGGTCGCCACGCCCTCAAAGTTGCCGACCCACGAGCCAAACACTTTACGAGTCAGCTTGAAAGTCTCTGGGCTAGACGCAATCATGAACGCAACGCCTGGAACAATGAACTGAGACATTTAATACAACTGAATATTTTAAAACGTGATAGGAGTTTCACTTGCAATGACAGTAATTTACCTGAAGACCGTTACGACTGGTCTTTGGGTATTTATAGTATCCTGGGTTTGGGTTCCTCGCACCGGCTGAAAGCCATCCTGTACACCCACCGAAACAGAAGCTAAAGTCGGAAGTCTGCGGCCTCATAAACAAGAGGTACAAGACCACAAGCGCGAGTATGGCAAACAGGTAGTCGCGGCTCAATTTCATTTTATATTACTCGAGATTTAAATCATCTTGTCAAAGACAAACCGGTCCTCCTGAAAGTGCTTGGTGTTTTGATCATCCTGGTCATCACGAGTATCAAACGTGAGACCTCCTGCTGTAAGGTACCCTGAACGCCGACCGAACAGGGCCCCCAAAACAGCCATGAGAATCACAAACACGAGACCGTGGAGCAAAAGTCCGGGAACTGTCGGTGTGCCCATAGGATCAGCGATCCACGAGCCAAGCTGACGCGTCGTTCTGTATGACGCAGGGCTCGCCACGGCGGCAAAGACTAGAATAGCAAGAAGAGCACTCATTTAATATGTTGATACAAATTAAATGGATGGGTTTGCCATCTTTCTCTTTATAGTTTCTCTTGTTTTATTCGTGGTGGCTTTCGCCGTCATATTGTACAACGTAAACGAAACTTCGAGCCCAGCTTCCTCAACAAGTTCTGGAATTCCTCTTCCAAATAGTACCATGATAGGTGCACAGTGCCCTGTTGGGTGTACGTGCTTTCCAAACACTTCAGCGACCACGCCAGGTGACAAACCAACGCAAATGTGCGCGATGCTTGATAATGATACAATGTTCAGTTGTCCGCCGGAATGTTGTCAACCGTCTTGTATTAACCAAGACGTTGAAGGAATTGTACAGAGGGTGGGGAACTAGAACCAGTTGCCAAGGCAACGACTCGCGGCGGTGCCGCTCGCAACTGGGACACAAGGCTTCGCCCGAAACAGGGAACCCGCAGGGTTCCCTGGCTAGTTACACCTTCCGCCATAACACGTGTGATAACACTCGTCACCGCTGTCGCAGTACTCACCGGCCATCTTGGGTCCGTAAAAGGTGGACTTGTGAGGGATCAAAAGGCGCATCAAAAACCCTACGACGAATATGAAAACAATTGCGTGAAGCACAAGGCCTGCGTTTGTTGGCAGGCCTTCTGCGTTCGCGACCCAACTTCCGAGGATCCCACGCACCGCCTTGTATGTGGCTGGGTTCGCAATCACCACGTAGGCTCCAAAGGGGATCAGATAGTTGAGGCTCATTTAGTATAAGATGGGAAGAGAATTTTGTTCCAAAATTCGATGGTTCACTGACAATCAGCACCGTCAATATCCTCGGGTGCGGCCGTGCCCTGGACGGCGCGTGCATTGGTCTGAGCCAGTTGCTGAGACGCAAAGGCGTTACCATTCATCTTGTTCTGCCAACCACCAAAGCCAGACTTCTTGGACCCCCACACGAGGCGCCACACGAAGTGGGCCACGATGACAAAGACCAGGGCGTGCAGAAGCAGACCTGCGGTCGTAGGCAGACCGTCGGCCGCCGCGACCCAGCTCCCGGCAAGGGACCGAGTCAGCTTGAAAGTGGCTGGGTTGGCCACGACGAAGAAAACGGCAAAGGGAACAATCTTCTTCTGCCAGTCCATTTGGTACTATGTACTGAGAAATTTAAAACACCCCGTACGTCGGTGAGAATTTCGTTGCTTGAATTTCAGGCCTGTTGTTAAACTGCTGTTGCACGTTATAGAAGATATTTTCATTGGCATTCAGTGGGAGTCCATACAGGGCCTTTATTATTTCCTTTGACCTGTAGACATTCTTAGACCCCCTTCCCCTTTCCCATGTCTTTTTGAACTCGGGACTGTTTATGTACTTGTTCAGGTTGTTTTTTGTGACCGTACCCTTGATATTCGCAAACTTTGGCTGAGTCAAGATCTGTTTCGCTATTTTCTTATAGTCCGTGTTGACACGGAGACCGAACTTTCCTCCCCATGCCCGTCTCCACACTTCATCTCCGAGATTTTGCACCTTGTTTTTGGAGCCCGCCGAAGTTTGTTGGGTGGCGGCGGGCTGATTCAGTTTTTTGCCCTGAATCCGACGCCTTTTACAAACTCATACGCCTTGGCATTTTTATTGTTAAAATTGAACATGTTTCCATTCTTTTTCACTTTGTAATAATTCTGAGAATTTGCGTTTTTCTTGGCGTAATAGTTTGACGAATTGGCTGAAGAGGCAAAGACGTTTTTGTTGTTCACGGTCTTGTTTCCAGTCACGTACGGACGAAGAGCTGCAGCACTTGCTGCTATTTCGCTATAATTCGTAGAGCCCCGTGCTGGTGGGGGAGGCGGGGGTGGTGGCGCAGGGCGAGTCGGATTGGGTGGCGGTGGGGGTGGAGGAGGAGGTGGTGGGGCCGGGGCTGCGGCGGCGGGGATAATGGAAGGGAGTGTGTTAAACGCGAGAAGACCAACAATCTTGTTTCGCGTGTTCTTATTCAGAGCAGGGTTGTTCAGGTACTTTTTAAGCTGAGCCCGTGCCTGATTTCGTGCGTTCTTGTTATTACTTGAAAGCTTGGAAATGTACATGTTTACATTCGCGGGGGGAGGCGCGAGAAGGGGTACCACGGGTGCGCTCACCTGGCGCGCAGACCAAAAAGGATTTTGGAGAGCGTTCAAAATTTGCTTTTGCTTGTTTGTGAGTCCGGCGCGGTTCCCAACCGTTGACCAAACCTCGGTCGTATAATTCTTTTTGAGCCTATTAACCGCCGAGTTGAGTTTGGCATTTGTATTGACGTTTTCATTCTTGATGTTTTTTAGGGCGGTCACGTGAGCATTGACCTGCGTTGCAACCTGCTGAGCAGCCTGGACCGTTTTATTGTTTTGTTGAGCAGCGGCATTCACAACTGGGGCCGCGACTGACTCTGGAACAGCACCCGTCTGCGCCATTGGGATAGCCTGGCGGGCCGCAGTGTTGAGATACTTTGCTTTGTTTACAGCCATAACGTAATTGGCAATGGCGCGATTGATCTTGTTTCGGTTTGCTGCCGTGCTATTAATGAGTACGTTTCGGGACAGACCGAATGGGTTTGCGTTTCGAAGCGTCCGAATACTCTTCACGTAATTTTTCAAGGCATTTGAAAGTACCACAGTGTTTACGTTATTTTTGGCGTTCACAACTGCTTGTGGATTTGGGGCGTTTACGGTGGCCGCCGGTTGACGGCGAAACCTAGAGAATAGTCCAGTTGCGTTTGGCATGGTGTCTTACTGAGTGTCGAGAAAAAAGGTGCCAAACACGGCTTAAGGGATCGAGACCCTAATATAGTAGAACACACAAGAGATGGCGACCCTCCAGATGTTTAGCGCTTTCAATGCTTCCAATGTTTCCTTCAGCGATGTTCGCAAGAATGCCAAGGGTGGCAAGGCGGTGTACCTGAACCAGGTTGGCGGCGGCAAGCTGATTTTTCAGCTTCCTCAGCTTCGCGCGCCATTTGGTCTGAGTGAGTACAAGGATGAGGCGTCGGGTCGCGTCAGCTACACTCTGCCATTGAGCCTGGACAAGCCCGAGGTTCTGGAGGCGTTTTCCAAGCTGGATGCACGCGTCCTGGACTTCATCACTGAGCACAGTGAGGAGCTTCTGGGCAAGAAGATGTCTCGCGAGGTCATCTCCGAGGGTATGTACAAGTCGCCCGTCAAGGCGGCCACCAAGGAGGGCTACGCACCGATTCTGAATCTGAAGGTTGTCACCGACCCCAAGACGGGTGCAGTTGCGACCGAGGCCTGGAACTCCAAGCGCGAGTCCGTGCCCTTGACGACCCTGGAGAAGGGTCAGGCCCTGAGTGCTATCGTCGAGATTAACCAGATTTGGCGTACGCCGGCCGGCGTGGGTGTTTCCATCCGCGTTCACCAGGTTATGTTTGCGCCGACCAACAAGCTCAAGCCGTGTGCGTTTCTTGCCGCGGCAGACGAGCCCGTCTCCGACAAGGGATCTGAGGTCGCCGACGACATCGAGTACGAGACTGATCCGGACAACTAACCAAGTCGCGGAGCGACTTGTGAACCAAGCGTCCTTCGGACTTGGCCGAATTCCCAAATTTGAACTCGATTGAAAAAATATGTGTAATGAATATAAATGAGCTGGGTAAATGCCAGACAATTTAAAATCGCAAATCGCAACGGTCGTCACTATGTGTTTCGTCGTAACAACGCAGGTAACACAGAGATTAACATCCCCAAAACAATCACAACCAAGGCGGAGGCTGTGCGTTGGCTCAGGGCGCACCCAAACAAGGTGGCTAAGCCCAACAAGTACAGGGGAAAACGCAAGCCTGTCGCTGGTGGTGGGGTCCTGAAGCACCACGCGTATGACCCATTCGCATCCCCGAGGAACACACGTACGAGTCCGAGCAACTTCTTTAAGTACGAGTCTCCAAAGTACGCGGGTGTTCCCAGCCCCGCCAAGGTGAGTACACCAAAGACGAATTTGTCCGTCTCGAACTTCAAAAAGAGTATCCGGAACATGGTCAGTATCGGCTCCGGGCGACAGGGTCGAGCCTACGTGGCGCGTCAGGGCAGGGCGCGTTTCGTGCTCAAGGTGGCGCCATACGACGGGCTTGCAAAGAAACGCGGGGAGCCCCAGCCTGGAGACGTGGAGTACGCGATTCACAGTAAGTGTATGAAAGCCGCTCCAAATGGAGTCATCAAGGTCTATACACACATTCACGCTCTGGACTTTGTCCCCGTCCAAAACCTCAGGAACATTCCAAACCTGAATAAGCCTCACTTTGATCTTTCGAAACAGAACATCATCGTCATGGAACTCTGTGAAGGTGGAAGCCTTGACAAGTGGCTCAATCAGAACGTGGTCACGGATGAGACCATGCACCAAATTATAAAACAAATTCTGGAGACGATTCGTAAGATACAAGACAAGTATCCTTATTTCAGACACAACGATCTTCACGTCGAAAACATCTTCGTCTCGCGTAAACGTGGCTTCCTTATTGCTGACTTTGGGTGGGCTCGTTTGAAAGAAAAGGGGACAAACCCGGCAGTCAATACGGCCAATGGAACAGCGACCGCTTCGCATTATGGTGTGGGCCCCAAGACGGATGCGAGGTATGACCAACACCTGTTTCTCAATCAACTGAGGGATATTGCTCTCAAGACTCCATCTAGGTTCCCAAAGACACTTGCGTTCCTAGACAAGGCTGTACCTGCTGGGTACCGTGGTAAGACGGACGTACACGTGAACGATTTCCGTCTCAAATATGATGACCCGTGTCCGGGACTCCCGTCCCTTGACACCCTCTTTAGGATGCCCTATTTGCGTACAAAATTCGTTTCAAGTCCTCAACTGTCGAGTGCTAAAGCACGGCTCCGGAAGATGGGTCGGAAACTGACACCTGTCCGGAACGTATCACCACGTCGAGCTCCGAAGCCGGTACCGAGCCCCCCCAGAAGAGCTTACACCAATGCCGAGCTTGTGGCTCTTACACGGAACCAGCTGTTCAAGTTGAGTCCGGCAACACGGGCCCGCGCCGTGAAGCTCCGGGCCGGGATAAAGGTGGCGTCCCCGCCGAAAAAGAAGGCAAAGACACCAAGCCCGGTTCGAGTGAATAAACGCCCCGCCGTTCCCCAAGCCATTCTCAAATCTGCCAAGTTTGAAAAGATGATTGAAAAGATATGGAGAAACTCGGGCAACTTGTCGAATAACGGATGGACCAGTGCGCGGAACAAGGCGCTGAACATCGTTCGAAACAAGGGCCTGTCACTCTCACCCATTGGCGCCACTGCTCGGCCTCATGGCTTTGCGAAGTTGTCAGCAATGGAACACGTTCGGAGCCCCACGTCTGGTCGATACAAGATTCGCGCACCCAATTCAGGCCGACTCGTCTATGCAGACGGTGCCTCCGTGACCCTCAAGTACATCAAGAGCCTGGCAAAAATGGTCAAAGCGAACATAAAGGGTCTTCGGTCAAAGGCTCAAATCGCGAATAAAATATTCAGTAATAGGAAATGATGATGAAGCGCAAGGACATGATCATCGTTGGTCTTCTGGTTCTTCTTGTTCTCCTGTTGACATTCAAGGTGGTGTCTTTCGGGGATGCTCTGACCCCGCCAGACAAGGGAAACATCATCATGTATGGCTCCAAGACGTGCCCGTGGTGTATGAAGCAGGAGAAGTACCTGATTGATAACGGTCTTCCATACACATTCGTGGACTGCAAGCAAGGTCAGTGCCCTGATTTCGTGTCTGGGTTCCCGACTCTGCTGGTCGATAACGTGATCAAGGTTGGGTACAATGAGGTCTAAAGGAAGACGCGAGTCTTTCTTTAGCCCCGAGGGGCGTTTTTATTTTTGTTTTAAAAAGCTTCGCGTCGGACCAAAGGTCCTCCTAACACTTGAACGCCGCGACAGCCACCGCCAACAGGAAGGTGTGCCACAGAGAGTCCACTGGCTTGAGGATGCTAATGTGCTTCACAAGGGACTGGTTCCACAGGAAGCGGAGCAGGATAGTCATAATGATAATGTAAATAGCCAGCACAACGAAGTTGTACAGAGCCTCCTTCTGGTTACGGGACTGCAGAACGTTCAGCATCTTTTTATTAGGAACACAGAAAAAAAGTTCCTAATAGTAAGATGAGGGTCCTGAAACGAAAGGTTCCACCGGGACCGAACCCTTACGCTCCTAAATACACGTGGGCGCCCTGGGGAACAAGTGGGGTCGTTCATGACAATTGTTACGATTACGCCTTTGGGTCATTCTCGGCAAAGCGAACATCAAAAAGCGTCCCTGGAAACCGGAGTGGAATATCTTCAAACGGTCTGAACTTTCGATCGTGTCGCGGTATTGCCGAACGCGTCATAGCCGATAACCCTGGGAACGTGTATCGTATGCGTAACCCAAACGCCCGTCCCAAACCTGGTTTCTACAAGGTGATGGCTTTCGTAGCGCCCTCGAACGACTTTGGAGATTCAACAGGTGATTTCCACTGGTACAAGGAGATTAGCGCCGTTCAATACAAGATTCGACCTGGTGATACGGTTCTGGGCCTGGCCAAGTTTTTCCGGGTCACACCCAAGGTGGTGCTCACGGCCCTCGCCAAGGGTCGCACTTCAACAAACTCAAATAATGGACGAATTGCAAACAGAAATACAGATCTCCATGTTCTGGGAAAGTACAATATCATGGCGCTTCAAAAGTCCCAACGTGCGACCAGTCAACCAGGCGCTCTCCGGGTGCTCCAAAGGTACAACGCCCAATCAAATAACTCGAGATTGACTCCGGGACGAGTTGTTGAAATTCCAGTCAAATTATGGAGCCACAAGACGGGCTGGGCCGGTGGACCCCTTCTCGTTGATGCGTCCGGAAAGACCATCGCGGACCCTCGAAAGGCGAACAGGTGTTACAAGCCCGGGTTCCACTATACCAAGTTCTGTTCGGCCTATGGCGTTCGCCGTGGGTTTGCAAAGACGGGAACGAATAGGAACCGGGGGAACGGAGGAATTTCTAACCGAAATTCGTCTCCTCTTACAAACTCTCGGGTGGGGGCGGTAAACCGAGTTCTCTAAGAACGTCTCTGAGCGTCTCCTCGGGATCAATATCGAACCGAATATCAGTTATGAAACCACCTTGTTGTGGAATGAGGTCTCGAAACTGAAGACCAAACCCGTCAAGGACACTGGCAATATTAGAAGTTTCAAAGTCATTTATGTGTCGAAACGAATCGGCCGAACGTTCGATAATGAGCCGACACTTGTATGTGGGTACATCAAAAGGCTCACGACACATGGGACACGTGGGGGTTTCCTGACACGTCATTTTCCAACGGTTCAGACACCTTTCGTGAAACTCGTGCCCACACCCGAGTTTTCGTGTAACACTTTGACCCCCCATGCTGGCAAGACAGACTGAGCACTGTGGCCCTCTGTGTTGCCAACATCGTTCCTGTTCGGCTTCCCGTACTATTGTTTTACACGATCCCCCTGTGAGAGTACTTGCTCCACATCGGCGGGGTTCGGTCATTATTTTAGTCCTGTATTACTTTTTAGCGGGGCCTACGCAGCTAGGGGAACCAAAGGTTCCCCGCCCGAGGAGCCGCCTCCTTCACCGGCGTCTCGCCTCCAAAACTCGAACCTCTTCTTGGAGAGACCGAACAGCCTCGCGGTACCTTTCACGTATGTTATCCTCGACGTTTTTCCGAAACACGACAATGGGGTCATCGTCCTGTTCCATACGACACTGGGGACACTCGATGCTTGTCTCGAACCATTTCATAATACACTTGGAATGAAAGACGTGCTTACACTTGAGTTTCTTATCGTTTCGCTTCGTCTCCTCAAGACACACAGCACATGTGTTGGAAAGGTGTACACGACACATTCCGTTTTCGACGGCCCTCGCTCCGCACTTCTTCCCGTCCCGCTTCAAGGCTGAGCAATTCATGTTCTAATAGGATCTCACAGATTTCTTGATGGATTTCTTCCACACTCCTGTTCGCATCAACTATGTGAACTTTACATGGGACATTTCTCAGAAGTTTCTGGTACTCGGCGTCTAGTTCCTTCCAGTACTCGAGGGTCACACCCGAGTCGCCAGTCTGGTGCCGAGACTGGATATGCTCCCACGCAAGTTCTGGTGATTTTGAAAGGAAAATGTACACGTCTGGAAACCAGGCATATTGATCGTAAAATTTAGCATAGGTTTCATCCTCGCCCTGAGTTACAAGCTTTTGCTTGAGCAAAACGGTCCAGAAGACCCACCGGGAACTGAGGAGGGACCGCTCGTAAACGATCGTCTCTCTGGTCTTGAGAGGTCGGAGGGTCTGGAGAATAACCATGTGAAAATAGAATGCCCAACGTGACGGGTCTTTATAAAATTCCTCGAGAGGCCACTCATCAATGGGCTCCCGGCGAACTCTGTACCCTAATTTTTCAAGCAAATTGAGCTGGGTCGTCTTCCCTGACCCGATGTTACCGTCGATAACAACCTTCATAGTAATAAAAAGAGTCTTTTCTTTAGTTCAAGGTCCAGGGCCTGTTCCAGTTGCTGAACCGAAACTACCAGTTGACCAAGGTGTTGACGGGCTTTTTTGACACAAGCACTGAAGTTGTCCAGGTGTCACGGGATCTGTTCCAACGTAGCTACATGCCAAGTTTCCATTTTTACCCGCGGATACACACGTTGCCCCACCCCATGCAGCCGGAAGTTCATTGTTCCACGGGGCACCATTCACGCCCCCACAGTATCGGGTACACGATGCTGTTCCATTATCTCCGAGAACCATTTGTGTTGGCATTGGAGATGGCGCCGGTCCCGGTGATTGTGCCGGGGAGGAAGAAGGTCCCGGAGACCCGGAGCCACCCTGGGTCGCAAAGTAAACAATAACGGCAACAACAACAACTACTACAAATGCAATCCCTCCAATCACAAGAGGGTTCATTTTACTTTATACAAGTAATTTATTTAGTACCCTGCAACATCCTTCCCAACTTCATAAGGCTCGGGCGTGTAATAAGAAGTTGTGGCCACACCCGGAGTTGGGGCGGACGGAACGGCCAACTGGGAAATCTGAGATGCTGTCAGAGCCGATGACCAGAAATAGGTATTGGCCACTTTAAGAGATCCGCCTTGGCTAAAGTCCGAGTTGCACCAGTTCCATGGATCATCAGTTGTTGGCCATGTAAATGTACCTGTGAAATCTGCTGTAGAATCTAGAGTTCCGTTCATATACACGTGAGCAGTTGATCCATCGCAGGTGATTGTTATATTGTACCACTGGTTTTGAGGAACAACAACTGAACCAACGGAGGCGCCCTGTACAAGACCCCCAGAACCATTTGGCTTTAAGAAATTGTAATGGACTCTATTTGCTGGTGCCGCCGCTGCTGTCCCCGTTAAATATACGCTTGGTGCCCGGGCACCGCCGTCATTGTTTACTACGTTATGCGCAAAGATGTTTCTCCAACTGGGTGCCGTTCCCGTAACATACAAATCAAAAGACATTGTGAAATTTGCAGGCTGACCCGGAGTATAAGGAGCCGGTTTTGTTGTAAAAGCTATGGGTGCATTTCCCGGAATTCCAATTTCCAAAGGCGCCGCCTGAATTGACTGACCAGAAGACCAAACGGCCTGACGAGGATCTGTAGGCCCTGATGGTCCCGGTGCGCCCGCAGGTCCCGGAGACCCACCCCCTCCCTGGGTCGCAAAGTAAACAATAACGGCAACAACAACCACTACTACAAATGCAATCCCTCCAATCACAAGAGGGTTCATTTTACTTTATACATGGAATTTATTCATTCTCGACCAGGACGACCACCTTGCCCGTACGACACGCCGCGTTCTTCACGGGCAGGCTAAACGCCTCGGGGCCTTCAGCCTGAAGGGTCGAACGGTACTTGTAATTGTCCTGGAAAGCAATTTTCTTTTCGGCCATAATTTGGTCATTCAGAATGCGAGAAGACGTGAACTCAGTCAGACACCGACCATCGGCCATGCCATAGCGTTGCGACATTTACTATTCCATTACATTTTATTCGTCCGGGCGTGTTCTGGACAGAACACGCCCCCACTCTTCAAAGCTTGCGCCCATGATGTTGTTGAACAGCTCCGGCACCGAGACCGCCTTGACCAGCGCGTCCGTGGTGATCACCTTGTTGATCGTCTCGTAAGCCCCTGCAATCTCGTCAAGGGTCTGTGCGCCCGTGACGATAATCTTACCCGTGCTGAAGATACTGGCCGTCACCTGCTTCTGGTCGGGCTTGGGGCAAAACTTCACCTTGACGGCGCTGTACCTATCTGGGTCGAAGGTCACCTTGAAGGCTGGAATCTGAGATTCCAGCCCGGCTCCCGCCCCGGCTCGACTTGCGAACTTTTGTATAACCTTGTTCAAGTTGACAGACGAGTTCAAAGAGAAATTGGTATTGATCATCTTGATACTCGCCTCTTGGGTCGGCGGGAGCTCTTTGAGCTCGAGAACCACCTTCAAAATAAAGGCGAGTTGACCCAAGATGCGCTTACAGTCGAACAAGTCCGAACACCCTGCGACCTGAATCGACCCGTTGGGAAACAGCTTGATACTTTTACGCGAATACACATCTTCATAACCAATAGTCACCTGGTTATAAAAGGCTGTATCTTTCATCTTCCACTCAAAGCCCCGGAACCGAGAGCCCCGACGACGGACTGTGATGGAACCAAGCTTGGCAAAGTTTGCTTTGAACTTTGACAAGTCAATATCCTGAAGAAATTTAGAACACATCGTGATGGTTGTGATTCGGACCCACGAGGGCGCTGGTCGCGCCTGGTCTTGAATCAGCCGTCCCCGAATAGCATTTAGGTTGCGAATGTACTGGAACGTTGGCTCGTTCATTTTCGAACTACATTCCTTAAGGTCTCTAGCCCTTTAAGTCCTACAGGACACGTTTTTTAGAACCCTGCAGTCGTCTCCTGCATGTCATCGTATGGCTCGGGCGTGTAATAAGAAGTTGTGGCCACACCCGGAGTTGGTGCAGATGGAATGGCGAGCTGAGCAATCTGGGTCGCCGTCAGTGCGGATGGCCAGAAATAGACATTTGCGACCTGGACGGAACCTTGCGTGTTTTGAGTTCTCGTCGTATATTCCTGAATGTATTCATTCCAGCGCCACTGCATGTTCTGAGCACCCCAATTGAATGTTCCAGTCACCGTGGCGTCAGCAACACCGTTGAAATACGTACTCATAGTTCCGTTACTTACGACAAATGTAACGTTGAACCATTTTCCAAGAGTGGCTGCGAAATTGGAAACAATGTTTCTATTCACATCTTCCGCAGCGTTGTGAACAATGTGAATGCGGTTCGGGGGGGCGGCGTCATTCCCCGTTATGAACATGGCGGGATGGCGTGCGTTCACGTCACAACAATCGTGTGAACCGTTATTAAAGACGTTACGCCACGATGGACATGTTTGTGCAATGTTAATGTCCATAGACATTGTGTAAGACGGTGCAGTCGTAGTGGTAATACCTGTAGGCGCCGTCGCAAAAGGAATAGTAGATGTCGAAATTTCAAGAGGGGCGGACTGAATAGTCTGCCCTGAAGACCAAACGCTCATACGCGCATCTGTGGGCACTGGAGCGGGTGCTGGCCCCGGCGACCCTCCCGGCGACCCTCCCGGAGACCCGGAGCCACCCTGGGTCGCAAAGTAAACAATAACGGCAACAACAACCACTACTACAAATGCAATCCCTCCAATCACAAGAGGGTTCATTTATTACTTATAGTTTACTTTTTTTTTGAGGCGCTTTTGACAATCTTAGCAAAAGGTGTTCTGAGAATATTCGCCTTGAGTACCTTCATGTAGTACTTCTTGAGTTTCTCGTCATTCGGGTGGATATTATGTGTCTTTGTGACGTTGTGAGCCACAAGAGAAATCAGGCGCTGTTTTTTGACGGCGCTAATAACACGAGCGAGTTCGGCAACACGAGGCCGAAGCACCTTTTTCCCCCGCCGAGTGGTCCCCGTCTTGCGCTTTCGTGACGCGTGTGTTTTAGACATGGTATTGAGCCCTTCGAGGACGTTCACGGTATTGTTCGGACCTCCCAGTTTCTGAACAGCATTTATAGCCTCTGGACTCGCCCCCTTGACCCGTATAGCATACGTTGTGTTCCCCTTGGACTCATTGAGAGCCTCCGCTGCCTTGGCAATTTCATGTGCACCCCCGGGAACTTGGACGACTGTATTCATAGCCGTGTTTACACCTCCGGCATTGTTAATGGCCCGTTGCTGATTGGGAGGGAGGGGTGGGGGGCCACCTCCAGCACCACCGAGGTAAGCCGCGCGACGACGACGCATAAGATTCACGAGTTCGCGCTGACCATCTGTGTTCCTTACACGGCTCGTATAATTGGTATTACTTTCTCCATATCGGTGTAAAGGTGTGGTGGACCGACCACGACCGCCGTTTGTTTCACGCTCCTTGTTCCGCCTGAACCGCCGGCCTTGTTCCTCAAACGCCTGACGAATATTCTCGTTCGGAACCCGGCCCAAATTTGATCGCAAATTCGAAAGCTCACGGCCGTTCCGAGTGTCACGTATGTCATCCAGGACCATAGTCGATGCGTCCCGTCGATTCTTGTAGTTCAGGGGCAAAAGACGCAAAAGGTCCCCGAGCTTCCGAACCCGACGGGACTTGCTGTACTCGTACTTTATGTCTCTGATCTCCTTTTCCAGGGCCTTGCGAAGCATATCAGAGATGGCGGGGCGGTTCTCTGGGTACTTGCGCAACGCATCCAAAAGCTCACGAATACCCAACTTCGTGTAGTTGCGTGGTGCTGGAGGCCCCGCGGGACCGAGGGGAACACCTGGACCCTCGTTCCGGAACCACCCCGTCTTGCCATTGCGCGTTGTCAAAATGTAGCCGGGCGGCGGTGGTTTGAAACGACCTTGATTGTTTTTGTTTGGTTCAATAAAGTTTGGTTGAGGCGCGGCAGCGGCCATCTTACCTTTCCCTGAGAAAAAACCAGACCAGAAGCCTTTCAGTTTGTTTATGAGACTCATGTGGTCGGGAATTGGTTCCGTTTGTAAAGTCTGTACGGCCGCCTCTGCAACGGGTCGTGGAACCTTTACGCTATTTTGGATCAGTTTTGTGATGGCCACGGCAACATCACGTGGAGGGGCTTGCTTTATAACCTGAATGGCTGTAGAGGTCTGACCTCCCTTTACGAGGGGTGGAATTGACGCGACCGTGACTGGGCTTGAGAGCTTCACTCCGTTTTTGATCAATTGTGTGACGGCCTTTGCAACGTCGTTTGTCGGTGCGACTTTTATAACTTTTACAGCATTCGTATCGACAGATTTCTTAATGATGGCCACGATGCCAGGTACTATATTCTTATTTTGTTTCAAATTTGCGAGACCCTGTTTGGGGTTGGCGTGTGTCCGAATAATCTCGACGATTCTTTGAACAAGTGCGTCGTTGTTCGACATGGCCTACTAGGGGCTGGGATAAAAAGACAGCCCCGAAGGGGCTGTTTGCCAGAGTGGAAGGGGGCGGTGCGGGGAACAGCCCCAAGGGGGCTGGTAACAAAAAACGTGTCTTGTCCGGCCCAAAGCCTTAGAGGGATGCGCCAAAACAAAGACAATGGCGACGCTCTTGAAGACCCGCCTCATTTCGCCGTATCAGCACGATGGTGTCAAGTGGCTTGTGACGAGGGAACTTTCAAGTTCACTCCAAGGTGGGTTCCTTTGTGATGAAATGGGTCTTGGTAAGACGGTTCAGCTCATCGCCACTATGCTCATTAACCCCAAGCCACGTACGCTCGTCATTGTGCCCAAGTCGGTGGTTGGTCAGTGGTGTGACGAGCTCAAGCGGTTTGCGCCGAGCCTGACGGTGGGCACCTTTGACGGGCCCAAGCGCACTTTGCCGTACGGCGCCTTGCCCAACGTCACGGTGGCGCCGTACTCCGTCTTGGCGGAGCGGAAGGGCGGTGCGCGGTGCGCCCTGTTGACGGTTCGGTGGGACCGTGTGATTCTGGACGAGGGGCACGAGATTCGGAACCGCAAGAGCAAGACGCACGTGGCAGCCCTCGAGCTCCGCGCTCCTATCCGCTGGATCGTGACGGGCACGCCCGTCTTCAACTCGATTCGCGACTTTGTGGCCCTGTGTGCTTTTGTGGGTATCACCAAGGACGTGGCACAGGGGTACACGGACAAGGTGCGCGAGACGTACGTGCTCCGCCGGACCAAGGCTGACGTGGCAAAGCACAACGCGCGTCTCGAGCTTCCGCCGTGCGACTTTGAGAATCTGGAGCTCGAGATGTACCCCGAGGAGGCGGACCTGTACCGTGACGTGTTTGACCAAGGTCAGGGTATCGTCCGTTCCATATTCCGAGGCGGAAACGTGGCCATGCACCAGATGGAGCTCCTGGAGTGCCTCCTGCGCGTACGCCAAGTGATGACGTGGCCTCAGATGTACCTGGACGGAATCGCGGTCAAAAACGGGCTCGACCCCGAGCCGTGGGTAGGTCGGTCGCAGAAGATGGAGACGCTCTTGGCGCTGATCAAGACGCACCCCAAGGAAAAGACGCTGATCTTCACGCAGTTTATGGGTGAGATGGACCGTATCCAGGAGCTCCTGACCGAGGCTGATATCCCAGTCTACAGAATAGACGGGTCCGTCTCCAAGGAGCTTCGGGAGGAGCGGATAGCCACGTTCAAGGGGTGCGCGTCCGCAAAGAGGGCCGCCCCTGTGTTCATCATCCAGGTCAAGGCGGGTGGCGTGGGCCTCAACTTGCAGGAGGCGACGCGCGTGTATATCACCGCGCCAACGTGGAACCCAGCCACGGAGCTCCAGGCGATCGGTCGCGCTCACCGTACGGGACAGACGCGCAAGGTGGTGGTGCGCCGCCTCGTGTACGCCGGCTCTGAGGGCGGAACCGCAGGTTCCGACGCGCCCCCCCTTCACTCAGTCGAGGAGAGTATCCTACAGCTTCAAGCAGCCAAGGCTCAGGTGTGCGCCGACGTGCTCAACGACCCCCGCGTGCTGACTCAAGTGCCCAAGTCAAACAAGCTGAATATCCAAGCGCTCAAGCGTATTTTCGCCGTGTAATGTATGGCCCCAACACCCAACCGCGTCAGGTCTCTTAGTATCGCCAAGTCCGAGTCTGCCCGTCGTGCCATGGAGCGAAGGCGGTTCAACGCTCTCGTCCAACAGATTGCTCTGGCTGCAATGTACAACGCTCTCCCAGCCCACCTCAAGTCTCCCGCCAAAAAAAATAAAGGTAAGAAGTAAATGAGTGTTGGTTCGCGTGCTCAGGTGTACCACGGAAATGCGACCCACACGGCCGGGGGTCTGACCAAGAAGGACCTCAAGATGAAGGATGGCGAGCTCGTGTCCAAGAAGAAGGCCAAGGATGCCAAGGCAAATCCTTGGATAAAGGCGGTCGCCAAGGCTAAGAAGGAGCTGGGCATCAAGGGCTTTGCACTGGTTCAGGGTGAGCTTCTGAAGAAGGCCCGTGAGATTTATTCCAAGTAAAGTATAGACATGTCCGGAGTTTTAGGTGGTCTTCAACAAATAGGCGACATAAAAGCTACTATAGGACTTTACGTATCTCCTATAATAGCTCTCATTTTCTGTTGCATCGGTTTCTTTGTTATACAGGCGTCGAAAAAACCACCCCCTCCAGCGCCAAAGGGTCAGCCCCCGAACCAGGCACCCCCAGCCGGGTTGGGCTATTGCTTTATATGCATGGGGATATTTGTCCCTCTTATTGCATACGGGTTCTATAAGCTCACTATGGCATCACCAGCCTTCGCGACACTTGAGGGTGCCGAGACGGCTGTAAATTTTGTCAGGGCAGTATAATAAGTATGCCAACACTTCTTGGCCTCAAATACGCTACAAGTACTGCCCTCGTGAACAAGATTCTCAAGAAGTCGGCAAAAAGGCGCACACCCCGGGCGTCAGTGCGTCGGAAGGCGAGTCCTCAGCGGACGGTGCGTCGGGGGTCCCCTCGGGGGTCCCCTCGGTCAAGGTCTTGACCTGGTAGGCCCGGATCGTCAGACCCCAATTTTCATTATAAAAATACGTCGAGTCCACGTCTATGAGACATGAAAGCTCTTGACCCCGAAACAAACCTTCCCGGACCTCAGGGTTGATTTGTTTCGAATTTTGATCGAAAATATAGACCGAGTCATCAATCTTGATTCTTAAGGATGACTCACGAAGGTTCGAGTTGAAGGGGACCAAAGGACAAATCTGCGCCTCGAGAGCCCTCCACCACTGAAGAAAATCAGTGTCCAAAACACTCACCTGAAAACTCCTGTACCCATTCACGCCCCACGTGCACGTGCCCCGGGGGATCTGGAACCGGAGAGGGCCTCCTTGGTACCTGAACCGAGTTCGCTCTTTATTCAGAGCGACCGTCTCTATTTGGGCCATGTCAATGTCGAACCAAAAGACCATTTTTAAAATAAAAGTCTCTCTCCCTTTTAAATGGAAAGTGCTTGGAGATTTGCGAAACAAAAATCACAACACAAATATAACACCAATTATTCGTATGGCTACTCCCTGCTTACGGAACGAGGGTCCCGGGAACTGTCTAATTTAATAAACAAATACACACGAGAGATACGCCAAAAGTCCAAGAGTGAGAACAATATCAAGAGAAATTTCGGAGCAGAGTACGCGCGTATAGAGGCACGGGACCGTTCCGAGTACAATAATTTCGTGAGGGCCCTCCGTGAAGTGCGTGCCAGAGCAGAGGCTGCGCGCCGTGCAAACAACAACATGAAACATATGGTGTCCCAACTCTCAAAGAGTATCAAAAAGAATCGGCAAAAGCTAAGGCCAACCTCTAACGCACTCGCGGGACTTGCCCAGCTACGCAACAATTTGAAGCGCAAACTTCTCAGTGAGTACAAGCGGGCAAACGCGGTGGGAAATGTACGCACGGTCAGGCGTTTGAGTCGGTCCCTGAGTGGCCTAAGATCACCCCTGCGTCCTCGATCGTGAGTTCCCGTGAGGGTCTCGCCCCCTTGAATAGGATACGCATATCTGTAGACCACGATTCGTTCTTTGTAAGTGCACAAAAACACCCACACGGACACGTATATTCAACCACGTGATCCGCCTCCTCTTCGTTAAAGATGGTGAAACCGGCCGTATGGTAACTGAGCTTTATAGGGGTCCGAACGATGTGACACCCGTGTATTCTCAGATAGTGCAAAGTTTCCGTTTCCATGTTGTACACGATCCCGTCATGAGACTTGAGAAGGTACCAGAGTCGCCAACTCTTTGCCTCGTCCAGTCTTTTTGGAGGAATTTTAAAAGCTAATTGAACATCGATAGATGGGTCCGAGTGTTCAATTATCCACAGAATAAGGTCATTGGGAAGACGACTCCATATTGTGGAGTCCATTCCTTACTTTCTTTTACAGTTTTTAAATGGTGCACAACTCGCACGCATTGTGAACCCTTTTATTTTTCCCATGCACTTTACTTTGGGAAACTTGCGGGGCAGAGTAAAAAGCTTCTTATTTGTGAATCGAATACAAACCTTGTTTTTTGGACCCGCCTTGCAACATGACTTGACCATCTTATAGGTTGCAGAGATATTATTTACGTGTACATGCTAAACACTTTTTCCCAGTCTCCACACTTCACAGCGTTTGTTATAGTCATAACCATAACTTGACCCAAATTCAACGGACTGTATCCATTCAATGATACTATGTTATAAAGACCAACCAACATTCGAGACCAAAACCAACGCTGATTAATTACAGAAACATCAAAAAAGTTTTCTGTACTTTTGGCCAGGTCAAAACCCATCGTACCATTCACCTCGACAATATGGAAACTTTGAGCACTTGCAAGTGAGGCGTCATCTTGGTATCGTATATCATATCTTCCGACGTAAAAGTTGGGTATCATTTTAGAAATTTCATCAATTTTAGATTGAAAATGAGGAGTGATGAGTTCCTGTCGGTTCTGACACTCATCATCTCCGAAGCACCATTTACGTATAGGATTTCTACCCAATTTTTCAATTATGGAAACTATTCTTCCGTTTTTCTCCCAAGGCATACGCTCATAAAGGACGCCAACTTCCCGTTCATATGGTGAATACGACTGAATCATATA
>Ga0164296_1002376_pt1 | contig 18809 bp, 17 predicted proteins | sample GEODES057metaG_FD_113533 | JGI IMG/M metagenome (GOLD analysis project Ga0164296, IMG submission 113533) | Dystrophic lake water microbial communities from Trout Bog Lake, Wisconsin, USA - GEODES057 metaG | ecosystem: Environmental > Aquatic > Freshwater > Lake | place: USA: Trout Bog Lake...
GACGGTCGGCCTTACGGGACGGTCGGCAGCGTGAGCGTCAAGATGGCACCCCCGCCGGGCGCCTGTCCCGCCACGACGGTGCCGCCCTCCTCAGCCACCACCTGGGCCACGATGGCCAGTCCGAGCCCCGAGCCGGGGAGCGCCCTGGCTTTGGGCGACCGATAGAAGCGATCGAAGATCTTCATGAGGTCCTCGGGGTCGATGCCGGGGCCGTGGTCCCTGACGGTGACCACGCCGTCGGCCACGCCAACGTCGATCACACCGCCCTCCGGGCTCCACTTGAGGGCATTGTCGATCAGGTTCCCGATGGCTCGAGCCAGCCGCTCTCGGCGACCGAAGACCCAGCACGGCGCCAAGGTGGCCGTGATCTCGAGCTGCCGGGTTCGGGCGTGGGTCGAGTCGACGGTGATGAGGTCATCGACGAGCTGGTCGAGGCGGAAGCGCTCCGCCGGAGCCACCTGCTTCTCGCCTCGGGCGAGCTCGGTGAGGTCACCCACCAGAGTCGTGAGCTCTTCGAGCTGCGTCAGGACGTCGTCGAGCAGCTGGCCTCTGGTCTCCTCGTCGAGCTCGTCGACCCGTCGGAGCACCTCGGTGTTGGTCCGCAGGCTCGTCAGTGGGGTGCGCAGCTCGTGAGAGGCGTCGAGCACCAGCTGGCGCTGCTGGTCCTCGGAGCGCTCGAGGGCAGCGAAGAGGTGATTGAAGGCTCGTCGGAGGCGACCGAGCTCATCGGGACCTCCCTCGTCGAGCCGTTTGGTCATGTCGGTGGTCACCGCGAGCTCCTCGACCGCTTCGGTGACCTCGTTGAGGGGGCGGAGCGCTCGACGAGATACGCCGAGGCTGGCCACGATGGCGACGAGGAGGCCGCCCGCGGCCACGAAGAGCAGCGCGATCTCGAGCCGGCGGAGCTGGTGGTTCACCCCAGCGAGGGGCACGATCATCTGGAGCGCACCGGTCGAGTTCAAGAACGTGGCGGAGAGCCCGTTGGACAGCTGCTGGCCACTCGAGAGCGGGACGATCAGCTCCCGAAAGGCGGTGCGCCCGATGACCACGGTGCGATAGGTCCCTGCCTCCTTGCCCTGGGCGATCTCGATGACGCCGTGGTCCACGGGCAGCCAGCCGGCCAGCGAGGGGACCACGACCGCTCCTTGGGCATCGACGACCTGAAGTGCAGCGCCAGGCGAGTCATTGGCATCGATGTATGGACGGTTGAGGACGGTCTGGGCTGCTTCGGCCAGCGTGTCATCGGTGGATTGGATCAGGGCATTGCGAGCCACGACCCAGGCGCCGCTGCTGGCCAGGATCACGGCGATGGCCACGACGACGGCGGTGGCGAGGACCAGCCGGGTCCGGAACGTCACGACTCTTTGAGCACGTAGCCGACGCCACGGACGGTCTGGAGAAGTCGGGGTTCGCCGCCTTCCTCGGTCTTGCGGCGCAGGTAGCCCACGTAGACGGCCAGTGAGTTTGTGCCCGAGTCGAAGTCGTAGCCCCACACCTGGTCCAAGATCAGCTCACGCGTCAGGACCTGGCGTGGGTGGAGCAGGAACATCTCGAGGAGGTCGAACTCGATCTTCGTCAGATCGATCACCCGATCCCCACGCTTGGCCTCTCGGGAGGACAGGTCCAAGGCGAGGTCCTCGAAGCGGAGCACCTCGGAGTCCTGGATGGGTGCACGGCGTCGGAGCAGCGCCCGGAGCCGGGCAAAGAGCTCCGCCAGGTTGAAGGGCTTGACGAGATAGTCGTCGGCGCCAGCGTCGAGGCCCTCCACGCGATCGTTGATGGCATCGCGCGCCGTGAGCATCAGGACCGGTGTTCGGTCGCCGAGGCTGCGAAGGCGGCGACAGACCTCGAGGCCATCGATGTCGGGGAGCTGGAGGTCGAGGATCATGGCGTCGGGCGAGGCCTGCGTCAGCGACTTGAGCGCCTCGGCACCATCGGCCGCCAGGTCGACGTCGTAGCCCTCGAGGACCAGTGCACGACGCAAGGAGTCGCGGACGGCCTTGTCGTCGTCAACCACCAAGATCCGCACGTCGTCCCCTCTCGTCGCTGCACTCGACACTACTGAGGTCCTCCTCGACCGCGGCGAGACCGACCGCTCGACGGCGCCACCAGCCTGCCGGGTGTTGCTAAGGGCGGGTCATGGGGCGCCTAAGAGGCATCGAAGAATCGACCCCACCAGCAGATGTGATGCAATCTTGGGTGCAGCGATGCTCCGTGGCGGGTAGTTCAATCGGCAGAACAACGGACTTTGAATCCGGAGGTTGGAGGTTCGAGCCCTCCCCCGCCAGCGGAGCGATCGCCTAGCCGGCGAACGATGCCAGCAGCGCTGCGAGCTCCAAGGGTTGGTCGCCCTGGACCGAGTGGCCAGCTCCCTCGACTCGAGCCACACGTGGGTCCGGCGCCTCGGCGAGGAAGCGGGCCTCGTCGTCGTCATCGACCACCGAGCCCTCGGCCATGCCGCGGACCAAGAGGGCTGGCATCGACAGCGATGCCACCGACGCCCAGAGGTCGACCTGGTCGGGGGCGACGGTGGCCATCCCTTGGCGATGGCGAGCCCAGCGCCACACCCACGTCCCGTCGTCGAGCTGAACGGCGTTGTGGAGGATCCCGCGCCGGAGACTGGCCTCGCTGCGAGTTGGGTTGAAGGCCATGGTGCGCGCCACGAGGTCCTCGAAGCTCTCGAAGCCTGGGGGACCGTTGATGAAGTCGGTGATGTGCGACGCCTTGGAGCCGGTGACGCCCGGGGTGATGTCGATCAGGACGAGGCGAGCGACCAGATCAGGCCGGGCAGCGGCGACAGCGATGGCGCAGAGTCCGCCGAGGGACATGCCGACGAGTGTGATGGGTCCCTCGCACGCAGCGGTGATTGCGGTGATGACGTCGGATGCCATCGAGGTGGGGTCGAGCCGCCCGTCGGCGCCACCGTCAGAGTGTCCATGACCGGGCAGGTCGAGGCAGAGCAGATCGCCGCCGAGCACAAGCGCCACGGTGTCGTAGGTATGCGCGTTCTGTGCTCCGCCATGCAGCAGGACCATCGTCGGTGGGCCGTCGCCCCACCGAAGTCCCGAGAGCGTCCGACCGTCGGCCAGCGCGGTGGTGATCCGCTCGACCTTCGGCGGGGCGTCGAGCGTCAGGTCCCACTCGGCCGCGTTCTCGTCGAAGAGGCCGAACTCGTCGTACTCGTGGTGTGCCACGAGTTCCGACCCTAGACCTCGACCGGCTGCTACGAATGGTGGATGGCTCAGAGCGTCAGCGCAATCGTCCTTGCAGCGGGGGAAGGGACCCGGATGCGCTCGTCCTTGCCGAAGCCCCTCCACCCCTTGTGCGGGCGCCCCATGCTCCTCCACGTCATCGGCGCCCTGCGGGAGCTGCGAGTGGACCGGGTGGTCGTGGTGGTCGGCCACAAGGCCGACGAGGTCATCAAGACCGTCACCGAACTCGCCCCGGCCGAGGTGCAGATCGAGTTCGTCGTCCAAGAGGTCCAGCAGGGGACCGGTGACGCCGTGGCAGTGGCGCTGGCCTCGATGGAGGCGCCCCTCGACGACGATGATGTCGTTGTCGTACCAGGTGACACCCCGCTGCTCCAACCGAGCTCCTTGACGCGCTTGGTCGACCTGCACCGATCGAGCCAATCGGCGGCGACCTTGCTGACTGCGTCGCTTGACGACCCCAGTGGCTACGGCCGCATCGTCCGCTCCAAGGACGGCCGGGTGATCGGCGTCGTGGAGCACGGCGATGCGACTGATGCCCAGCGCGACATCCGTGAGGTCAACACCTCGATCTACTGCTTCCGTCGGTCGCTCCTCGCTCCGGCGCTGCGACGCCTCAGCCCTTCGAACGCCCAGGGGGAGTACTACCTGACCGACGTGGTCGGGGTCCTGGCCGATGCGGGCCACCGCTTGGACTCCTTGATCTTGGATGACCCCACCGAGGTGGCGGGCGTCAACGATCGGGCGCAGCTGGCGAGTGCGGAGGCCGTGCTGCGCCGTCGGATCAACGATGCGTGGATGCGACATGGGGTCACCATGCAGGATCCAGACTCGACCTATGTCGACGTCGACGTGGTGCTCGGCCACGACGTCACGCTTCGGCCGGGGGTGGTGCTGCGGGGCGACACCCGGATCGATGACGGCTGCGTGCTCGGACCGGGATGCGTGCTCGACGACTGCCAGGTGGGCCCCGCAGCCCGGCTCGGGATGGTCACGGCCGAGCGTGCCACCATCGGCGAGGGGGCGATGATCGGTTCCTTTGTGCACCTGCCCCTCGGCGCGTCAGTGCCACCGAACGCGCGCGTCGAGACCGTCTAGAACGGGTGGCGACGAGGTGGCCTCACCGGGCACCCTCCGCGCTTGGTAGGTTCTGCGACGTGGAGGTCATCCCAACTCGAAGACTGGCGCTCGTCTCTGGACGTTCGCACCCCGAGCTCAGCCAGGCCATCGCCGAGCACCTCGGCGTGTCGCTCGCAGGGGCCAACCTCCGGGAGTTCGCCAACGGCGAGGTCCACTGCCGCTACGAGAACTCGCTTCGTGGCTCCGATGTCTTCATCATCCAGACCCACTGCGGGCCGGTGAACGACTCGCTCATGGAGCAGCTGATCATGATCGATGCCGCCAAGCGGGCCTCGGCCAAGCGGATCACGGCGGTCGTGCCCTACTACGGCTACTCACGACAGGACCGCAAGGCCACCGGACGCGAGCCCATCACGGCCAAGCTGGTCGCCGACATGCTCCAAGCTGCCGGTGCCGACCGGGTCGTGTCGGTCGATCTGCACTCGGGCCAGATCCAGGGCTTCTTCGACGCACCGTTCGACCACCTGACCGCCGCGCCTGTGCTCGAGGCCTACCTGCGCGAGCACGTGGGCAGCGACATCGTGGTGGTCGCACCAGACGCCGGTCGAGTCAAGGTCGCGGAGCGCTATGCCCAGCACCTTGGCTGTGATCTCGCCCTGGTCCACAAGACCCGCCCTCGCTACACGGCCAACCAAGTCGAGGCTCGCCACGTGGTGGGCGACGTCGATGGACGACGCTGCGTCTTGATCGACGACATGATCGACACCGCCGGGACCATCTGCGCCGCCGCCGAGCTCCTCGAAGCATCGGGCGCCAAGGAGATCTGGGCCATGGCCACCCACGCTGTGCTGTCAGACCCGGCCACAGCGCGTCTTGAGGCAGCGCCGTTCTCTCGAGTGGTGGTGACCGACACGCTGCCGATCGACCCCGCCAAGCGGATCGACAAGATGGAGATCCTCTCCGTTGCTCCCATCATCGGGGACGCCATCGACGCCGTCTTCGAGGACACCTCGGTCTCTGACATCTTCGGCGGCGAGAACTTGGCGTGAGCCGGGTGGAGGACACTCGGTTCACCGGCTAAGATTCTTCTCCTGCCCGAGGCTCTCCCTCAGGCGTCACTTTCCATCTCCCCAAGGAGCAACCTGCCATGTCCGAGATCACTCTCACCGCCGAGGTCGGCCGCACCCTTGGCTCGAGCTCAACCCGTCGCCTCCGCCGCGAGGGCAAGATCCCCGGTGTGGTCTATGGCCACGGTACTGACCCCATCCCGGTCGCCATCGAGGCGCCTGCGCTTCGCGTGGCGCTCAACGGCGAGTCGGGCACCAACCAGCTCCTCGAGCTCGACACCGGTGATCAGCGTCTCTTGGTGCTGGCCAAGGTGCTTCAGCGCCACCCCGTGCGCGGCACGCTCCAGCACGTCGACTTCCAGATCACGAACCGTGACGAGACGGTCACCGTCGAGGTCCCGGTCATCCTCGTTGGTGAGGCCGTCGAGGTCCGCCACGCTGACGGTGCGGTCGACCAGCAGATGTTCGCCGTCTCGGTCAAGGCACGTCCTGGCTCGATCCCGAACTCGATCGAGCTCGACATCTCCGGCATGGTCCCTGGCGACCTGCTGCGCGTCGCCGACCTCCCCCTGCCTGACGGTGTGGAGGCCGACACCGACCCCGAGGCAGCGATTGCCATCGCGCACGTCGGTCGGACCTCCGGCTCGTTGGGCGAGGAGGCCGAGGAGGCTGCTGTCGAGGGCGAGTCCGAGGCCGACGCAGAGGCCTGAGGCTCCCTGTGGCGTGGCGCCGTCGTGGCGCAAAGGAACGCCGAGGTACCCCGGCCGACCTCTTGGTCGTCGGGCTGGCCAATCCAGGAGCGGAGTACGCCAAGACCCGGCACAATGCCGGCGGCGATGCTGTCGAGCTGTTGGCGCAGCGACATGGGGGCACGCTCAAGGTCGAGTCACGGCTGCGTGCACGGCTCAGCGAGGTCAGGATCGGTGACCACCGCGTGGCGCTCGCCATCCCGACGACGTACATGAACGAATCGGGCGACGCGCTTCCCGGGCTGCTCGATCGAACTGGGATCGAGGATCCCGCGGATCTGGTGATCGTCCATGACGAGCTCGACCTCGAGCCAGGGCGCCTCCAGCTCAAGATCGGTGGAGGCATCGCCGGGCACAATGGGCTTCGATCCATCAAGGACGTCCTCAAGACCGACGCCTTCGTCCGTCTCCGGATCGGCATCGGCCGGCCTCCCGGCCGAGGCCCGGTCGTCACCTGGGTGCTTTCGCGCCCCGGTGCGGCGGATCGCGCCGCGATCGAGGTGGCAGAGGTCGAGGCCGGCGACGCCGTCGAGCTCGTGTCCCGCGAGGGTGCGCAGTTGGCCATGAACACCGTCAATGCCCGTGGCTGAGTCGGGCCCCCTCGTCGGCTTGGGTCGCCGGGCAGCGGCCAGCGAGGCACTTCAGCGGGTCAACGGCGTCGATGGTGCCACGTTGGCGGTGGCGCCCGCTGCACAGGCCTTCGCTCTGGCGGGCCTGACCGCGGCGGCAGACGGCCCGATCGTTGCCATCACGGCTACCCAGGCGGACGCCGAGCGACTCGTCGGCGACCTGCGGTGCTTCCTCGGCGACCCCCCAACCTCATCGATGCCGGGAGCGGTGCCGGGGCCGGTGGGCTACTTCCCTGCCTGGGACACCCTGCCTCTCGAGCGGGTCAGCCCCGAGTCGAGCGTCATGGGGCAGCGCCTCGCGCTGCGCTGGCGACTCGCCCACGGGGAGTCGCCAGCAATCATCGTGGCCCCCGTTCGAGCCCTGCTCCAGCGCCTCACCCCTGAGCCAGCGGCGCCGGTGATCCTCACACCCGGGCAACGAGTCGATCTCGACGGTCTTGTCGAGCAGCTGGTTCGCATGGGCTATCGCCGCGAGCCCCAGGTCGAGCACCGTGGCGAGGTGGCGGTCCGAGGTGGGATCGTCGACATCTTCTCGCCGACCGCTGCCACGCCGGTGCGCATCGATCTGTTCGGCGACGAGGTCGATCGGCTCACCACCTTCGACATCGCTGACCAGCGGTCGCGCGAGCAGGTCGACGAGGCGTGGTTCTTCGCCTGTCGAGAGCTCCTCGTCACCCCTGAGATCGCCGAGCAGGCGCGCCGCGTGGCGTCGAAGGCGCCCTGGGCGTCGTCGGCCATGGGTCGCTTGGCTGAGGAAGCGACCTTCGACGGGATGGAGGGCTGGCTCGGCCTCGTGGTCCCCGAGCTCTCGGTCCTCACCGACGACCTGCCGGCGGGCTCGTCAGTGGTGCTGGTGGAGCCTCGTCGGATCCGAGATCGAGCGGTCGAGCTCCTCGAGGAGGAGCATGCGCTGATCGAGGCGCTGATCACCACCTGGTCCGACGGCGACACGTCCATCGACGCCACCCAGATCGGGCTGCACGTCCCCTTCGACCGGCTCCTCGCCACCTCGACTGCACCGGTCCTCTCGCTGCCCTCGGTCCCGGACTCACCGACCACCCCGCAGCTCGTCACCCGTGGCTTCGAGCAGCTGACCGGGGATCCCGAGCGATTGGCGGCCATGATCACGACGCTGCTTGGCGACGGGCTCAAGGTGGTCTGCCTCGGTGCAGGTGACCCGAGCGCGCGGCGCCTAGCGGACGTGCTCGCCAGCGAGGGGCTCGAGGCGCCTCGGGTCTCGGCGGTGGGGACCAACCCTGGCGTCGTGGTGGCCTCCGCCCCGCTCTCTCGTGGGTTCATCGCCCCTGAGATCGGCCTGGCCATCTTGGCCGAGCCCGACATCACCGGCCGGCGGGTCCCGCACAAGGCCGCCCGCCCGCAGCAGCGGGTGACGGACGGGTTCTTCGATGATCTGGCCATCGGGAGCTACGTCGTGCACCGTCAGCACGGTGTCGCTCGGTTCTCCGGGGTCACCACGCGCACCATCGGCGGTGCGTCTCGTGACTACCTGGTGCTCGAGTTCCGAGGAGACGACAAGCTCTACCTCCCGGTCGAGCAGATCGACGCCATCACGCCATACTCGGGTGGGGAGTCGCCAAGCCTGTCGCGGATGGGCGGCTCTGACTGGCAGCGGACCCGCGCCAAGGCCAAGGCCGCGGCGTCGGAGGTGGCCGAAGAGCTCGTTGCCTTGTATCGAGCCCGCCTGACGGCCGAAGGCCACGCCTTCGGTCCCGATACGCCCTGGCAGGACGAGATGGAGGCGGCGTTCCCGTTCACCGAGACCCCCGACCAGCGCAAGGCCATCGATGACGTCAAGGCGGACATGGAGCGTCCTCGCCCCATGGACCGCCTGGTGTGCGCCGACGTGGGCTTCGGCAAGACCGAGGTGGCGGTCCGGGCCGCGTTCAAGGCCGTGCAGGATGGCAAGCAGGTAGCGGTCCTCGTGCCGACGACGCTGCTGGCCTCACAGCACCACCAGACCTTCACCGAGCGGTTCGGTGGGTACCCCGTCGAGGTGGCGTTGTTGAGCCGATTCTTGACCGACGGCGAGGCGGCCTCGGTGCGTGCGGGCCTGGCGTCAGGCGCTATCGACGTGGTCGTCGGGACGCACCGACTCTTGTCCGAGGACATTGACTTCAAGGATCTCGGCCTCTTGATCGTCGACGAAGAGCAGCGCTTCGGGGTCACGCACAAAGAGGCGGTCAAGCGGATGTCGGCAGGGATCGACGTGCTCACCTTGACCGCCAGCCCGATCCCGCGCACCTTGGAGATGGCATTGACGGGGATCCGGGATCTGTCGATGGTCACGACGCCCCCCACCGACCGTCGACCGATCTTGACCTATGTCGGGGAGACCGACGAGCGGGCTATCGCCGAGGCCATCCGACGCGAGCTCTTGCGTGAGGGCCAGGTGTTCTTCGTACACAACCGGGTGGCGGACATCGACGATGCGGCCCGGCGGATCAGAGCCCTCGTCCCCGAGGCGCGAGTCGCCATCGCTCATGGGCAGATGGACGAAGGGACCCTTGAGAAGGTGGTGCTCGACTTCGCCAATCGGGAGGCTGACGTGCTCGTCTGCACCACCATCGTCGAGTCGGGGATCGACATGCCGTCGGTCAACACCTTGGTGGTGGGACGTGCCGACCTGCTCGGGCTTGGACAGCTTCACCAGCTTCGAGGACGGGTGGGCCGAAGCGGCCAGAGGGCCTATGCCTACCTCTTCCATCCGGCCGACAAAGTGCTGTCGGAGACTGCGTACGAGCGCTTGCGGACGATCGGCGAGCATACGGATCTCGGCTCGGGGTTCAAGATCGCCATGCGAGATCTGGAGATCCGGGGAGCGGGGAACCTGCTCGGACGGGACCAGTCGGGCCACGTGGCAGCCGTTGGCTACGACCTCTACGTCCAGCTGGTCGCAGAGGCGGTCGCCGAGGCGCGCGGCGAGCTCCCACCCGAGCTCGTCACGGTGTCGATCGACGTCCCTGGGGATGCCCACCTTCCGGCGTCGTACGTGACCCAAGAGGATGCTCGGCTTGAGGCCTATCGGCGGCTGGCCGCCACCTCGACCGAGAGCGAGGTCCTCGACGTCGCCGCCGAATGGGCCGATCGCTACGGACCGCTGCCCGATGCCGCCAACGGTCTGGTGGAGATGGCCCTCCTGCGCGTCACCTGCCTTCGGATCGGGGTCCGGGAGCTCTCTGTGCTTCCGGCTCGGCCCGGAGGGCGCAAGGTGCCGCAGGCCAAGCTGACCCCGATCGAGCTCCCGGTCTCCGCACAGATGCGAGTTCGACGGCTCTTGGGGGAGCGCGCGTTCGACGAGGGGACCAAGACCCTCCGGATCGATCTGAGCGACCGACTGGCCGCACCCGCGCAGCTGCGAACCCTCCTCGACGAGCTCGTGCCACCCGCGCCCGACGAGATGGACGTGGCTGGCTAAGGTTTCGGCACTGTGCGACGAACTCTGCTCATCGTGCTGGCCACCGTCGTGTTCATCGTCGCCGCCGGCTTCCTCGCCCTCTTGGTTGGACCAGGCCCAGCCCCCAACGCGGCGCTGGTCAACGCCACGCCGATCCCGAACCAACAGGTGACGAGCGACATCCACACGGTGGTCAACAACCATCCGTACCTCTGCTACCTGAACGCCGCCACCTTGGTGCGAACTTCGGGCTCGTCTGGCTTGGGCTCGGTCACCGGCTCGAAGCCGAACACGTGGTCGCCGAGCTTTGTGGCCAGCTGGCTCGACCAGGAGATCACCGCCGAGGTGGTGGCACAGGAGAACGCCAAGCTGGGCATCCCGGCGCCGAGCGCCACTGACCTGGCCTTGGCCAAGGCAGACCTGATCGGATCCATGGACTCGACCCTGAGCCAGGTGGCATCGACGGCGTACGCCTGTCCGACGTCGGCCACCGCCATCTTGGACTCGATGCCGGCTGACTTCGTCCAGCGCCAGGTGCTGGCGCAGGCCAACTCGGAGGCGCTGCTGGCTCACGAGGGTGGTGTTGCACTCGACGACCAGAGCCTTCGTCGCTACTTCGAGGAGAACCGGTCCCACTTCGACACGGTCTGCGTCTCGGGGATCTTGCTCGGGAACCAGGCGACGGCCAGCTCGGTGCGCACGCAGCTCGAGGGGGGCGCGAACTTCGCCGACGTGGCGGCCTTTGCCTCCCAAGACGCCTCGCGCACCAAGGGAGGGGCACTCGGCTGCTTCGCCCCAGGCTCCGCCAACTACCAGTCGGTCCAGACCGACGTGGGCTCGCTCGCGGTAGGACAGATCACCCAGCCGCTGGCCTCGCAGAACGGCAAGTACGTCTTGTTGAAGGTCACCAGCCGCACGCCGTCGACCTATGAGTCGGTTCGAAGCGTCGTCCGCCGGACCGCGCTCGGGGTCGATGCGAGCCGAGTCTCGCAGCAGGCCAACAACCTGGTGAAGAACGCCACCATCTGGATCGATCCGACCTACGGGACCTGGAACGCCTCGAAGGGCGGGGTGATCCCCACCACCACGCCGATCCCCGCCGTCGTCGGCGGCTAGGCCGGTGCCCCGACCCCCGGTCGTGGTCGTCGGGCTCGGACCCGGTGACCTCGACCTGATCTCGGCCTCGTCACGTGCGGAACTCGAGTCGGGTGCGCCGGTGGTGCTTCGCACTGGTCAGCACCCCGCCGCGTCATCGCTCGGTGAGTTCGTCACCTTCGATCACCTCTATGAGTCGTGTGGGTCCTTCGATGAGGTCTACGAAGCCATCGTGGGCGAGCTCGCCGCCCTCGCAGTGGCGCACGGGAGGGTGGTCTACGCCGTGCCCGGCTCGCCGCTCGTGGCCGAGCGGACCGTCGAACTCCTCCGCTCAGTTGACGGCATCGACCTGATGATCCTTCCGTCGCTCTCCTTCCTCGATCTTGCCTACGAGGCGCTTGACCTCGACCCGCTCCACTCGCCGCTGACCGTGGTCGATGCCACCACGAGGCCAACCCGCCTTCGTGGCCCGGGTCCGCTGCTCGTGGCCCAGTGCCACTCCCCAGCCGTGCTCTCGGACGTCAAGCTCGCCGTCGACGTCGACCTGCTCGAGCGGCGACCTGACGTGGTGATCCTCCATCATCTCGGCCTGCCCGATGAGCAGGTCGTGACGGTCGACCTCGATGACCTGGATCGCTTCGAAGTCGCAGACCATCTCACGAGTGTCTACATCTCGGAGCTTCGGACGGTCGGGCCCGCTGCCGAAGATCTCGTGGATCTCATGGCCGCCCTGAGGGAGCGCTGCCCATGGGACCAAAAGCAGACGCACGGTTCCTTGACCCGTCACCTTCTGGAGGAGTCCTATGAGGCGCTCGAGGCCCTCGAAGCCCTCGCCGCCGCCCTCGACGACGATGCGATCGAGGCAGCGGGGCTCGACGCGGCCTATGAGCACGTGGCCGAGGAGCTTGGCGATGTGGTCTTCCAGGTCGTCTTTCACGCACATCTGGCGGCCGAGGCCGGTCGCTTCGACCTCACCCAGGTCCTCGACGGAGTGCGCACGAAGCTGATCGGCCGGCATCCTCATGTCTTCGGCGACGTCACCGCGGAGACGGCCGATGAGGTGGCGGCCAACTGGGAGGAGATCAAGAAGGCGGAGAAGGGTCGCTCTTCGGTCACCGATGGCATCCCTGCCGCCCTGCCGGCCCTCACTCGCTACACGAAGCTGCTCCGCAAGGCCGCGGCGATCGACGTCCTCGATGACGAGGGCGACCTTGGCGATCGGTCGATCACTGATCTGGAGGCGGTGCTGTCGGCGACCACCTCGTCGACCAGCGATGACGCCACGTCGGCGGGAGTCGGGGAGGCCGCGACCCTCATCGGGAGGCTCCTGGGCGATGTGGTGGCGCTGGCGCGAGGCCTTGGCGTCGATCCCGAGTCGGCACTTCGCCGACAGGCCGACGAGCTCACGGCAACCATCGTCGCCCACGAGGTCGACGAGGCCTGAGCGATGGTGCCGCGACCGGCCTTCGGCGCGGTTGTAGGTTTGTGCCGTCAGCTCGAGTGTCGGAAGGAACCGCTGTGAGCGCTATCGAGATTGTCATCGGACGCCAGGTCCTCGATTCACGGGGAAACCCCACCGTCGAGGCGGAGGTACTCCTTGACTCAGGTGCGTCCGGTCGGGCCATCGCCCCGTCGGGGGCCTCGACTGGCGTGCACGAGGCTGTCGAGCTGCGAGACGGCGGCTCGGCCTGGATGGGCAAGGGCGTCCAGCAGGCCGTCGACAATGTCAATGGTGAGATCTCCGTGATCCTCGAAGGGTTCGACGCGCTCGAGCAGCGAGCCGTCGACCACGCCATGATCGAGGCCGACGGCACCAGCGACAAGAGCCGGCTGGGCGCCAACGCCATGCTGGCCGTGTCTCTGGCCGTGGCCAAGGCGGCCGCAGACGAGCTCGAGATCCCCCTCTATCGCTCGATCGGGGGTGCCAACGCCCACGTGTTGCCCGTCCCGATGATGAACGTCATCAACGGGGGTGCCCATGCCCTCAACTCGATCGACTTCCAGGAGTACATGTTCATGCCCGTCGGCGCCGCCTCGTTCTCGGAGGCGCTCCGCTGGGGCACCGAGTGCTACCACGCGCTCAAGTCAGTGCTGGCTCGTCGCGGCCTCTCGACCGCCGTGGGTGACGAGGGCGGGTTCGCCCCAGATCTGCCGAACAACGAAGAGGCGGTGAGCGTGCTCATGGAGGCGATCGAGGTCGCCGGCCGGACGCCGGGCGACGAGATCGCCATCGCACTCGATCCGGCGACCTCTGAGCTCTGGAAGGACGGGCGCTATGTCCTCGAGGGCGAGGGCCGGGTGCTCAGCCCCGCCGAGATGGCCGACTACTGGGTCGATTTGGCCAGCCGGTACCCGATCGTGTCGATCGAGGACGGGATGGCCGAAGAGGACTGGGATGGGTGGGCTGATCTCACCACCAAGCTTGGTGACCGCGTCCAGCTCGTCGGAGATGATCTCTTCGTGACGAACGTCGAGCTCCTCGGGCGCGGCATCGATCTCCAGGTCGCCAACGCGATCTTGGTCAAGCTCAACCAGATCGGCACGCTCACCGAGACGCTCGACACGGTTGGGCTCGCCACCATGAACTCGTACCGATCGGTGATCTCGCACCGCTCCGGTGAGACCGAGGACGTGACGATCGCCGATCTCGCCGTGGCAACCAATGCGGGGCAGATCAAGACCGGCGCTCCGTGCCGCTCCGATCGCGTGGCGAAGTACAACCAGCTGCTGCGGATCGAGGAGGATCTCGGTGATGAGGGCCAGTTCCTCGGCGCATGGGCCCTGAGCAAGAAGGCCGGCGGTGCCAGCCGCTAAGACCGCTCCCCGTCGGCCGACCACGGGGTCGACGCGAGCGGCGAGCCCTCGCGGGGCGGAGCGCCGGGCTGCGCAGCAGCGGCGCAGCTGGGTGCTGTTCGCCGGGGCGGTGGTCCTGTCGATCGGGATCCTGGCCGCTTGGTTCCCACTGGGCTCGCTGCTGTCGCAACGACAGCAGATCTCGGCGGCCTCGGCGCAGCTCGCTGACCTCAAGGCTCAAGACCGAGCCCTCGGCGTCGAGCAGGCCAAGCTGAGCTCTCCTGCCGAGGTCTCGAAGCTGGCTCGTGAGGAGTACCAGCTGGTCCAGCCTGGCCAGCGCCTGGTGCAGGTGCTGCCACCCGCAGGGACCTCGACGCAGCTGGGCGCCGGCCAGGCCCCGTACCCAGGTGATCCGGGGCTGTCGCCGGTGGTGCGACCCTCCGCCATTGCGCTGCTCCCCTCGGGAGAGGCTCCGGCGGTGACGCCGGCACACGTGTCGCACGCCGCCCACGCCGCTGCTGGTGGTGGTCTCGTCGATCGAATCCTCCGCAACCTCGAGTTCTGGCGCAAGTGACCGTGTTCTCGGCGTCGCCCGAGGACGTCGAGACCGTCGCACGGATGCTGGGTCGACGTCCCGCCGGCCGCTTTCGCGTGGTCTGCCGCCGCAGCAAGGGTGAGCCGGTGGTGATCGAGAACGCACCGCACCTCGAAGACGGCACACCGATGCCGACGCTGTACTGGCTGGTCGATCCGTCGCTGCGCGAGCAGGTGAGCCGCATCGAGTCCGTGGGGGGAGTCCGTCGCCTTGAGGCGGCACTCGACCCTGAGGCGATCGCCGAGGCCCATCGGGCCTATGCCCGTCGCCGCGCGACCTTGGTGGCGGTCATCGAAGCCCCGCAGCCGTCGGGTGGTGTCGGCGGAACGCGGCAAGGCCTCAAGTGCCTGCACGCACATCTGGCGGCCTTTCTGGCCGGGCTCGAGGACCCGGTCGGAGTCGCCGTGGCCGCTGAGGTGGACCTTCGCGGGGTCATCCGAGGGGCAGTTGTCGACGGTATGGAAGGCTCGACATGATTGATGAACCAGTGCTGGCCGCACTCGACTGCGGAACGAACTCGACGCGAGTGCTGATCGAGACTGCGGGCGGTGAGGTGGTCGCTCGAGAGATGCGGATCACCCGGCTCGGCCAGGGTGTTGACGCGACCGGTGCATTGGCGGACGAGGCGATCGAGCGCACCCTTGGCGTCCTGGCCGAGTACCGGGGTCTCATGGACGGAGCGGGCGTCACCGCAGGTCGCCTGGCTGCTACCTCGGCCGCTCGTGATGCCTCGAACGGCCCGGCCTTCTTGGCCGAGGCCTCGCGGATCACCGGGGTCACGGCCGAGATCCTCTCCGGCGAGGAGGAGGGCCGCCTCTCCTTCGACGGAGCGATGGCGGGACTCGAGCCCGCCGAAGGCGCCAACCTCATCCTCGACATCGGGGGAGGCTCGACCGAGCTGGTGATGGTGGTGGATGGTCGGCTCCGTGCACACTCGATGCAGGTGGGGTGCGTGCGCGTGACCGAGCGGACCCTCCCGAGCGATCCGCCGACGGTCGTCGAGCTTGAGGCGGCAACGGCGATGGCCAACAATGCGCTCGATGGAGCGGAGGCCGCCATCCCTGAGCTCGCCGCACTTCCTGCGGCAAGCCGCTTGGTCGGCTTGGCCGGCACAGTGGCAACCTTGGCGATGGTGTCCAAAGGACTCGACGACTATGACCGTGACCAAGTGCACCACCAGTGGCTCGACCTCGAGGAGATCCGCCGCTGGCGTGACACCCTTGCCGCCGAGCCGAGCGTCGCTCGAGCGTCACGGCCCGGCATGGTCGAGGGTCGACAAGACGTGATCGTGGGCGGCCTCATCGTCCTCGTCGCGACCTTGGAGCGCTTGGGACTTCCAGGGTGCCTCACCAGCGAGTCCGACATCCTTGACGGCTTGATCGCGTCGCTTCGATCGGCATAGCGGTGGCGAGCGGATCGATTGCCTGCAACGATGCAGCGGTGTGGGAGTCAGGAACAGGCCGATCATGCGGGTGACGAGGTCGGGCAGCTCGCCCTCCCTTGTCCGTCATGGCCGGCGCGTCACCTTGCGCACGATGTCGGCGCTGGACTACGACCGGTGGATCGAGGTTCGCCAGCGCTGCCGTGACTGGCTCGTCCCGTGGGAGCCCCGCCCAGCGGGAGCGCCGGAGCCTGCTGAGGATCGGCACAGCTTCACGTCTCGGTGCTCGCTGCGGGAGCGGGAGCGGCAGCTCGGGACGGGATTTGGCTTCGGCATCTTCGTCGGCGAGCAGCTCGTCGGCGAGCTCACCATCTCCTCGGTGCAGCGAGGTCCGTTCCAAAGCGCCTACATCGGCTACTGGGTCGATGCTGATGAGGCGGGCAAGGGCTACGTCCCCGAGGCGGTAGTGGCTGCCTTGGCCTTCTCCTTCGACGAGCTCGGTCTCCATCGGATCGAGATCTCGATCATCCCGAGGAACGATCGGTCGCTGCGCGTCGTCGAGAAGCTCGGGATCCGGAAGGAGGGAGTCGCAGAGCGATTCCTTCAGATCAACGGGGTGTGGGAAGACCATGCCCGCTTCGCCATGACGGCGGAGGAGTGGGTCGTGCGCCGCGACGAGCTCCTCGAGGAGTGGATCGACGCCTGAGGGTCGCCTAGCGGCGATCGACGACAGCCGGGGAGTGTCGGAAGAACTGCTCCACGTCGTGTTCGTAGCGGTACTCGCGAGGTGCCGTCCCCGTCGAGCGCTCGAGCCGGGTCTGCTCGGCGAAGGCCTCGACGGCACCCGCGCTGGTCGTCGAGAAGGCGAAGCCCGTCGCTTCGAGCTTCGAGGTGTCGACGCCTCGTCCGTATCGCAGAAGATCCGCCAGCTCATCGGGCAGCTCATAGAGGCCGGCGGCACTGAGCGGCCGGAGCAAGAGCCGGTGATGGACGGCAGGCAGGTAGAGCGGTCGGCTGTGGACGATCGAGAGGACCTCGCTCCACGGGAGCCGGCCGGCACCGGCAGCGTTGAAGATCCCGCGCAGCCGGAGGCGGGTGGCGTGCTCGAGCGCTCGGACCACGTCGGTGGCCGACACGAACTGCACGAGCGGGTCGAACCCGATCAAGGCGGGAGACAACGGTCGAGACAGGTTCCGAGTGATCGGGGTGCTCAGGCCACCACCGAGCACATTGGCGAACCGGATGGTGGCCACGGTCACGTCCGGGTTGTCCTCGGCGAAGTCGGCGATCAGCGACTCAGCCTCGATGATGGTCCGCTCGAGCGTGGAGCGGGCTGGTCGAGATCGGTGCATGTCCTCGGTGAAGGTGGCCGGATCCCGCATGTCGGCGCCGTAGATCTTCGTTGAGGACTTCACCACCACGGTGCGAACGGACGAGTCGTTCGCACCTGCTGCTGCCAAGAGGTTCATCGTGCCGATCACGTTGACGTCGTGGAGCGTGCGCGAGCGGACCGTCGTCGAGTCAGAGACCAAGAACGTGTGGACGATCGTGTCGACCTGGGTGGCGCGGACGAGTCGATGGAGGATGGAGTAGGTCTGGTCCGTGCGAACGAACTCGGCGCGCTCAAAGGGGACCGATGGATCGTGCTCGCCAAGTCCCAGCACGACGTCAACACGTGGGTCAGCCTCAAGTGCTTGAATGATTCGGCCGCCCCAGAAGGTGTCGGCCCCGGTGACGAGGACTCGGCTCCCCATCAGCCCGTCCAGACGCTGCGACGGCGCTTGAGCATCTCGAACACCTGCTCTTGGATCAGTGATCGCACCCGCTCGGCCTCGTCGAGGACGAGCGATCGGGGGTAGCGCTCGAGGCCCGGTTCGACGTCGAAGGTGATGGGCTCGAGGACCGAGATCGTGATCTTGGCGGGGAAGGGGATGACCATGCCGGCGGCTCCCATCAGGAGCATGTTTGCCGTGATCGGGAAGTACGGCGTCCCGAGGAGCTTGGCGATGGCCGGGACCTCGAAGAGGACTGGCATCGCCTCCTCGGCTCCGATGACGGCCAAGGGGATGAGTGGGGCGCCCGTCCTCATGGCGATCTCCACGAAGCCACCACGCCCGAAGCGGCGGAGGTGGTAGCGATCGCTGAACGACTTCGAGGGCCCCTTTGCTCCCTCGGGGAAGACGAGGGCCAGCTCGCCGTGGTCGCGAAGGAGGCGCTCCGCGTTCTCGGGGCGCGCGGCGACGCCACCCGATCTGGCCCACATCGTCCCGACGAAGGGGACAGAGCGGAAGAAGTAGTCGGCGAGTCCGTAGACCGGTCGGCCGAGCCGCGACTCGATGCCGTGCATGATCACGGGAGCATCTGAGGGGATGGCTCCGGCATGGTTGGCGACCAAGAGCGCGCCACCCTCGGTCGGGATCCGATCGAAGTGCTCCCACTCCACCCGGAACCACTTGGAGTACACAGGTTCGTAGACCTTGCGGATCAGCTCCCGAGTTCGCTCGGATCGACCCCACTCGTCCACATCGGAGTGGCGAGGGTCGTCGAGCTCGGCGGGCTCGTACGAGGTCGTGATCGGCACGACGGCCGCCCCGGGCGCTGTGGTTGCCGTCCCGACCGTCTCGTCCATGGCCCGATGCTAGCGACGGTGCCGGGTGGAGGCGAGGGGGTGGTTCACGGGGCGAGTGCGGCCGTGATCGACGTGGCGCACCTGAGCTCGTCGATGCTCAGCGTCACTGGCGTGCCACCGAGCCGCTTGGCCACCACGCCGAGCGCACCGAGTGCTTCGGCCGGCGC
>Ga0164296_1002377_pt1 | contig 18806 bp, 22 predicted proteins | sample GEODES057metaG_FD_113533 | JGI IMG/M metagenome (GOLD analysis project Ga0164296, IMG submission 113533) | Dystrophic lake water microbial communities from Trout Bog Lake, Wisconsin, USA - GEODES057 metaG | ecosystem: Environmental > Aquatic > Freshwater > Lake | place: USA: Trout Bog Lake...
ACCAACTGGTTGTGTGTTTACATTACCGTTAACTGAGAACCATTGGAACTCAGGAAGCATTTCAAACATTGCGCAAACACGAGGTGTTGCAATGATGAAGTTAGCTGCACCACGACGGTTACGAATAGCAACGCGGTTAGCTTCAACGATAACACGTGCATAGAAGTCACGGTTACGTTCACCTAACCAACGGCCATCAGCAGAAGCTGCATTCCAGAATGAATAACCCTGACCAACACCAGCATTGAGTGCTGTTTGGCACATACGGATTACCATTTCACGGTCGATTTCAGCCTGAATTTCGTACGACATAGCGTTCGTTAATTCATTGTCGATGTCGATACCGTTCATATTCTTGAGATCTTGCTCAAGTTCAACGGACCAACGAGCTGCTAAACGACGTGTACCAGCTTCAACAGCTGTCTTTTCAAAGCTTACTACCATCTGAGGAATGTTTGAAGTTAATTCAAAGCTTCCTAAGAGTTGAGCAATACCTTGATCTTGTACTGGAACCTGGAAGTCACCATTACCGCCTAACCAGTTTGAAGAAGCACCGGTGTAAGCTGTATTGAGGTTGTTCCAACCTACTTCATTCGTGTAACCCGAATTACCCCAATAGCTTGGAGCTGAGTTAGCGTTTGAAGGTCCGTTATCAATAGCATTTGATCCCAATGACGTACCCTCGTATTTATAACGAAGAGCAAAAGCGAGACCAACTGGACCACTCATAGGCTGAACACCAACGATTTCGTTTGTGATCAGTTCTGGGAAAGTACGGCGGATCATCGGGATGAGGATCTTTGGTAGACGAGCATCACCTGAAGCATAGAAGTCGCTCGAGCGGCCGTTACCAGCAGCGCCTGGAGTTGTTGTACCGAATACGCCACCTGTTGCAGCGGAATTGGTAGCTTCAAAGCACCACTTTTCTTGATTTTCAAGAAGAATAGCGGTGTTTAACTTTGTGTGATCATCTTTGATAGCTGGAGTTGCTTCATCAGCGTGCTCGAGCAATGGTGCCCACTTCTTTAAAAGTTGGCTTGCGCGATCACGGTCGATGTATGATTGTGAAGGTTTAATTGTTTTTTGCATAACTTATAATTTTTTAACTAACAATATCTCAAGTTCTGAACAGAACTTCAACGTGTAGATATACTTACACAAAAAAAGCCCGATTTCTCGGGCTTTTGGATAAAAATCTGATTTATTTATTAAGCAAGTCTATTTTTAAGTAATGATACGTAAGACTCAGCTACGAACTGCTCACCGCCATCTTCATCCGCAGTGCTAAAAGACTTTGTTGTGTTTCTTACTTCTTTGGATTCTGTAATAATATCAACACCTTGAGATTTCGGCTTTGTGGATTCTTTAAGAGTTTGAAGATTTTCTTCTTCTCTCTTGTCATACATTTCAAGTACGTAGTTAAAGTTTTCGTTAATATATTGTGCGCTCTTTTCTGCTAAAACACGCTGTACATATGATTTTTTATTAGCTGGAAGGGCTGCAACTTTTCTTTCTAATAAAAGATTAGTTTCTAGCTTTTCAACTTTTTCATTTAACAGCTGAGCGTTCTTTGCTACCTGAGCTGCACGAGCATTAGCTTCATCAATTTGTTTCTTTCCGTCAACTAAAGCTTCTTTTACACTTTCATTAACAAATGTTTCGTCTAAGCTTACTAAACGCTTAATCTCATCAATGATCTTTGTGTTACGAGTGTTTTGTGTAGCTTCAGCAATTTGCTCTGTAGGAATTGTTTTATCAAGATAAAGTTCGAGATAAGAAGATACATTGTCAACAACAGAATTCTTAAATGAATCTGCACCGCCCTTAAGAGCGTTTTCATACAAGCCAACAAGTTTCTTTAGCTTTGCTGAATGATCTTCGTCGATCTTGTTCAGTGCTTTCTGGAATTGTGAAGCGTGTACTTCATCAATACGAGAGACAATCTTTGTAAGCTTTGTTGTGTGATCAGCATCAATAGCTTCTAAAACTTTTTCAAGTTTTGAAGAGTATTCTTCGTCTTGTTGAACTAAAGCGGCTTCAACAGCGAGGTCAACTTTTACTTGAACAGCTTCAGAAACTGCTTTTAGTGATTCCTCGGATAAGAGGTCTTTTGTTGCCTCTTTAAGAATTGTAGAAATGTCTTGGCTCATATCGTGTTAAATATTTAGTAAATTAATTGCTATTATTAGGATTTTTTTGCGCTTTTATTTGTAATAGCTAAATCCGCTTTTTGAATACGTTGTTTGAGTTTTTCATTTATTACCGCTTTTAAGGATGAATTAGCGGCAGAGTAGTTATTATCAACTACGTGCTTAATAAAGCTAGCAATCTGTTGTTTTTGATTCATATTATTTAAGATTGTTGATAAAGCGAATAATTGCTTCTCTGAGGTAGATATCTACTTCCTTTTTAGGTAACGTATTGAGCTTGTTTTCGAATGTATCATAACATTCTTCATAGCGACCGTCCTGTTTAATAATAAAAGATTTGGATTCTAGTATACCATTAACAAAGGCACCTGGTGCAGATGGATCAGCAACAGCATCAACTGTAATAAGCTTCATATTGCTTACATAGTTGGTGCCGTTCTTATCTTCCACTGTACCTAAAGCTCTCGAGCTCATACCCATTTTAACACCATCCATAACTAGCGATCTCATAATTTCGCCTAGTGGGGTGCGTAGTACCTTGCTTTTACCTTTTACTACATTACCTTCCATACGGAGTTCGGTAATTAAATGGCAAGCTCTTTCGCTGCTAACATTAGCGCTATTTGGGTGTTCAAGTTCACCTAAAGCTCTGTTTGTTTTAACAAATTCATTATTGTAACGCTCTACTTCTTGAGCCATTTCTTCACGGCTGTAAATACGATTGTTGCGGTTTTTTTCTTCCGCTACCATATAAACCCCAGAAACATAAATATTCGCAGGCTTATCTTTATTGCCTTCTTCGATTAAATAATCTAGACCTTCGCAAATAGGGGTCTGAGTTATAAGTTTGTAGAACATCGCGTATACTTATGCATCCTCGCTAAAAAACTATGTAATTACTGGTATTTTTAATAAGTTAGTATAAAATATATGAATGATTCTTAATGATGTTACAGCTACTGTTTCGACTAGAGGTCGACATAATACAACATTACCACTCGTTCTTTCATCTATATTACATCAGAATAAAAAACCTTGCAAAGTTATAATCTATGATGATAATGATGATTTTGTTGATCCACGCACTAACGATGTGCTTAACAATATATTAACAGCTATGCTTCTTTCAGGTATCCAGTGGTTCTGGGAACCTGGTTCGCGTAACGGACAAGTAATTAACCACGAACGTGCAAGAAAAAACTGCACTACTACATATTTGTGGCGTATTGATGATGACAATACTCTGTTACCTAATACATTGGAAGTAATGTACGAGCATATCAGTGCTGACCCGAAAATAGGTGCAATTGGACCTTCTATAGTTGACCCGAAAAACCCTATGGAGCCATCTGTACTAGCTTCCAATAAAATGGAAGATATATTTCTTGGTATGAACGAGCAATGGGCTCATTATAAAGACGATACAATAAGAGTAAAAGAAGTAGAACACCTGCAGGGCAGTACATTTATGTATAGAGTAGAAGCTGCAAAGCACGGCTACCCATTAAACCTTTCTCGTAAAGGTCATAGAGAGGAAACTATTTTTACATATGAAATGTTTCGTGCTGGTTGGAAATTAGTTGCGTTATTAGGACTTACAACCTGGCACTATCATTTTCAAACTGGCGGTATTCGCAGTGAAAAAGATAATAATATGGCACACAGCGATGAAAACATATTCCGTAACAAACTTATTGGGTGGGGAGTTAAGTCAGCCAATTATAGGTTTTACTTTTTAGACAGTGGTCGGGGCGATCATTACGCCTTTAAACCTTTAGTACCCGAGCTACTCAAAAGACATAAAGACTGTAAGCTAGTTATTGCTTGTTGTTATCCTGATACGTTCTGGGATATGAAAGATCCTCGTATTGTTTTATGCTCATTAACTGATGGTGCACCTTTTGTCAATAAAGACGCGCACAATGCTTATAAGTTTATGTTTGAAAATAATTGGAAAAAGAGCGTTACAGAAGCATACAGAAAGGTGTACCTATGAAAATTGTAATTAGCCCGTACTCTCAGAAATTACCTAAAGAAACTATCAAGCATACGGTTAATCCAAGCGGTAAAAACCCTAAGAATTATCCATACTGGGAAGAGTTTATAACACTCTTTAAGAAAGAGTACCCTGATGCAGAGATAGTACAGATAGGTGTAACTGGTGAACCAGAATTGAAAGGTATTACTAAGCTAGTACAGAACCTATCACCTGAAGAGTTGTTAAATGAAGTTAAAACCTGTGATGCCTGGTTTTCAGTAGATAATTTTATTAACCATTTTTGTTCTTACTACAAGATAAACAACGGATTTGTGCTGTTTGGGCAATCCGATCCGGAGATATATGGTTATAAACGTAACACTAATATTCTTAAAGATCGTAGATTCTTAAGACCCGATCAATACGGGTTTTGGTGGGATAGACCACACATTGAACAAGCATTTGTAACTGCAGAAGAACTGTTAAAAATAGTACTCACTAAGCTTAAGACCTCCTAAGTATAGGTATGTCTTATAATTACAACCCAACTAGTGCATACACTAATGTCAATAGTGTAAGTGGTGGTACATTAATTTTTTTCAGTCTTAGTGGTTTTTCATTATCCGCTACCGGTACCTGGGATCCTGCAGCTGGATTATCTCCAAGCTTGAACGACGTACAGGTTGGTTGGTATGTAAATGGTAACGGGGTTGTTAATAGTGAAGTGCTATCTATTTCCGGACAAGGCACATATGCAGTTACTGTAACTATTGATCAATCTAATGCATTACCAGCTAGCAATTATACATTTTCTTCCAGACCATATGCAACAACGTTTAATTCTGCCCCCACTGTTGGACCTGCAGCATTTTTATCTACCAATTTAAACAACCGTATTAAAAGCTACGATATGTTGGCTGAACGTATTTTCTTTCAGCTAGGTGCACCTTTAATTAATCTTGAAGTAGCCTGTACAGCTGCATATGATATGATAGCATATGCTATTGAGCAGTTTACACGTTTTACTCCTGGTACAGAAGAATTAATTGTATTTGATAGCGATCTTTACACAAGAGGTAAAGGTATAAGATTAGATACACTTATTCAAAGTATAGTAAACCCTGAGCTATCGGCCTTAGACAACACATTTCAAACTGGTTGGGATTATGACTTAAATGATTATCGTAAAGTTATAGACATATACAATTTTCAAGAAGGTTCAAACGAAGGTGTTAATACATTGTTTACTATTGAACAATCATTAGCACAACAAATGCATTTCGCATATTCTTTAGGTAGTAAAGCATTTGACTTAATTACCTGGCAGGTATTAAAAGATTGGCTAAAGACTCGTGAAAAGTTATTTGCAATGAAACAATATTGCAGGTTTGACCCTCGTACACAGGTATTACGTATTACACCTGAACCTGGTCTAAATGGTACTTCTCGTTACTATGCTTGCATTGGAGTGTATCTTGAACGTCCAATTAAAGATTTAGTTAAAGAGCGTTGGGTAATGGAATATGCAAAAGCTTTAATTAAGATTTCCGTTGCAAATACACGTGGTAAGTATCAAGGCACTCAGCTATTCGGTCAAGGTACATTACAGTACCAAGAGCTAATGTCTCAAGGTAAAGAAGAAAAGAAAGCTCTTGAAGATGAGCTAAAAGGCGGGTTGTCAGAAGCACAACAGCCTCCTTTATTTTTCCTCGGTTAATTAAGCTTTTGGTAAAGCGCTACCGCCACCTACTGGAGTAGGACCAGCTGCTGGTGCACCACCAGCTTCAGCTCCACCACCTGCAGCTTCTGGACCGCCCGCTTCAGGACCACCTGTAGGTCCTGGACCAAACGATGGAGCAGAACCTGCACCAGGTCCAATACCACCACCGCCACCCATAGGTGCAGCACCAGCTTCACCGCCACCACCGCCTTGTGTAAGAGCTTCTTTCCAGTTTTTACCGAGATTGGTGATTTGTGTTACTTCCCAATTAAATGCAGCATCTTTCTTTAACCACTCTCTATTAGCGAGAATTTCATCATCATTCCAATTCATATACTTCTTTAAAGCGTATGATATAGAGATTGTGTTTTGTGCTTGAGTTGCTGCACCGAAATTCTTAAATTTAAGCTCTGTTAACTGTTGATCTCTCATCGCAGAGAACTGAGATGGAGGATTGAACATTATTGCTATATCATTATCTCTTAGTTTATAGTCTTTCCATAAACCTTTAAGTTTTAAATGAGTAACAAATGTTTCCTTAATAGTAGATGCAAAGTGTCTTTGCATTCTAATAATAAGTTTAGCAAACTTAAGTTCTTCTCTAAAAATTTCAGCACCGTCAGCAAACTTTGTATCAGGCATTAACCTACTTGAAGGAACGCGTAAGGCTTTGTAAAGTTTTGTTACGAAATAGTTTAAATCTTCTAATTTACCTAAATTATCACCACCTTTTAATGTTTCTACTTTGGTACCATCTTGACCGTTACGACGAGCAAACCAATAACTATCTAACATTGATTGTGGGTCGTAAACGTTTACGTTGCCGCCTTGACTACTATCATAGGTACGCTTTGACCAATAGTTCTGCATTAAACGTTTTAAGTATGCTTCTGCTTTTGCTGCAGGCATATTACCAACGTCAACATAAAATGCTAAACGCTCTGGTGCACGCACTAAACGATAAACAACAATACTATCTTCAATTAAGCTTAGTTGCTTGTAAGCACGACGAGCCACTTCAAGATAGGGTAAACGAATTGTTTTACTTTCATTCCAGGTATGTGAATGGAAATACGTAACCTGGTGACGCTCTAATGGAATTAATTCCATACCGTCTTTCTTTGGACCACCAGAAGGGCCTTTATTGTTTACATTAAACCCACCTGTATTTTCATCTTTAGGTACAGGTTTACGTAAAATATACCCTTTAATGATCATATTCTGAACATTATCGAAAATAGGATTAATATGTTCTGTGGGTATCTGTACTAAACTAATAATACCAGCTTCTTTGTTATCTTCGTTAATTACATTTTCAAAGAAAACTTCAGCATCAATTAAAAGTGTTCTAAAATATTCCCAACCTCTATTGTCAAGGTTAAATAGCTCAATAACGTGTTGGAATTCTTTTTGTAATTCCTTCTTTTGCACGTTGTCCATTTTTTCATTTGTATAGAGAGTCGCATAATGACCTCTATCATCTTTTACTAAAAATTCATCGCAAATTTCGTCTAATGCGTGACTAATTTCCGCATAAGAAGCCATAATACGGTAATCTGCTACTCTTTTTGCTTTATCTGTATCAATTAAAGCATAAAGATAATCGTGATAACCTTTATCTACAATAACACCGTTTAAATTACTTGCAGGATCTTTAGGATCTTGTACAACTGATACCGCTTGTCTTAAGTTTCTTTCTTGTTGAGTAGTACCAATTTTCCAAAATGTTTCAAACTTAGGATTAAGTTCAGATATATTATCAATAACGGTTGAATTACCGTTGTATGGCATCTTATTAACAAAATTATTAAAAGATTTCTGGAAAAAGTTTTGTGGTTGCTGTGCCATTGTTAATATTTACACTGTATGTTGTTATTATATACTGGATTTGTTAAAATGCTACTTTTTAATTAAAACGGCTTTGTAGATGAGGATTGAGTAATAGTACCGTGTGAAGTAACTGTTTGTACCCCGCTACTATCAGTTGTTATAGCACCCCCCAACATTAAATATTTCGTATTAGTAATAGCTGCTAACGGACCATTGGGTATAGCTATAGAAGTTTGGGTCGGGTCATAGACATTAGATCCTGCAACAACTCTAAAATTAGTTATATTACCTGGCCATTCTTGTCCATAATATGTACCAATATCATTTGTAGGTGTAGTACCAGCATTGTAATTAATATTATTGGTTTGCGTGCCGGTAGTTGATCTAGTGGCTGCACCCCCTGGTACTGTACCAAGAAATAACGTTTCTGTATTACTACTGTTTCTTGTTAGTGCAAAATAGTACCAGGTATTAGTACTCATAGTTGGTACTGTATAACTAAATGCACCGTGTCCACCATAACTATCTGAACTAATTGTAGTTGAATTTACAACAAATAAACTCATAGCATAAGAACCGGTATTAGCACCCATTAAACCGTACGCGTTTGTAAAGTTAGGCAATCTAAACCATCCTTCAATAGTATATGCACCAGAGCCAATAGTTATGCCCGGACTTAAGCTTAAATAAGATCCAGCTTCAGATGTACTACCACCTGCAAAACTCAAGCTACCGGCCAGGCTTGTCCTGCCACCGTTAGTGAAAAAGGTATACATTATACTCATTTTATATTATGTCAATCCTTGACCTACTATTACAAATTCAGTCGTACTAGATACACAAAGTACTGAAGCTAGACCATACTGCGATAAGGTACGGTTACCAGTTGTATTGGTACCACCTAGATACATTGTAACACCAGAACCTTGAGTAATTTGTAAGTTGGAAGTAGTATTATTAAATATTGCTACTGCTTGACCGGCAGTAAAAATACTAATATTTACTGTAATGCCGCCTGCTGCTATAGAACTTACATTAACAACTTTACCCACATCGGTTGTTTGCAACACATAAGGAGAATTTTGTGTATTGTTAACTAAAGTACCTGGTGTACCTGCAGCCCCGCTATAACCCGAGGTAGAAGTAGCACTAAAACCTGAATAACCACTGGTACCCGCTCCAGGACCTTGTGTACCTTGAAATCCCTGTGCACCAGCTACCCCTATTCCGTTTGTACCCTGTGCTCCGGAATAACCAGAATAGCCTGATGTACCGGTTGAGCCTTGTGCACCGGTTGTTCCTTGATAACCAATCGCTCCAGGCACGCCTGAGTAACCAGAATAACTAGTTAAACCAGAATAACCAGAAAGACCTAAACCACTATAACCAGAAGTACCTTGAACACCTTGATTACCTGTAGGGCCTTGTATTCCTTGAAAACCTTGAGGTCCTAAACCTTGTGGTCCTTGATAGCCTGAGTAACCAGACGCCCCAGCAGTGCCGTTAGTACCGGCAGTTCCTTGATAGCCAGAATAACCAGATAAACCGTTTACACCTGAAAAACCAGAAACACCAGAAGCAGCATAAGATCCTGCTATACCTTGTACACCTTGAAATCCTTGTGGACCTGTTGAGCCTTGTACACCGGTTGAACCTTGTACGCCAGAAAAACCAGAGTAACCAGAAGTGCTGCTATACCCTGAATAACCAGAAGTGCCTGTACCTTGAAAACCTTGTGTACCGGCTGAACCTTGTACACCGCTAAAACCTGAATAACCGGATGAAGCAACACCTTGCGAACCTTGCGCTCCTTGTGGGCCGGAACCCTGCGCACCAGTTGGTCCTTGTGTGCCTTGTGCTCCATTAAAACCTGAGTAACCAGAAGCCGAAAAAGCACCTGCTGATCCTTGCGCACCTTGAGTACCCACACCAGAGTAACCGGAATAACCAGAAGCTCCATTAGAACCAATAGTGCCATTAAAACCGGAATAACCAGATTGTGCAGATGGCCCCTGAACACCCTGCGCGCCTTGGAATCCCGCACCGGTTGCTCCTTGGGGGCCGGTGAAACCTATATTACCTTGTGAACCGGGAGCGCCTTGAGCGCCCTGATACCCCGCACCAGAAGTGCCCTGTGCTCCGGAGTAACCAGAATAACCTTGACTACCTTGTGCACCAGCTGTACCAGTAAACCCTGAAAAACCTTGTGGGCCTTGCGGTCCTACACCTGAATAACCTTGCGTGCCTTGCGGTCCTTGTACACCTTGTGCACCTTGATAACCGCTTCCGCCGCCACCAGAACCAGCCGGTCCTTGCGGTCCTTGTACGCCTTGTGCGCCTGCAGGACCGGTAATATTACCTACATCTGCAAAACCGTAAACCTCGCCGCCGGAGTACTTGCCATCATAAACCCATAAGTGACCGGTATCTGTAGTAATAATACCATCTCCAACTTTAGGTACAGGATCAAAACTTGATAATTGATAAGAATGAGTTACTGAACCTATAATCGTTACAGATGAACCATTAACTCCTGATATACCGGAATACCCTGAACCACCACTATAACCACTGTAACCAGAAGTACCGGTAGTACCTTGAGCGCCATTTGCACCTGCAGATCCTGTTGCTCCGGTTGCACCTTGCGGGCCTTGAGCACCAACACCGCCTCCAGATAAAGCAATTATAGCTGAATTTAACGCAGCAAAATTGTTATTAATAGTGGTGCGACTGTTTGCAACTATATCTGTATTGAGAATTGTGGTAATATTGGCCATACTTTATAATATTTAGTTATACTGATCCCAAGTAAGTGTAGCCTGAGACCAGGTAATTGTCATACTATCCCAGGTGTAGTGACCGGATAAACCAGGTGTATATACACCAATTGCATTAATACCTACATAATATGGAAATTGCTCAGGGTGATTAATCGGGTATATTTTCATATATTATAATTTGTTATAAGCCATTGTTGTAGCATAGCCTGCTTCATTATATATTATAATATCCATTAAACCAGCAAGTCTAGGTATAGGATATGTAACAGTAATTTTGTTTTCCGAATCTAATATGTAATTTGGTGCAACTACAAGCCCGCTTAATGACGGATACAGAGCGGATAAAGTTGTTGAATTAGAGAAAGTTGAAACTGTGATAGTATTGGTAAACATACCAGGGCTACCACTAATATAAACCGCATTGGTGTAGCCTAACATATCACCATAAACATCGACTGTACCGGAAGCCCCTACTGCAACCGTGTATTCTGATACGTATTTCGGTTGTGGTCTTGCAGAAACTGTTTCTGTTTCGTTATAAGGTGTACCGTTTAATTCATTTAATACATTAAAAATTGAACCATACTGACTTTCATCTGTAGGTACAGCAGAAACTGCATAAAAATTACTATCAATTTTATATATTCTACCAACAGGGCTTTGTGTTGATTTGAATAACCATCCCTTTATAGTAAAGTTGGTGTCGCAAGTAACCTGAGTGGGTTGATTGTTATTAACATCAACCGGGTAGCCCATTTTTAAGCTACCGTCCCACAATACTTCTGTTCTTATTTCTTGACCTGGTAAGGATTCATTTTCCCAAGAAATAATAAAATACGGGTCGCTCCAAGGAACAAAGTTGCTTAAAATTTGATCCATATCGGTTTGAAACCGTGTCAAAATACTAATGCTTACACCAATATTAACTGGAACGGGTTGTAAAGTATGTACACTAGCAGAATCGGTAGAATTAAGGTTATAATAAGTACCAGCTAGTTTATTAAACACTCTATTATTATCACGAGATATTGAGTTTATACTAAAAGCTACCGCGGGAATCGTTATATTCTGTGCTTTATTAACTAAATCGTTTAGTACTCTTTCTTTTGCAGAGTAAACATAACGAACAGCAACAGCTTGTCCTGGATTGCGCTTATTATCAAAACGTTTTACTACAGCACCATCAAAGGCTTGCAGGAATTGCGCAAGCAAATCCTTAATTTCCCAGTGATAGTTATATATTTGCATAGATATACTTACATAAGTCTATCTAAAAAGTGTTTTGGTAGTATGTTTCTGTTCTCTGTTATAACTTTTTTAGCTAATCCATCTAAAATATAGGTTACACTTTCATCATCTTTAGTTCTTGTGCATCTACCTGCAGCCTGGATTAAAGTTATAAGCATTTTCATACGGTACCAATCCGGATCTTTCTCAAGAAGTAGATCTATACGCTTATTTGCTTTAGACGGATATGGTAATTTTATGATAATTTGCCATTTTCCGAGATCTCCCTTAAGATCTAACCCCATAGTTAATGAAGGACTTACTAAAACTGTAGGGTCTGTACGTAAAATATGCTCTTTTACGATGGTTTCGTTAGTAGTACCCTCTTCTCTATACAAAAACCTCTTACCGTGTATTTTGTTTTGTACTTCTTGGGTAAACTCAAAGGAATGGGTATGTATAATACCTTTCTCATCTTTATGATGTTCTGCAATTTTTGCAGCTTCAGCAATAATTTTAGGTAAGTTTTCCTTTTTTGTTTTAAAACTTAACGGGTACTTAGAACCAAGGTAAATAGGGCTCTTTTTTGGGTCAAAAGTTGACTGAAGCTCTATATACTTGTAATTAGTTATACCTAAATTTCTTGCAAAAATGTCACGGTCTACAATGGTAGCACTCATTAACACTACTACGTCTGCAAAGTCAAATAAACATTGAGTAAGTTTGTCAATTTTTAACGGTGTAACTAGCACTTTTTCTGCATCTTTTTCTACTACGTATTGTGCGTCTTCCCAGTGATTAATGGTGTGCACTACAGCTTCATAAAGATCCTTACGCTGTTGTTGTTTTATAAGTTCGGCTTTGTGTTTTTCATAACGAGGTCTATCTGAAAATTCATCGATTGCGCTTTCAAGTGCACTACAAACATCAGATAACCACCCTAACACTTTCTTAGGTACTTCAGATGTGAGTTTATCTATAGTTACGCCTAGATAATCGAATTGTCTATAGTTAATGTATGCAGAAAAGTTCTTTACTATTTCATCTTCTACTTCAGATGCTTCGTCACACACAATAATTTGACGTTTTTTTAAATGATCGGGTAAATTAAAAAAAGAAGCATAGTTTAATACCGTAAACTTTTCAGTTAATGCAGAATTACGAGTTTCGTAATACGGACAAATACAGTCTCCCCAGCATTTTTTCTTGAGGTTAGGTGAAATTACACAGGGTGCGTGGTCAACTGTAAAGCTATCATCAACTTCACATTGATAGTTGGTTTTTCCCTTAAAAATAACACTATCCTTGAACAGATTACTGTATTGATCCTGTAGAGCTTTAGTAGTGGTTAAAGCAAACAGCCCGTGCGGTGCAAATCTCGAAAAACTACCCTCAAAATCCTTATCGTATGCTTGATACGTTTCTACTAATTTTACATATTCCGGATCAGGACCGCTTGTAGTATTAGCTAGTGTTTTACTAAAAAAAGACTTACCCGAACCAGTAGGTGCTTGTACAATAATGTACTTAAAACCGCTATTTATAGCTTCTTCTATCTGCTGTAACCCAGAAATTTGATGCTCTCTAGGTTGGCAGTTTTCAGGAAAATAACTTAATATTGGTTGTTCTATCTTCATTTAATAAAAGATAGAGTATACGGTACTATCTTAAAATTACAAGGCTGAAATCGTTAAAACACTATCGTAAAACCGACTATTTTTTACCTTTGTAACACCTCTTAATGCAATAAGCAATTCAAAGTCGTTTTCTGCTAGTGTATCCAATCTATAATCAAATTGTAGTTTGGATAGATCTCCTTCTACTGAGTACGGAAACGGTATTTCAAAGGTTTCTTTCTTTTTTTCATTAACTATTACAAAAGACAGGTAATTGCCTGAAAGCTTGTATAAGAGAAGCTTTCCGCTTTTGTATGTTTTATGCTTAAAAGTAAAAGCTATATTTTTTTGTAAATAAGGCTTAATTAAATTATCTATTTTTTCGGTCATACGTGCATAAACTCCACTTTTTGAGTTTCTGGCATTTTTGATAAGACGTTATTAAAATAATTCCAAAACTCTTCGGGTGGAGAGGTTCTAATTACACTTACAATTTCTACAGACTCTGCTGGTATTAACCGAAAATCTTGTAAAAATATATCCCAGGTCATAACCAATCCTTTTTGTTCAGGGCTGAATTTTAATCTACCCGGAGCTCCGTGAAAATTAAGCGCCAAACGACCCGGCGTACTGTTAAGTAAATCGGTGTCGTTAGTTGCAAGCATTCTACGAAATGACATACCAGGTAAAGGTCTACGCCTTGTAAATTTAAGCTCTACAGCGTGAGTGTTTAGTATTTGAATTAATGTACCCGGGGACATCCATATTACTTAGCAGGAGTTGCCCTGCCAAAAATACGTTCTTCGTTAAGAAATACAATGTTTTTTAACCCGTTCATTTTAGCACATTTAATTCCAAAGTTACTTGGAAAAATTACGTGCTCACCTACCTTGGTTTTACAGCGAGGACCCGCTATAATAACTTTAGCAACGCGCCAAGCAGATTGCACCATATTAACCGGTACAAAAATACCGTCTCTCATAATCTGAGTGTTATCTTCATTACAATCTGCAAATTGGCACATCATAATATCATCTAAAAGCGAGTCTAATCTCCAGTCACTGAGATTAATATCAGATCCAGCATAATTATCGAGCTGTACTAAACCTTTTACATTATCTGTTTCAATATCTTCGTTGGCTTGAAGAGCTTTTTCACGATCAACTTTGTCGTACTGTTTTAAGTCTCTTTCAAGTTTATGTTGTAGATTTTTCTTCATTTGGAATTTTTAAATTAAATTGCTCTATATACTGATTTACCTCTCTACTGGAAATTTCAAGGTTATTTGCAATCTTTAAAAGGTTTTCGTTACTCTTCTTTACTGCTTCTTTTTTAGTTTTTTTAATATAACTAATCCGCTTGAATTTACAGGCCGGGATAACAGTATCTAAAGCAGTAAACCAGTCGTTATTGTTCTCAAAACACTTCCAATATCTGTTAGTAGTTTCATTAACAATATGAGCTATAGGTGCTGAATACATAGAACACCAACGTTGAATAAGGAATGGTTGAAATTCCTTACTCTCGTTAATGTTACTAGTATCAAAACCTTTAGTCTTATAAAGTACTCTGTTTATTGAATCAAACATTAAACAATTACCTTAGCAGTAGCTACAAATATATTGTCTACCATTTGATAGAATTGTTGATGTACCTGTAATTGAAACTTCTCAGCATCTGTAGGTGAAAGGTTAGTACTAAACGCAAAAGCAGGAGCTTTCTTACCAGCACTAATATTAATACCGGTGTGGCCAATAGCTACATTGTCTTTAGAGTATGTAATGCTAACTGAAGCTTTACCTTTCTGTTGTACAATACCGCCTTGATTATGTTCAGCGTGTACAATTAAGTCATCGCCTTTCATTTCGATAGGTTTCTTAATATAAGTGTGTAAAATATTAGCAATTGCTGTATTAAACAGGCGCTGAAAACAAACTGCACCGAATGGATCTAAGTTAGGTATTTCCCAACAGAAGTTAATCATAGAATCACTATAGATATAATCTTTCTCTAGAGAATCCTCTAAGTCAATAAGGTTTATTGTAACTTCTACAGGCGCGACATAGCTAACAATGTTACCTACAGCTAGAGTCTTATCTCTAAAATACTTATAAGCAAAACGCTTGTGAATAAAATCGCCGTTATAGATAGTTTGGTCTTTGATAATCATAGTAGTATTGTATTATAAAAATTAATATTGTCCAGATCTTGCTTTGTCTAAAAACCATTTTTGTCCTGCAAGCCAATCATCCGTAAAAGATTTCAATCCCGGAGAAGTATGTACGACTTCAATATTTGTAGTTCCTAGTTTTAATTTATTTTTATTGCAAGTTAAACTAAAATCTAAATCATAGAAATGAAACTTAGCCGGGCAGGTCTCATCAAATTTTGCTCCGGCTGCAGCTATCTTTTTAGGGTTAAATGCTAAAAATAAACCATCCAATAGCAACACTCTTCCGTTTTTACCAAAATGGGTATTGAACGCTTTACCGTTAGGGGCTAAATGTTGTACATCTCCACTTAAGCAGTCTTTAGGGCACATTATATGCCAAAGCGCGGGCTCTCTAATAGCTGCATTTGTACCGCCCGCCAGTCCTACCACGTCGTATTGATTTAAGGCTTGATTTAATTTCTCTATCCAGTTTTTATCAATAATAACAACGTCATCGTGTGCTAGTACCAAAATACAATCTTCATCTTTATGAGAATCAATATATGAATTGTAAATTTTAGCAATAGCAGTTTTATTATTAAAAGCTCCGTTTGTAGTTTTAACATTTTCTAAACTCTCACTATTCAGAATGGTAAATTTACTTCTGTTTTTAAGATCTGAGTAAGAGGTAGCTGTAGAACAAAAACTAATATAAACGTTCATTAGTCTTTAATAACTGTTTGGCGTGGTATGTTAGGAATTCTATTGTTTAATTCATCAACAGTAAAGTCATCACTAACGCCAGTTTCGTATATAAAAATATTGTGCAGCTTAATGTTCTTATCATTAATTCTCTCAGCCAAATCAAGCATACGCTTGCGATGTACCGGGGTATGATCAGAACAGATATCACAACTTGCTGTAAAAAGCAATGACTCTACTAGTAGTTGTTTTTCTTCTGTATTTAACTGTAAGCCTTTCATATAGTGCTTACAGTATAAAGGTTTATAAAAATAAATCTACTACTATTTTCCGAAAAAATGAATTAACAAATCAGTAACACTACTAATTAACGCAACCCAAATAGCTGTTTGCATATGCCAATGTAGGCCTTGCTTTTCTTTATGTTTAGCATCACACTTATTAACTGAAATTTGTAATTCGTCGTGTACGGCCTGTATATACTCTCGTGTTTCTGTTATCTTACTATCAAGTTCAGATCTTAAATGTAATAAATCGCTATTAATGGTCGCGACCTGTTGCATCAGACTCGGATGTCCATTTCCATCTCGTACAATTTTGCTAATATTAGCAAGATCTTCCTTTACGTTTACTATATCTCTATTGATATAGTCTATAGCTGTATTACGATCGGGCGTAGTCTTTTTTGAAGGCATAATTATACTTAGAATATAAAGTACGGAGATTTATGCTTAAATCTCCCAGCAGGCACTATACAATCGTAATCCTGTATTGCATAAACAATCCCCTCGTTTAAGGATTCACTACCTTCAAATTCAGTAGACGAAAAACATCCCGTAATTGGATTTGCAAATAGTGTACTTGCACTTCTAGCTAAATAGGTTTTTTTGTGTTTGCTATTAAAAGCCCATATAGCATATGTACCTTTAAGAGATTCCATAGCTTCTGATACTTTTATCTTTATTTCTAACATACGCGGTATAATACAGCTGTCTGTCCTACCGGTAAAATCTTCGTCAGGAAAATACTCTCTACATAAACTCTCAAAATTACTGATAATACCGTTATGAGCCACTATCCAATCACCATAAATGAACGGGTGATTGTTTATCGCTTCAAATGATTTTGTTTCAACAGTAGGGCCACGGGAATGATATAAAAAGTAACGACCGCGAGTGTCTATACCCGGCGGGTTAAAACAGTCTATAGGTTCATTAAAAATACCTTCAGTTTTGTGTACGTGGTATTGGTCATTAGAGTCTAATGTTAATGCACCTGAACTATAATAACCTCTTGCAAGATTATCTTTGTATAAATTAAAAGCTTTATCTTTATATTTTGAACCAGCTATACCGCACATATTATGTTAAATAGGTTAAAGGTTTGCAATCATATTGTTCCCAAGGAATATTACGTGAATATTTAATAGGATCAATAGCTTTGTTGTCAATAAAACCTTTAATACGTGCAGCACACGACACACATTCTCCACAAGCAGGATCAGTACCTTCATAACAGGTGTGTGTTTGTCTAAAGTCTACCTGTAAGTCAATACCGGTCTTAATTACTTCCTCTTTAGAATAGCGCATAAACGGCGCATTAACTTTAATAGTATTCTTGCGATTAAGACCGTAAATGTCATTAACTTTATTTAGAAACATTGTCGTGCAATCCCAATAGCCACTGTGATCGTCGACTTCTACTGCACCATAAAACAGGTCTTGTGCATTAATAGATTCAGCCCAACCTGCTGCACTTGTTAATAGTAATAGGTTTCTGAACGGGACATAGCTTAAAGGTTGTGCATTACCAATATCATCTTTAGCTTTAGGTATTTTCAAGTCTGTATTAGTTAAAGCTGACATCGTAGAGATATCTCTAAAGAAATCCATATCAATAACTTTATGTTCTTTAACACTACACACTTTAGCTTGGAATCTAGCACAATCAATCTCTCTAGCAATCTGTTGCCCGTAGTTAAACGTTACAGCATAAACTTCATCATAACTAAGAGTCTTAGTTACATAATGTAATAATACGGTACTATCCATACCGCCTGATAATATGACTAGTGCTTTTGACATATAGTTATAATAGTGTAGATTTATAGAAATTCAATAAAAAAGTAGTAAATAATGTATATGAAGAATTTGTTCCAAGATGCATTTAATGAATCCCTAGATAAAGAAGGTGCTGGTGTTATGCACTTTAAAGATCAAAAAGCAAAAGAAGCTGGTAAAAAGGAATTCAAGCTTGGCGGCAAGACTTTTCCTGTAAAAGAAGAAAAACATATGACTGCAGCTCAAAAAGCTGAGCGCAATAAAATTTATAAAGGTTTACCCAAGAAAGATATTGAAAAGCGTTATGGTAAGGACATTCGTGGTGCTATTGCAACTTCAAAAGCTGAAAAAATTGCAGAAAACTTTTACGGTGCAAGCTTAGGTATGGAAGCTAAACCAGCACCGACTCCTGCTCCTACACCCGAACCAGATGGAGAGGCAGCCTGGAAAAAGACTTTAGACAAAGATACAGATCATAGTAAGTTTGACTCAGAATCTAACCCATCATTAAAGTTAGATACAGAAGGTGTTGAAAAAGCACGTCAATGGATCAAAAAGCTTGATGATATGGCAACATTCATTAACGGTACT
>Ga0164296_1002378_pt1 | contig 18804 bp, 23 predicted proteins | sample GEODES057metaG_FD_113533 | JGI IMG/M metagenome (GOLD analysis project Ga0164296, IMG submission 113533) | Dystrophic lake water microbial communities from Trout Bog Lake, Wisconsin, USA - GEODES057 metaG | ecosystem: Environmental > Aquatic > Freshwater > Lake | place: USA: Trout Bog Lake...
GTGATGAAGACGAAATTGTTATAGGTTCATAATGGCACAAGTACAAATATCACAGTTACCTACCGCATCGACTCTGACTGGCTCAGAGATTGTGCCTATCGTACAAAATGGTGTGACCTCTCAAACAACTGTGGGTCAGATTGCCAGTTCACCTACGCTTACCCAAACATTCTTAACGGCTACAAACCAAACATCAACCCTAGCTAATTCACGTTATATAGGGGCAGGAAGCGGTTTAATTGGTACGGATGGTGGAGCAGGTGCTCCTTACACTTTGGCGCTCACTGGAGCCCCTTTAGCGCTTCTCAGTACATCTACTGGTATTCAGGTCAAGACAGGTACAAATACCATGTCTGGCGTTACTTTAGCGGTGACTGGAGCGGGTTTAGCCATCTCTAACGCTGATGGAACTACAGGTAATCCGACGATCTCTTTAACGGGGATTATGGCTAACCTGGCATCCACAAGTGGTACAGGATTGCTTGCGATTAGTGGGACAACGCTCACGCCCACATCTGTGTCTGGTACAAGCAACCAGATTACAGTGTCAAACGGTACAACAGCACCAGTAGTTGGCCTATCTTCTAATGCGGTGATGCCTGGAACTGGGGCGATTACGCTACCTTATGGCGGTACATCGGCTAGACCTACGCCTACTAACGGCATGATCCGATACAACACGGATACGGGTAATTTTGAGGCTTATGGTAACAACAACTGGGGATCTATCGCCCTTAATAGTGGTGTTACATCTATTACAGCGGGAACAGGCCTAAACGGGGGTACGATTACCTCTACGGGTACTATTTCTATCGCCAATACAGCGGTTACGGCGGGTACATACGGTACAGCAACAGCGGCGCCAGTCATCACGGTTAACGCTCAGGGACAGCTTACAGCGGCTTCTACAATCACAATTACGCCTGCTTTCTCATCTATTACGGGTACGCCAACGACTTTGGCAGGGTACGGTATATCGGACGGTGTATCGCTGACTGGCACACAAACGCTGACCAATAAGTCAATCAGTGGTGCAACAAACACGATTACAGCCTTACCCAACTCAGCACTGAATAATAGTGCGGTGACGGTGAATGGGGTGGCTATTAGCCTTGGTGGATCTGGAACCATTACTTCTGTAGCACCAAACGCTTTGACAATTGGTACTGGATTATCAGGCTCTAGCTATAACGGATCTTCAGCAGTAACGATTGCTATATCCAATACGGCTGTTACGGCAGGATCTTATACAAGCGCCAACATTACTGTAAACGCTCAGGGTCAGATCACATCGGCGAGTAGCGGTAGCTCAATGATTTATCCAGGGGCAGGTATTCCGCTGAGTACTGGATCTGCCTGGGGAACAAGTTACAGCACAAGTGGATCTGGAAACGTAGCGCTGACTACAAGTCCTACCTTTGTGACGCCAATTTTGGGTACACCTACATCGGTGACGCTGACAAATGCGACTGGACTGCCTCTGACTACGGGTGTGACTGGAATTTTGCCAGTTGCTAACGGCGGTACGGGAATCAATACTTTAACGGCAGGATACATCCCTTACGGTAATGGAACAGGAGCCTTTAGCTCTAATTCAGCGTTAAATTACAACACAAGTAATTCTGCTTTTAATGCGCCGACTATTGGGGCTACCAGTTCAACGAGTACAACACCTGCATTAACTTTTAACGCATCAAATTCTAGTTTTGCATCAGGTACATCTGTTTCAGGTAGCTATTTACAAGCTGTTTTACAAAATACAAGCGGAACAGCAGGAGCATCAACTAATTACGTTTTAAGCAATGATCTAGGTACTGATTCATCTTATTACGGTGAATTTGGTATGAATTCCTCTGTTTACACAGGGGCAGGAGTTCCCGCTGACTTCTACAGTATCAATAATGGTATTTACTTCTCAGGACATGATGGCGATATTACAGTCGGTTCTGGAAACGGTAAGAAGCTTTATTTTGCTTGGGGTTCAACAGGTCAATCAGCGCACGTTATTAACTCATCTGGTGCTATTGGACTCAACACCAACTTAGCGGCAGGAACAGGCTCAGGAACAACTAATTTTGGAACAGCGGGTCAAGTAATGATTTCAGGCGGTTCGTCTGCAACTCCAGTATGGGGCGCTGTTGCGGGTGGAGGATTTTAATGTTTAAAGATACAATAGAGCAAAGGATTTAATATGTCGCAGAGTGGATACACGCCTATTTTGATCTACGCCAGTGGAACCACTGGTAACACACCTTCAGCCGCAAATCTGACAAGCGGTTCTACAGGTGCTGAGCTTGCTATTAATTATTATGATGGTAAGTTGTTTTACAAAGACAACTCTGGTAATGTGCAGGTGTTGGCCTCTAAAGCAGGCAATATCAATGTGTCCTCGATCAGTTTTGGCACAACTGGTCTGACCCCCAACACTGCGACCACAGGTGCTGTGACTGTTGCAGGAACTTTGGTTACTTCAAACGGTGGCACTGGTCTTTCATCGTACACCGCAGGTGACTTGCCCTACTATGCGTCTGGCACAGCATTATCCAAACTGGGTATTGGTACAAACGGTCAAATTCTTACATCAACTGGTTCAGCACCACAATGGTCAACATTGTCAGGCGTTGCGGTTACTACATTCAGTGCAGGAACAACTGGTCTTACACCTTCATCCGCAACAAGCGGAGCGATTACTCTTGCAGGAACTTTGGCAACCACAAATGGTGGCACAGGATTAACTACTTTTACTTCTAATGGAATTGTTTATGCCTCTAGCACAAGTGCTTTGGCTACAAGTGGAAATCTAACTTGGAATGGTTCTTTATTTAATGTTGTTAATTCATCTGCACTTGATACAACTCCAATTGTTTTAACTAATAACTACAACAATTATTCAACTGGTTATACTGGCTCAGTAAGTTTGCTTGCTCAAGGTTATTCATATGGATTTGGTGGTAATTACAATTCAGGAAAAATTCAATTTGCAATAGATAGTGCCTTTAATACACCATCTTGGCAAACTTCCATGAGGTTTTACACCTCACCTGCAGGAACTGCTGTGGGAACTCTCTCAGAGGTGGCACGTTTTGAATCAGGTGGTGGTTATTTCTTAATTGGTTATACAAGCTCAAATGGAGCTTATAAATTACAAGTAAATAGCCAAATTTTTGCAACATCAAACACCATTGCTACATCTGATGGTAGATATAAAACAAATGTACAAAACATTACTGATGCTTTAAGCATGGTTTGTGCATTAAGACCAGTTTCATTTAATTGGATGAAACATGATGTACATAATTTTGATTTATCAACTCCTACTGTTGGTTTCATTGCTCAAGAAGTACAACAAGCATTAGCTGATAAACCATTTCTTAATAGCATTGTTAAGACAAATGAATATGTTGTTCAACAAGAAATTGTTGACAATACTGGTAAAGTTATTCAACCAAAAGTAACAGAAGAATTTTTAGGAATTGCAGAAGGAAATTTAATTTCAATTTTGGCTCAAGCTATTAAAGAACTCTCTGCCCAAGTAACAACCCTACAATCTCAAGTAGCGGCATTAACACCTAAATCATAAAAAGAAAATCATGGCACAAGTAAATTCATGGGTATGGACAGTAAATTCAATGCAACAATGGCCTAGCGGTACAAACGCAGGGTATGTTGTTAACGTAAACTGGGAGCTTATCGGCACTGACGGAACACAAACCGCTAGTATCCAAGGTAACACTCAGTATCCTGTAACAGAGGCTACCCCAGGCTTTGTTCCCTATGCACAACTCACTCAAGCTACAGTCATTGGATGGGTACAGGCATCTTTGGGCGCAACAGGTATATCTAACTATGAAGCTAATGTGCAAGGACAAATTAACAGCATCGAAAATCCACCAATAAGCCCAGTAACACAACCACTACCTTGGGTGCAAGCATGAACACACTCATCACAACCTTAAAATCAAAGCAGGTTCAATGGGCTTTGGTAATTGCCATACTCTCAGTATTGCAGGGCTTCGTGATGGAGTTTCCTTTAACCCCTATCCACCAGATGTTTGTGGGTATTGTTATATCTGTGGTTGTGGTGTTGCTGAGGGTTATAGAAACTCCAAGTTAATGTACACTTGATCCTATAACAAATAGGAGAGCGGTATGGATAATTTGGAAATGGCTGTGTACTTTGCGACAGCGGTATACAGCATATCGAAGCCAGAGTATTTGGACAGTGCGCTAACGGTATTTGATGAGGCGATAGCCAAAAATACAGCGCAAATGAATGAGTTGTATCCAGTCAAGATGACAGACAACTTATTCATGGATGAGAGGATAAGAGATCTTGCAGGGTACATAAGCTCCACAGCCTGGAACATTTTGAGTTCTCAGGGGTACAAGATGGATGATAAGGTGACTTATTTCCAGTCTATGTGGGGACAACAACACTACAAGTTCTCAGGGATGGATGATCATGTTCACGGGGAGGGTAGCCACATTGTTGGGTTTTACTTCCTCAATGAGCCTGAGAATGCGTCCAGTATTGTGATTGATGATGAAAGGCAAGGGAAGATACTTACTCAGTTGCCAGAGGCTGATCCAAACTTGGTAAGTTATGCGACGCATAAGCTGATGTTTCCAGTAAAGAAAGGGACGATTTTCTTTACAAATGCTTGGGTACCGCACAGTTTTACCAGACACGGGGGCTCTGAACCGCTGAAGTTCATACACTTTAACATTGGGGTGCAACAGCAAGCGCCAGTGATTGTATGAGGTATCTAGTACGGTTTAACAAGTCCAGAGGGATGCCAGGTCGGGGGACGGTAGATCACGTTTGGAGGGTGTTTGAGGGTACTCAGGAATACATCTGTAAGAACGTAGAGATCAATGTACCTTGCAAGGGCGAGAAGACTGGAGAGGATTGGAGTATGGTGTGCTACGGGGTTATGAAACTAGACCGAAGCACTTCTACAATAACGATTGAAGCGGAAACCGTCACCGCCCCTTTGACGGACAATAAATAGGATGACACATGGATACTTTAAAACTTGAATTATTTGAAGGCGAGATCAAAGACATTATTAATGTTTTAGGTCAACTGCCTACCAGTTCTAATGCTTGGCCTTTGACACAAAAGATTATCGGACAACTCCAAGCTCAACTCCCCGCTCCTGCTGAAGCTCCTGCTGACGCACCAACCGTAAACTAAGAGGTACATATGCAGTTTCTCAAAGACATCCGTGAACACCATCTAAAAGACTTTGAATCCGAAGCTATGGATGAGATCCATAGGTTTATGGAGTTTCTTGAGAAACGCTTTACTCCTCCTACAGATGCGGTTCCAGGACCCAAACCAGACCCAGTTGGTGTAGAAACAACACCCATGCCACTTATTCCTGATAATGAAACACCTAGCACACCTGATCCCGTGGTTGTTGATCCTACTCCTGTGGATACTGCCGTACCTGTTGCAGATACCGAGGATGAGCCTGTAGAAGAGACGGTATCTACTGTAGAGCCAACTGTAGAAGTTCTGACGACAGCAGAGTCATCAGTTATTGCTACGGTTGCACCTGAAGCGTTTACTTGCCAACCAGTAGGTAAATAATCATGGCTGAAAAATGGATACAAAATGCAATCAAAAGTCCAGGATCGCTCAGAGCAAAACTCAAAGTTGCCGAAGGTAAAAACATCCCCAAAGCGAAATTGGCGATCAAGCCCAACGATTCAACCAAAACCAAACGCCAGAAGAACTTGGCTAAAACACTAAGAGGTTTTGACTGATGGACGCAGAGATCGACAAAAGACTAGCGGTACATGAGGCTATCTGTGCTGAGCGGTACAAGGCCATCCATGACTCATTGTCTATTGGTGAGAAACGCATGACCAAGATAGAGTACTTGCTCTACGGGGTTATGCTCTGTGTTCTGATTGGTCCAGGCGTCGCCGCAGAGTTCATCAAGAAGATCTTTGGGATTTAGAAATTGACCCCTTCACCCTCATCGCCGCCGCAAATGTTGCATTCAAAGCAATTAAGCAAGGATGTGAGATGTTCCGAGAGGGACAGGCCTTGGTTAAAGACGTTGTCAAGACAGCTAACGAGGTCAAGGCGATTGGCAAAGAAGTCACAGGCATATTTGGTTTTCTCAAGAATTTGTTTGCTCCTGCAAAGCAAGAACGAACAATTCAAGACCTAAAGCCTGCTAAGCAAAAGAAAAAGGCAGAAGAGTTTGATCCAACAGCGATTTATTCAGAGATTGGAAAGAACCTAACTGCCTTTTTTAAAGCGTACAACGCCTTAAAGAATCACATTGCTGAAGAGGAGGAGTTGTCCAAGACGGTGTATGACCCAACAGGAGATCAAGCGGAGAAAGCCATCAACCGTGTCCTAGCGATGACCAGGATGGAAGAGATGAGTGTAGAACTAAGGGAGTATATGGTGTACCACGTACCCCCAGAATTAAAAGATTTGTATACACGAGTCAACAAGATGCTAGGCACAATAGAGAATGAGCAGGCACTTGCTAGGCAGGCGCAGTTCAGGAAAAGGCGTCAACTAGAGGCTGAGCAAAGGGAGTTTGAGGACAAGATCTGGTTCAGGACAGCTTCAGCGATAGCGGTGGCATTTGTGGCAACATACTTCGTGGGTCTGATGTGGGCAATAAATCGAGTGAGTCATGGCAGTATGTGATCATCATTATTGTGTTGGCGTTTTTGTTCGTTCTAGTTTTGCCAGTGCTTGGGTTTTTGTACATGGAGATTCATCAAGACAGAATCATCATGGAGTCCAACATCAAGCGGATTGAAAAGCTCAAGAAAGAGTTGGAACTGCAAAAGGAAAAAAGTGAATGAAAAGATGCGTTTTATTGATTTTCTTGTTAGCGGGGTGCCACGATCAGTACCGCTATTTTTGTCAAGACCCTGATAACTTTGGTGCGCCTCAGTGTCAGCATCCTCGTTGTGAGTTCACTCAAGACTGCCCAGAATATTTAGTTGCCCCTGTATTGGAGAAGAAAATTGAAGGAAATCCTGCTACTCCTGCTAACCCCCAACAACAGCCCACGACTAACTGCCGATGAGATAGAGGCTCGTACAAGGTCTTTTGTTATCGTTGTGGTGACGCTGATACTATTTTTCATAGTAGTTACCTTAATTTACAGCGTGATGTTTGTATCTCAGCCAATTAAGGCTATGGCTCCTATTGACCAAGCCTTTACCAAGATGCTGAACGACATCGTCTTGCTTATCGTAGGCGGTATTGGCGGGATTATGACCAAGGGTCTGACTAACGAGGCCACAGCCATGATGAATAACGTCAAGGCAGGCAAAGATGCCTACGTAGCACCTCCAGTCAAGGAGATCTCTTTTGTGTCCTCTGGAGGCGGTTCTGGAGGCTCTTGGACGCCTCCTCCTCACCCAAGTGGACCACCTACCCTAGAAGGGGATGAAGAACGCATGAGAACGGCTCAGGCCAGGGAGAGTACTCGTGTTTAATTTAACCAATCCTTATGTATCTTTTGCGCTATTTGTGTTTATTGTTGGTGTTGGTGGATACGAGCACCATGCAGGCTATCAAGCCAGAGTTCTGGAGGATGAGGTAGAGATTGCCAGGTTAAACGATGAGGCCAGAGTAAAGGAACAACAGGTAGCTCAAAAGTTTAGCCAGATCAATTTACAACTTAAGAAAGCCAAAGATGATATTCAATCGAAACAATACAGTATTAATTCTCGTGTTGACTCTGGTGAGTTGCGCCTCCCGACCAGTTGTCCCGTACACACCCCCACAGATACCGCCTCTGGAGATAGAGACAAGGCAGGCGAATCTGACAGACAGGCTATTAAAGATATTGTCGCCATCACAACAGACGGGGACTCAGCCATCAAAGACCTTAACGCCTGCGTTGCCAAGTACAACGAAGTAAGGGATTCTTTCAATAAGGCGAAGAAATGATTAATGCTGACCAACTTCACCGCCTTGGCATTGGTGCTGAATGGGTAGACCCCTTAAACGACACCTTTCATCGCTTTAACATTAACTCAAACGAAGAGCAAGCCTGCTTTATTGGTCAGTTTAGCTATGAATCTAACCACTTTAAGAGCCTAGAGGAGAACCTGAACTACCGTCCTGAGACGCTGATGCAACTGTGGCCTAAGCGCTTCCCCTCAATGGATGAGGCGATGAAGTATGCCCATAAGCCTGAGTTAATTGCTAATCACATCTACGCCAACCGTATGGGCAACCGAGACGAGGCAAGTGGTGACGGGTGGAGGTTTAGGGGTTCAGCAATCTGCCAACTCACAGGCCACGATAACTTTTGGCACGCAGGTCAAGCCTTGGGTATTGATTTGGTGGCTAATCCAGATCTGGCAAGGACGCCTAAGTGGGCGGCGCCTATCGGTGGGTGGTTCTGGTCAACTCACGGGTGTAACCGACTGGCAGATGCCAAGGACTACAACGGACTCACTAAAGTAATTAATGGTGGATTGTTCGGTGCTGAGCAAAGAATAGCGGTGATGCGCCAAACCGAGCAAGTACTGGGGTGACTTTTCCCCCGATACTATCTAAAATAAGCGTATATTAGGGGGACTAATGACCATTTCATCCATAACCTCAACTGCAAGTTGGGTAATGACGTATGACAACCTCGTCAGTGCTGTTTATCAGTACTTGGAGAGGAGTGATACCGCTGTCGTTAATCAAGTTCCCGTAGCTATTTCTTTGTGCGAATTTGAAATTGCTCAGGAAATCAAGACGTTAGGTCAACTTAATGTAGCGCAAAGTACATTAACTCCAAGTAATCCAGTCATTCCAAAGCCTGCACGTTGGAGAAAGACTGTGTCTATGAAGTACACAGATTCAAGTGGTAGCAAACAACCGATTTATCTGCGTAAGTACGAATATTTAACAGCTTACTGGCCTAATAACACGAATACAGCCGCTCCCGTTTACTACGCTGACTACGATTACGACCACTGGTACTTAGCTCCAACGCCTGACCAGGCTTATCAGTTTGAAGTGCTCTTTTATGAGCGTATTTTGCCTTTGTCGAGCACTAATCAGACTAACTGGCTCACCCAAAACGCTCCAAATGCGATGTTGTTTGGTACTTTGCTACAGATGATGCCATTCTTAAAGAACGATACCAGGGTACCTGTTTGGCAGGAAATGTTTAACAAAGCCCTTCAATCACTTAAAACCGAAGACGATTTGCGTATGGGAGATCGTCAAGCCATTGCTAAGGACAGCTAACCATGACCGCATACACAAATCCATTTACTGGTCAGACGATTTCCCCTTCACAGGTAGGATATGAGTCGTTAACCGTCAGTGGTTCACCAGGTGCTATCACCTACCTAAACTGGCCTATTAACGGCACCAGTTCTACAAACGTAGCCGCCAACATCATGGAGATTACGGCGACGACTACAGGCCAGATCATTGCCATGCCACCTGCTACTCAGGTATCTGTGGGTCAGGCAGTTATTATCCGTAACGTCGGTACTTCTGGACAGTTTTCTTTTACGGTAACCGATTACTCAGGTAATACGATTATCAGTATTCCTGTTGCGCCGACTACTGCAACGGTTAACACTTATTACATCTACGTCACCAACAACACCACAAATGCGGGTACATGGGGCAATATTGCGATGGGTGTGGGTACGTCCTCAGCCAGTGCTTCAACGCTTGCAGGGTACGGTTTAACGGCTATTGGAAGCACTTTAAACACAGCCTATCCCGTCACCAACCTTTACAGCGGATCTACGCTAAACGCCAACAGCAGGGCAAGCTTTTACGTCTGGTCAGCAGGTGTTGGAACAATTACCCTGCCAAGCGCTTCAACGGTCGGAAATAACTGGTTTGCTGTTATCAAGAACAACGGCACAGGTATTTTGACCATATCCCCAGTTGGATCAGACACGATTGACAGTAACTCTAATCAACAGTTACAGTTGACCGAGTCTTTGGTTATTGTTTCTAACGGATCCACAGGATTTAATACTTTTGCATACGGTAGATCTAACAGCTTTGCTTATACACAGCTTGCTCTATCGTTATCAGGGTTATCCACACCTTATACATATACCCTGTCTTCTGCTCAGGCATCCAATACGATTCAGAACTATACGGGTGTTTTAAACGGTAATACGACTGTTTATGTGCCTGCAACGGTTCAGCTTTATGCGATTAGTAACAACACGACTGGGTCTTATACATTAACCATATCCACAGGCGTATCAGGTGGGGCTACAGCGGTAGTTAGCCCAAATACTACTGTGATGTTGATCTCTGATGGTAAGAACGTCTACAACGCCAATAGCTTGGCCTTTACGACAGCCAGTTCGATTACGTTTGCTGTAGGTAGTGCAAGCGCCCCATCCATTAACTTTCTGGGAAATACGACTACAGGTTTGTATTTGGCCTCTAGTAACCAGATTGGATTTACTTCTGGTGGTACAAGTATTGGAGTTGCTAATTCATCGGGTTGGCAACTTACTGCGGGATTGGTCGGGGGTGCATTTTGACCTTAAAGGTTGCGCTCCTCAGCGTTTCTCCTGGTATACAGCGAGACGGGACGCAGTTCGCCTCACCTTCTTATGTAGATGGTCAATGGGTCAGATTTCAACGTGGTCGCCCAAGAAAAATGGGGGGCTACAACGCAATATTTTTAAACGCACCCAACATCTCTCGTGGGATGGTAATGCAGTCTCAAAACGGTATTAACTACGTTTATTCAGGAGATAGCTCATCCCTTAACGGGTGGCAAACAGGTAATACGGGTGGTGTTGGATTTGGACCCACAGCAATCACGCTCAACAACTTTACCTCCAACTCCAACAATTTATGGCAGTTTGACCTAGGTTACGATCCCAACGGTACGGGTGTTTTAAACCTGATAGCTCACCCTGGTCAAAACTTATCCAACATTGACAGCACGGTCAATACGCCTGTTTTAGCGGGTACTTTTCCTTATTCAGCGCTTAGCCAGGTTGGTGTTTTTACGGCTACTGGTACGCCTGGAACACCTAACGCTTATACGATTGTTATATCTTCGAGTAACTACAAGATTGGCGTTAATCAGTCTGTGACTGGTACTGGAGTAGCGTCGAGTACTGTGGTGACTGCTGTGACTGTGGCCTCTGGAACCACAACGGTAACGGTAAACAATGCAATTACAGGCTCATCAGCTGTTACTTTTACCTTTAGCAACAACATATCTGTAAGCGGTGGGGCTTGTATGCTCTATCCTTATCTGTTTGTTTACGGTAATAACGGCCTGATTCAAAACTGTGCGGCAGGTGACTTCACCAACTGGGTATCGAGCGACTCCAACGCCAACAACGTATCAGGAACCAAAGTTGTCAAGGGAATGCCTCTACGGGGCGGTACAACGTCTCCTGCGGGGCTTTTCTGGTCTTTGGATCAGTTGACCAGGGTAACGTATTCTCCGCAGACTGTGGGCACTTCTACGCTGTACTGGCGCTACGATATTATCTCCACAGCAACCACCATCATGTCCTCCAACTCTGTGGTTGAGTATGACGGTATTTATTACTGGGTGGGCGTGGATCGGTTCTTTGCCTACAACGGTGTAGTCCAAGAGATTGCTAACTCAGTTAACCTGAATTACTTCTTTGATAACGTCAACTTTGCTCAAAGGCAAAAGGTCTGGGCAACCAAGATTACCCGTTGGGGTGAGATCTGGTGGTTCTATCCAAAAGGTACAGCAACCGAGTGTACAGACGCAATCATTTATAACGTGAGAGAGCAGACCTGGTATGACGCAGGTCAGGCTATGGGGGCTCAAAGATCCGCAGGCGTGTTCTCTGAGGTTTTCCCTTACCCTATCTTTGCAGGCAATACGCCCTCTGGATACCAGGTAACGGCATATTCAGTGGTTAGTGGTGGCAGTAACTACGCTGTTGGTGATGTGGTTGTCCTAAACGGTGGTTCTGGTAACCCTGCAATATTTAGCGTGACGACCATCTCAGGTAGTGCGGTAACTGGGCTCAGTATTCAAAGCGGTGGCTCATACGCAAGCGTTTTATCAGGTACTTTGTCCACAACGGCTCGATCTCCTTCTACGGGTACTGGGCTCACAATTACTGTGACCATGAATCAGTTTTACTTGCTCTGGCAACACGAGACGGGTAAAGATCAGGTTTATTTAACGCAAGTGGACGCTATTAACTCTTACTTTGAAACCAACTCACTTGGATGGGTAGGTGGTGGATTAGGCCAACAGCAACTGATCAACGACAACAAGTGGATTAGACTGGAGCGGTTTGAACCAGACTTTGTACAATCGGGTCAAATGTCACTCATTGTGACGGGTAAGGGTTATGCGGATGATGTTGACAATCCTTCAACTCCTTACTATTTCACCCCTTCAACGCTTAAAGTGGACATGAAAGAGCAAAGGCGTGAGATGAGACTCAGGATAGGTAGCAACACTTTTGGTGGCGATTATCAGTTGGGTAATTGCATTATGAGCGTTGATATGGGCGATGAGCGCTCAACGGGTAACCCATAATGTCAACAACCTACGATCCTCGTGGCATGACTTGGGACTACTGGTGTGCTCAAATGGCTCAACAGTTTGCGTCTAACCAGTTGGGGACTGTGCCAGAGGATAAGTGGCAAGACTGGGCTAAGGGTATGCAGGGTATTGGATATTTTGTTCAAAGCGGTGTACCTGATCCAAGAGGGTATGACGACTGGCGAGAGTGGGCAAAACAAGTGGTAGGAATTATGTCCATATCACAGAATCAACAGAGTGTTTATTAATATGAAACCATCACAAGTAATAACGGCTTCGGCAGTCAGACACAACATTGATCCAAAAGTGGCTCTGGATACGATTGCCAAAGGCTTGGCTAATCACACTATGCTCTCCTTCCATAAGGGTCAGTCTGTTTTAATAGCTAAGTTGTTAGGTAACGGGGCTTGTGAGATATTTTTATTTACAGTTGACAGCCCACTGTCTTTGGCTCACTCAGCTAAGTTTTTTATTCAGCAGTTGCGTGGTTCTGATCTGCACGTTGCATATATTAACTACACATCGGATGGACTGATCAAGTTAATGAGAATGTTGGGTGAGAACCCAGTTCCCTCTGATAGACCTGGATTTGAATGGATGATTACTAGAATATGAAACATTTACTTGACATACCTGATTACCATCCTGATGCATTTAAGCACGTTGGGGATAGAAAAATCCGTCTCTACGGTCCAGAGGTCTTAGTTGCGGCGGCAGATGTAGCGGCGCCTGCTGTTGCTGATGCGGCTATAGGTGCTACAGCAGATGCGGCGGCGGCTGAGGCGGCTCAAACTGCGGCCTTCAATACTGGTGTTGTTGGTGGTGATGTGGCAACTGCGGGAGGTGCGGCGGCAACTGTAGATGCTTCAACTGTATCTGCTGATGCTCCTCCTCCAACAGAAACTCCTACTCCAACTCCTACGGCTACTAGCGAACTACCCCCAACTTCAGAAACTCCTCCTACTACAGAGACGCCCACCACGCCTACAAGTCCATTGTCTGCAACGACTGGTCCTGCAAATATGCTCAACGGGGCATTATGTCAATACACAACGGCTACAGGCGCAGATGCAACGGTTCCAGGCTCTGCCCCTTCTAACTTTAATATCACTGATCAATTAAAGAGAACTGCTATTCAGCAGGGTATTAATAAAATATTGCAACCTTTGCCTGTTACTAAAAAGCCAGTAACTACAGGAGCTTCTGCACCTGTTGCACAACCTTTGTTGCCTAATTACATACAACCTGCGTCTAGTCCTTTGACTGGTACTGGTTTGTATTCAAGCTCTAACCCAAGCCCAAGTCTATTTTTATCACCATTACAGTCTAGTGGATTGACACCTAGCCAACAAAATCAGCTATACAACCCAAATGCGGGTGTTTTAGGGGCTACAACAACGCCTAACTTGGTGCCTGGATCTGCTCAACCAACAAGTTATATCTTCCCTGGCGAGTCCAGAGTTGTAGGATTTAAAGATGGTGGTGGTGCTCACGTTCCTGAATTTATTACAGGTCATACAGGCCACTACGCCCAAGGTAGAGGCACAGGCCAATCAGACGACATTCCTGCGCTTTTAAAAGACGGGGACTATGTGATGGATGCTGATATTGTTGCGGCGCTTGGAGACGGTTCTAACAAGGCAGGGGCTGACGCTCTTCACCACTTTATGAACCAATACCCACACAAGCACTATGAAGGTCACTCAACGGGTGGGCATATCAATGCAATGATTGCTGACGGGGAGTTTGTATTCCCTGCATCTTTGGTTACTGCCCTTGGTAATGGATCGAACAAAGAAGGCGCAAAGAAGCTTGATGAGATGCGTGAGAAAATCCGTGAGCACAAAAGATCAGCATCTATAACTAAAATTCCCCCGAAGGCTAAAAGTCCTTTGTCATACATGGAAGGTAAATAATGGCACTCTCAAATTTAAACCCCGCACCTGCTTGTCTGGGCTCGGCTAGTGGAGCAACGTCTGGATCTGTTTTACAGGGTGGTGCTTTAGCGCCTATTACCACAACTCAGAAGACGGCTACAAGCGCTCCTGGGTTCTACATGAATTACCTGAACAACCTGGCTACTCAGGCTCAGGCAGGGGGTGCTTCAGCTACGCCGATTGGACCGCAATCGCTACAGACTCAAGCTTTTAACCAAGCATCTCAAAATGCAGGTAACTATCAGCCTGCACTAAACGCCGCTACGGGTACAGCCGCAGGAGTTGCAGGATCTTGCCTAGCTCAGATGGCTCAAGGGTACATGAACCCTTATACCAAATGTGTGGTCAATGCCATAGGTAATCTAGGCCAAGCTAATATCAATCAGAACCTAGCCCCCCAAACTACAGCAGGTATTGTAGGAAGTGGTCAATTTGGCTCACAAAGGGGCGCAGGAGCGCTTGGACAGGTCTTGGCTAATGCTGACCTAGCGATTACTGGTCAACAGGCTTGTGCGCTTAAATCAGGCTATACACAGGGTATCTGTACAGCTAAAGCTCAGACAGCTAATCAACTCAATGCAGGTAAGCTATTGGGTTGTTTGGCAAATGTTCAGTCTAATCTGGGCATTAACTGTGCTAAAAACTTGGCGGCGCTTGGTCAGTGCCAGTACACAATTGCTCAGAATCAGTCACTCTTCCCGTTATCTGTGGCGAAGGCAGAGTCTTGCGTACTCAAAGGCTTCACAATGCCAACGGCTATAAGCTGTATCAAGACTGCTCCAATTCCTGGCGCATACGCTACATCGCCACTTGCACAAATTGGAGGCCTTGGATCTCTTGCCAAGGGCATTCTTGGATGCAAAGGTATTTCTTCTTTGGGTTCATTATTTGGTGGCAGTGCCGCCGCTCCAAATATACCTAAAGGATCAATATTAAATCCTGCGGGTAATTACACAGCACCTGACGGCTCTCAATATAGTCCGACTGGTCAATGGATAAGTGGTAGCAATACGTCAGGAGTTGAAGCAACACCAACACCTGATACTGGCGCCGCCGCTACAACAGCACAAAATTATTATGGTAATAATTCTAGTTATTGCCCTAATGCAGGTTGGTCTTGTTAAGGAATAAATTATGGCATTAGAAACACCCTTATCTGGCACATCAGAATCAACTGATATTACTTCTCCACTATCAAGCATTGGTGGACATTCCAAAGAACAGGCCATGTACGACAAACAGATGGCTGACTTGGATGCTTTGCTTCAGCAAAAAGGTGGTGGTACGCCTTGGTTTAAGATTGCTTCAGGATTTTTAGCGCCTACAAAGACTGGATCTTTTGGTGAATCTTTGGGTAACGCCGCAAACGCTATGGGCGAGTATGAGGCTGAACAAGAGAAAAACAAAATACCAACGATTCAGGCTAGACTTGGTTTATTGCAAAGCAGAATCACGGCTCAAAAAGAAGCTGATGTAAAGGCTTTGTTGCCAAGCTTATACACAACCACCAAAGACAGTACAGGCGTAGAGAAGTATGTTTTCAATCCTGAAGTCGCACAGCGTTTAGGTGCTGTAACTGGTGACCAAAAGTATTTGGCAATGATTCCAGAAGAGACTCGTAAGAATCAAATACAAGTTGCTAGAGATAATTTATTTAAGAATCCCGATGGAACACCAGGCTTTAACAGGCAGGCATCTGCTCAGTTATATAGTCTTGATCCTAAAGAACTGCTTGAGACAGCCAAAGGCGCTTTAGATCTTCGTAAGATTGGGTTATTACCGACTACTGGTGCTGAGGGTACGCCTTTTGATGCGTTGGCTATTACTTTGGAAGGACCGTTTAAAGAACAGGCCGTACTTCTTGCTAATCGCTATAAAGCAGGTCTTATCAAAGACGAAGATGCTGACAAGATGGCAAATCAATTGCTCACAGCAAGTACATCGCACATGGATAGGGCGACTGCTCTTGCACAAACTAATGCAACTCATGCATTAACTAACGCTTTTGCTCAGTCTCGTATTCAAGAGACTAAAGATCAAAATCAGTGGAAGAGAACTGAACAAGAGAACAAAGATCAACAAGCACTTGATGCTAAAAATAAAGATTTGGAGGCCAAGAGATCTCTTGCAAACGATACCGCTCAAAATACGCTTGACGCTGTCAATACAATCAGAACCCATCCTGGTCGCATGAATGGATTAAAGGCATACGATCCAAGGCAAATCCTTCCTGGTACTAATCAGCATGACTTTATCAACCAAATGGAAGGGCTAAAGTCTAGCGTGTTCTCTTCTGCTATTCAAAACATGAAAGGTATGGGCTCGTTGTCTGATGCTGAGGGCAAAAAGATTATGAATCTTTATGGATCTCTCAATCCATCAATGTCTAAGGAAGCTTTTGATACGACTTTAGATACGATTGTTAAATCAATGAACCAGGCTAGAGACAGGGCTAATAAACAATACGCTCCTATTCAAGCACCAAAGCCACAAGCAAGTTCGACTGATATACATTCTGAAGCGATTGATTGGGCAAAAGCAAATCCGAACGATCCAAGATCAAAAGCTATCCTTCAAGCTAATGGAGTTAAATAATGGCTGAATTTAATCCTGATGCATATCTTGCCAGTATCCAACCCAAAAGCGCACCAAAGGAAGGGTTTGATCCTGATGCTTATTTAAGATCTATGCAAACCAAGACCGAGGAGCCTGAAAAGGTTAAGATGGATGACTTCCCACGGTTTAAGGAGGAATCAGGCCACAGGTTCTATCCGACCTCTGGTGCTAGTACAGGTATTCTTTCTGGTCTTGCGGGGCTACAAGGGGTCTTAAAACCAATTGCAGGAGCACTTGAGTGGGCAAACATCCGAAGCCCAATGGAAGCATTAGAAAAGAATGCCCAATACGCTAAGAGTAGTGTGCCGACAACTCTTGGAGTTAATCCTGCATCTGCGGCAGAAACGGTGGGTGAGATTGCTCCTTCTCTGGCTATTCCTGAGACTTTGGGAGCCAAAATCCCACAGCTTGCTAGTGCGATTGCAAAATATCCTTCACTTAAATTCCTTGCTCCTTCTGCTGTTCAAGGCTTGGGTGGACAGGTTACAGATACAGCCAACAAGAGCTACATGGACATCCTTGGCGAGAAGATTGCTGATTTGGGTGAATCTACCGCTCTGGGTGTTGCAGGCGGTAAGGTAGGTCAAATGCTGACCAATCCACAAGTATCTGCCAGACTTCAGCAACTCAAAGACATGGGTATGACCAAGTTCACACCTGGTCAGTTGGCTAGTCAGTTCCCAATGATTGGTCAAGGCATACAAAACTTTGAGAAAAAGCTCACCAGTTTACCGATTGCAGGATCTGTTATTGGTAGTGGGCTTAAGACATCGTTTGAGGACTTTAACAAAGCTGTGGGCAATAAAGTGTTGTCAAATCTTGGCCTAACTCTTACAAAAGATGCGCCAGTTGGTAATAAGATGATTGAGGCTATTGGTCAAAAGATCAGTAATGCTTATGACGGGTTCTTAGGTAATGCTAGATTTGCTGATGCGTTCAATCATAAAACTGGTATGAATACATCTGAGCACTTGAGTAACTTGGCTGACTCGGCTATGTCTAAGCTCGTGCCTGGTCAACAAAAGTCAATGGCTAACGATATAGCAACCAACGTCACAGGCCATATCCAAAACGAAGGCGTAATGAACGGTGAGCAGTACCGAGAGGTTGAGAAGTATCTCAGCAACAAGGCTAATGATTTCTTTAGCCAAGGCATGGACGGTCTAGGACACGCCTACAAGACTGTTTTAACGGGTTTACGAGATGAATTAAAGCGTCAGAACCCTGGTATGGCTAAACAGCTAGAAAACGCTCACAAGGCGTTTAGAGAGTTCCAACCACTTGAGGTGGCGGCGTCTAGACGGGGCGCTGATGAGGGAGTGTTTACGCCTGATCAGTTCAAATCTGCTGTCCAACAAGTTGCAGGCAAGAAAGCTACGGCAAGCGGTAAAGGATTAATGCTACCTGAGAGCCAGGCGGCGTCCGATGTCTTAGGCAGTACAGTACCCAACAGCGGTACAGCGGATAGGCTTGCGGCGATGCTATCTCTCAAAGGCTTAGCAGAGGGCGCAGGACACCTTAAAACAGGCTTTGCACCACTTATTGGATCTGCACTGATGTACAACGAGCCAATGATGAAGGCCATGACTAAAGTGGCTACAGAGCGCCCACAGGTGATTAGAAATCTTGAGCCTGCTGTAAGTGGTGTGCTATCTAGACTGGGTGCCAACCAAGGCGCTCAACCATAAAAAAAGGGGGTTATATCCCCCTAAAAAAACATA
>Ga0164296_1002381_pt1 | contig 18796 bp, 25 predicted proteins | sample GEODES057metaG_FD_113533 | JGI IMG/M metagenome (GOLD analysis project Ga0164296, IMG submission 113533) | Dystrophic lake water microbial communities from Trout Bog Lake, Wisconsin, USA - GEODES057 metaG | ecosystem: Environmental > Aquatic > Freshwater > Lake | place: USA: Trout Bog Lake...
CTTTAAAAAAATCAGTAGCAAATTCAAAACAAATTTTAGCTTCATCGGCCATATCATCACTGATCTTTTCACGGACAGCAGCCTTGAGTGCTTCTGGATTTTCAAACTGATACATGCGTCCAGCACCTGGAATTTTTTTGGCAATCATCTGTCCACCAGCAAGATCTCCCATGTGGCGCACATAGATATGTGCCATTAGTTTTTTTGGATCATGTTTAATACTCATGATATGATCCATATAGCGTTTGACTACCGGTAGAATTTGTGGATCACCGTCTTTTTCATCATCCCACAATTCCATAAAGTCTGCAAGTATATGCGGTGCTCTACGAATTTCAGGCATGCTGTTTAACAAACCATGCGGCATTGCGCATACTTCTAATAACTCATACTGCGGGTGTTGATTTTTTAGATAGACAGCATAGAGTTTAGGATTAATCGTTCCTGAAAATAAAATCTTTACAAACTCTTGACGTTCTGCATTTTGATGTGCTTCGTGGGTTAGGTCTCTTAAGCTCATTCTTCTTCCAATTTAATTTGTAAGGGGAAACCATTTGTTCGGGCAAGATTAGTTGCTTCTACTGCTTTGACTTCAGCGATTTCAAAACTATAAACACCTGCTATTCCACTACCTTGCTCGTGAACTTGTAACATAATATCTCTAGCTGTAGATTCATTATGTTTAAAAACTTCAGTTAGTACCGATACTACAAATTCCATAGGAGTGCTATCATCATTCACAAGTATAACCTTCCAACGCTTTGGTTCTGTGATAATTACTTTAATTTTTTCATCTAATTGAATATCTGTACTTGACATGATTGCTTTCTTTTAATGTTGGGGGAGTTGCCTCCCCCGGTTGATTATTTAACCTTAATGATACGAGGTTTTAATGCTTCTGGAACAATACGTTCGATATTAATAATCAACATACCGTCCTTGACTTCTGCATCCTTAACTTCCATGTATTCAGCCAAAGTCCAATTCTGTTCAAAGTTACGGCTAGCTAAACCACGGTGCAAATATTCTTTGCTCTCGTCTGTAGTTTCAGCTTGTATACCACGAACAACTAATTGATCCTGATCTATTTCAACTGAGATTTCATCTTTGCTGAAACCTGCAACTGCTACTTCGATAGCATAAGCACTATCACTATACTTCACAATGTTGTGTGGAGGATAGTTTCCGTTTACTTGTTGTAATCTTTGATTAAAGATTTGATCAAAGCCAACTAGAGCTCTGCTTAGATTAGCCAATTCGGCTGGTGTTACTGTTTTTAATTGCATTGTTGCCATTTTTAATCTCCTTATAGTAAGCAAGAATGTGTAGGGCCCCGAAGGCACCCTACATTTTTATTATATTACTTCTCTTCTTTAGGGTCAACCTCTGTAAAGCTCGCATCTACTGTTTGCTCAGCAGCCTGTGGTTGGGCTTCAGCTTGAGCTTTAGCCTGTTCAGCAGCCTGTTTTTTAGCAGTCAGTGGATTAGCAGCTTCAAAGAATGACTGTACAGCTTTTTGGATAGCCTCTACATCTTCACCGGCCATTGCAGTGTTAACAGCGTCAAGCGCGGTTTGGTATGCAGTCTTTTCCTCTTCAGTTAATTGATCTTGATATGCATCAAAATCTTTCTTAACTGTATGTAGTGAAGCCTCAGCTTGATTACGTGCTTCAATCAATTCCTTGGCTTTCTTATCAGCTTCAGCATTTTCTTCAGCTTCTTGTACCATGCGTTGGATTTCAGCATCAGTCAATCCTGAATCAGATTTGATAGTAATCTTGTTTTCTTTGCCAGTGTTTTTATCTCTGGCACTTACATTCAAGATACCATTAGCATCTAGATCGAGTGTAACTTCAATCTGTGGCATGCCACGCATTGCAGGAGCAATACCTTCTAAGTTGAACTCGCCCAGTTGCTTATTATACTTGTACAACTCACGCTCACCTTGTGCAACCTTAATGGTCACAGCTGGTTGATTGTCTTCTGCTGTTGAGAAAACTTGTGAGTGCTTAGTTGGGATAGTAGTGTTCTTAGGAATCAATTTGGTAAACACACCGCCCATTGTTTCAATACCCAATGTTAATGGTGTAACGTCTAACAACAATACGTCTGTCTTGTCGCCAGCTAGAACAGCACCTTGTACTGCGGCACCTGCGGCAACTGCTTCGTCTGGGTTAACGTCTTTACGTGGAGCCTTGCCAAACAGTTTCTCAACTGCTTCTTGTACTTTAGGCATACGTGTTTGTCCACCAACTAGGATAACTTCATCGATATCACTAGCACTTACTTTAGCATCGGTCATAGCAATCTTACATGGCTCGATTGAACGTTGGATTAAGTCTTCAACCATTTGTTCAAACTTACTACGGGTAATAGTAATGTTCATGTGCTTTGGACCGCTTGCATCAGCAGTAACATATGGAAGATTTACTGTAGTCTGCTGTGTGCTTGACAGTTCAATCTTAGCTTTTTCGGCAGCATCTTTCAAACGCTGTAAAGCAAGCATATCATTTTTCAAATCAATGCCGTTATCTTTCTTAAACTCGTCGACTAGGTGATCCATGATGCGTTGGTCAAAGTCTTCACCACCTAAGAATGTATCACCGTTTGTGCTTAATACTTCGATCTGTTTGTCGCCGTCAATATTCGCGATTTCAATGATCGATACGTCGAACGTACCACCACCAAGGTCGTATACAGCAATTTTGCGATCTCTTTTATCAGCTTTATCAACGCCATAAGCAAGAGCTGCCGCAGTAGGCTCGTTAATAATACGGAGTACCTCCAAGCCGGCAATTTTACCAGCATCTTTAGTAGCTTGTCTTTGACTGTCATTGAAGTACGCTGGTACTGTAATGACTGCTTGTGTAACTGTTTCACCTAGATAATCCTCTGCTGTTTTTTTCATTTTACGAAGTACTTCAGCTGACACCTGTGGTGGAGCCAATTTTTCGCCATTTGCTTCAATCCATGCATCGCCGTTGTCGGCTTTGACAATAGCGTATGGCATAAGGTCAATGTCTTTCTGTACTTCTTTTTCGTCAAATTTACGCCCAATCAAACGCTTGGCTGCATAGATTGTATTTTTTGGATTTGTGACTGCTTGACGTTTTGCTGTTGCACCAACTAAAATTTCTTTGTCAGTGTATGCAATGATTGACGGTGTTGTTCTAGCACCTTCGCTGTTTTCGATTACTTTTGCAATTCCATTTTCTAGGATTGCTACACAGCTATTTGTTGTACCCAAGTCGATACCGATGATTTTGCTCATAATTTTCTCCTTATAATTAAGCAAGTAAATATGTACAGCCCTTACGGCGCTCTACACATTTATTTATCTCAGACATTTTCTAAATTCTTAATATTGGACCACTGTTTAAGTCTTTGAAATTTGGCAATTTTTGCTGCCTGAATATTATCGTGGCCAATAACATTCATAGAACATAGAATATCTATCATGGCTAGTACATCACCAACTTCGTCTTCTAGATGTTCTCTATTAGTTTTAGGTTTGCCCGGTTTATAATTGTCCAATCCAAACCTACTAATTTTGCTAACTGCTTGAATCACTTCAGCACATTCTTCTTGCAATATATCTAATACTTCTTTAGTTTGACTGTCCATTTTGTGCCTCTTGTAAAATTTCAATTAATTGTGGAATAATTTTTTCATCTAACACTACACTATATCCTTTAGCTGACCCTGTATTAAGTTTAATTTTAATAAGTGAATCTACGATGTCTACCCAACAGTAGACTTCTCCATCGGGTTTAGTTATTTCTCTCATCTTTGGTTTATAAATGGTTGTAGCATTTTGCCTTCGTATGTAGTGCTAGTACGAAGTGTATTGTAGACATTCTGAATGCCTACTGCCTGGTTCCATGCATCTTCTAATGCATGGTGGGCCGTTACAGGTGGACGTTTAGGATCGATGCCTAGGTCAAAGGCTGTGCGAACATCTCTGACTTCCCAAAACTTCCAAGGAATTGCCTTGTTAATTTTACGGAACACATGCTCGCAAATGATAATATCAAAACATGCACCATTTGCCCATACACGCTTGGCACCCCAACAAAATTTATACAGTTGATTAAATGCATCAACGATATCAATCCTTCCATCTGGGTCAAAGGCAGCTTCCTGTGCCTCCTTGCTTTGATTAGCCCACCAGGCGATTGTATCATCACTAGTGGTTAATCCAATTCGATCACAACTATCTATATCTACCTTGACATAAAAACTTTCCATTGCTGGCTCTTTTAATTCAGCACCGAATGGGTCAAATTTTACTGCGCCAATTGTAAGAATAGTAGCGTCTGGAGTTGTATTTAGAGTCTCCAAATCTATCATAATGTCTGTTAGCATACAGTTATTATAACAGATTTAAATTGACATGTCAATACATTTTTTTAGGAAGTTGTTGATCGCGGAGTTTTTTCTTCCAACGAGCTTTAGCCGCACCCTTTTTGCGTTTGCGCTCTGTGGTGGGTTTTTCGTAGGTTTCTTTTTGGCGGAGATCGTCCAATTTACCAGAATCTTCAATTTTACGTTTGAAACGACGTAGGGCCTGGTTGATATTTTCACCGTCTTTAACGGTAATACCAGTTCCTCTACTCTTCTGATGCATCATCTTGGTTATCTTCCTCTTGCTGATTCTTTAATTGTTCTACAATCAAGTCTAAATTATATATCCGATTTTTACTAATTAAGTGGTACGGAGTGAGTTCATCACCGGTAATATAATGAGTGTTTGGAGCAGACAGCAACAAAGCAACGAATGTGTGGGTGATAGGATCGCAATTATCAACATCAACGATTACACAGTCCACCTGTTGAGCAACACTAAGCATCCAGCTGATATCTGAATCGTCTTGATCAAAAATAAACACATTAAGATCTTCTATGCTTTGGCTAAGAATTGTCTGAAACTGTTCTTTAACTAATTGGCTTGGTTTTATCAAAAGATATGCCAAGTTCATGTTGAACAATCTATCAGGCGGTGTTATTAGAGTTATTTTTCCTAAGTTCATGTATACGCTCTTCAAAGTATTCTATTTTTTCCATCGGATAGTCACTAAATCTAGGACCATGCAATTTTGTCTCTTTTACAAATGCTGCCAATTCTGGTTCAGTTTTTTCATCAACATTAAAATCTGTAAATTGATGATCACCATATTCCTTGTACAACTGATCAATGGGTTGTAATCCTATTATTTTACTCCAAATACTACCTGTACCTTGTTCTTGATTTTGTATATAGCCTATGTTCGATTCTTGGTAATCAGATTCCCTTCCGAGTCCTTGATCATGTAAGTCTTTTTTTTTGATTCATCGACAGGAAGATCGATGTCAGGGACAGCTAACTGAGGTTCTTCGATTTCAGCTTCTTCCAATGCTGAAATTTCATTACCTTCGTTATCAATATAAGTTTCGCCTTTAGCCACACGTTCTTCTACTGTAGTTTCCTGTGATTTGGCCACTTCGCGTTCCGCCTCTTCAATCATTTTATTCCAACGATCGAGTTCAGTCTCTTCTTCAATTTCAGGAGTATCTGTAACGATTGTTTGTTCTCCAATTTGAACCAGCTGATCAGCAGTTAGCTCTGTATCAGTTTGTTCATCTTGAGATTCTTGTTTCTTATCCCAGAATCGGGCTTTCTCTTTAGCACGAGTAAACCATTCGCTAACAGTAGTATCGTTAAATGCCTCAGTTAATTCATCGGCTTGGTCATCTAACCATGTGTGTTCTTTTTCTTCTTTAGCCCAAGCAAAGGACATCTGTGCCGCCAACAGCATAATAACTGCTAATGGATCGAACACAATAACGATCATAATGATAACCCAAGTCACTGCTTTTTCTAGTATTGTAGCATCGGGATTAACACCGTAGATCAGTGCGGCAATATATTTGATTGGTCCGACTTCTGCTTCTACCTTACGTAGATCTTTAGCAATAGGAGCACGTTCTTCGTTTAATGAAGCGATTGTCTTTTGAGACTTTTGGATATCGTTTTGTAAGTTACTACGTTCTTTAGCCTGACTTCGACGTAGTGTGGCAGCTTTATCAGCACCCTTCTCATCACTACTACGACTCATAGTTTGATCCACAGCCGAGTCCATTTGTGTTAGAGCTCTGCGAGCTGACTCAATGTTGTCGCGTTCGGTTTTGATTTTTTCGTCTATGATAGCGACTTTGTCAACAACGTCACCGCTTACCAAACTTTGATCTAAGTGAGCCTTTGATAAGAAACCAAAAATACCCATTGATGTAATCATCATGAGTACTATGACTGCGATACACATGTATGTTTTCATCAACATGGGTACACGGGTCCAATTGGCCTTAATCCATGTGGCGCATACTAATTTGGCAACTTCGAGGGTGGCGCCCATTATCATAACTGGAATCGCCGCGGCCGCGAAGATTGAAGTAAGCCCTACTACACTATAGTAAATGGCTACCGCTGATATTGTAAGACCAGTTAAAAGGAGCAGATATGCAAGTATCATCCGGTAGTGCTTTCTATATTATAAGGTTGATTAAGTTAAAGTAGTTCCAGAAATTTGGCTAACACTAACAACACCAACTAGGGTGGCGTTACTTACTGCGGCATTAGCTGTAACTGATTGTTGTGTTCCAGCACTGCTTACAGGATCATAAACACGCATAGATTCTGTAGTACCGTTGTATAATCCGCTAGCGACTGCATTGGCAATAACTTTGGCATTGGTATTCATAGGATTACCAGCGGCATCATTACCCACTGTAGCTGTACCTTGTTTGGTTCCAGTCTGTGGTAAGAATGTGTCACGATCGAACTTTACAGTGAATGCCAATGCTGTAGCTTGTGTGCTGCCATCGGTTTCGCCCGTTAGTACGATATCTAAAATTTGACAATCTGCTATACTGGTGATTTGATTAACTACTTGTTTGAAACGTAGATTACCACGAGCACGACTTAGTGCTAGTGCGGCTGTACTTGGTAAACTTGCACCTGAGAAATAATCCCAAGTGTTTGGGGTGCAACCACCGTCTTGATGATTACCCAAATCTGTTGTTGGGAAATTTGTTGAGTTGCTCATGTCAATCACAACACGGTAAAAATTTGGTTGTAATTGATCTAAATCTTGTTGAAATCCTGATGCCATGGTCCTGCTCCTTAATTGATAGTGTATTTATCAGCAAAACACCTCTAGTAGTGATTATATATTAGAGGTGTCCGATAGTCAACTTATTTGAATATAATCAAGGCCATCAAGCCTGCCTGGACAAAGAACCCAAATCCTATGGTTACAATGTTTAAAAAGTCCTTTTGGATGGCGGCTTTGATGAAAAAGCAGAATAACCCAGCCCATGCAAACAATACTAGGTCTACAGGTGGCATTTTTTCAGTTAATCCTGTTAAAACTGCCAACAGTGTAGGAATAGTAGCTAGGTGCATTAGAATAACTGCTATCCACCCCATGGTTTCTGCACTCACTGTAGGTGCATGTGTTTTGATATTTTTAACTAGCAAATCTAAATCAAATAGATCGTGTATTTTTGATTTGAGCTGGCTTAAAAATAATTGTGTTTTTGCGTTCATGCTAGACCTTAATTGTAAAAGATATGATGTCCAATTTTGGCCACAGGTTTTTTGCCCCAGCCCGGTTGAACATAATCACCGTGGAAATATAATGCATTTTTCAAATCTGGAAGTCTAAATCCTTCTAAGAGTACTTTCTTTGCTACTTCCATGGATTCGGTGTACATTGGACCATTCATTGGTTTCATGGCACTTGGGCCTTCACAATACCAGCTAAACTGGCACATGACTTTTTCGTACACTACATTCTTTTGATATACAACCTTACAGATGTCGCTAGGAAATGCGCCAGATTCTGTACGGTTGATTGTGACCTGTGCAACAGCTACTTTGCCTTCAAATGGCTCAGAGCCTGCTTCATGATATATGTTACGAGCTAGACAATCTAATTGAGTTTGTCTCATTTGAGCTGTAACTGGACTCGTTTGTTCACGAGCTTGTTTTAGGTGTTCAAACTTACGACTTACTGCTTCTTGTGCTACAAATAATACTGATAGTGCTACTACTAAATTTACTGCAATTTTGATAATGCGTATCATGTTTTTCTCCTTTACGCTGGATGAGGTATCGCTAGTACCGTCATTAAATCGGCTGTGTTTATTTCTCCTATAAAAATTAGCCTTACTACTCGTGTCCTCTAAACCCTTAGGGGACAATATATAGTTATCCTCTGTTTCATGAGGTAAAATACTATTATTATGATTGGGCAATATTTATCTCCGCATTTTGGATATATCAACCGCTTCATCATCACTAAAAATAGGCACTGCATTGCTTTTATGCATGGTTCCGATGCCCTTAACTTTGGTTCCGGTGTAGATTTTGTCAGCACCCTTAGTACAAGCCACCCAACCAGTGTCACGACTTTCGATCCGGGGCAGGTCTGATCCCCGGAAACTAGTTGGTGGAGCCTGATAAACTTCGGCAGTTAACGCCCTTTTACGCTTGCGGGCTTCTTGTTCGATACCCTGCTGTTTGAGCAGTTCTTTCCATTGCTCATCTAATTGTTCAGCCTTACGTTTGGCTTCTGCGCTGGCCCATTTCTTTTTGCCTTTTTTCTTACCGGTAGTACTAAGCCACGGGCCTTCAAGGTGCATTGACAATCTAAACTCCAAACTGTTAATAATAGTAATATTATACAGTAATGCTACCTATTTGTCAAGTTGTTAGGAATTATAACTTTGGATTACATCGTTTAGCAGTTCATCCAAATCCTTGTCTAGCATTTGGGTATTAAGTTCATATATATCATCATCTATGCCCTCTGTATCTGTAAAACCTAAAATCTCAAATACTTCTCTTCGACTAATTTGCTCATTCCGCATATTAGCCACCCAAATTACAGTAATAACCATACAGGCTATAATTTTTTCATCTGAGTAGATATCGTGTTTTTTGCACCATTCTACAGCCTGATTTACATGATAGGTTATATCTTCAATTCGATGTTCTAATTGGGCGATCCATTCTAATGTGTTATCTCGATTCCAGGTCATACTCGAAAACTTTCCCCGCATCCACATTCATCTTTGGCATTTGGATTGATAAATTTGAATCCTTCGTTGAGTCCGTCTCTAACATAGTCTACAGTCATACCTGTAAGATATGGAAAATCTTTTTTTGAACATACTACTTTGGCATATTGATTGCCACCCGTCCAATACAGGGTATTTTCATCCAGGCTGTCGAGATATTCTAGTGTATAGGCCAATCCAGAACATCCGGTAGTTTTTACACCTACACAAATCCCTATACCTTTGCCACGCTGAGCTAGCTTTTTTTGGATCTGTTTGGCGGCTGCCTCAGTTAAGATTATTGGTTTTTCTTCTGTAGTCATCTATGGCAGCCTTAATAGCGTCTTCCGCAAGGATACTGCAATGGATCTTAACCGGCGGGAGTGCGAGTTCCTCTGCAATCGCAGAATTCTTAATTGATCCAGCCTGCTCCAGCGTTTTACCCTTGACCCATTCGGTGACAAGTGACGATGAAGCGATCGCCGACCCACAGCCATAAGTTTTAAATTTCGCATCTATTATTATTCCGTCTTCTACTTTAATTTGTAATTTCATCACGTCACCGCAGGCCGGGGCCCCGACCATACCAGTGCCTACCGCTGGATCAGCCGCATCCATTTTTCCTACGTTACGTGGATTTTCATAGTGATCTAATACTTTATCGCTGTAGGCCATATTATTTCTTTACCGGAGGTTGAGGTGGTTTAGGTGCCTGCGGTGGTTGAGGAGTTTGACGTGGTTGTTGTACTGGCTTTTTTAAATCGTTGAATATATTAGCAAGCCCTGCAGCCGATACTGTGGATACACTAACTAAAATAATAAAGGTATACAGGTATTTCATTTTAATTTGGAACTAGCACAGCTCTATAGCAATTACAGTTAGCATCTACTAGTGCTTCCCAATGGTATCCTGCAGGTGCTGGATAGACTGGTGGGTATATTGGTGGATTTTGTTGCTGAATATAAACTGGTTGCTGTTGAATTACAACCGGCGGACGAGTAGCTTCGTACACAATAACACCACCGACTACAGCTGGAACTGCCCATCCATAGCCTGGATGATAGTAGTATGCTCCGCCACCATGTCGCCAACGTTCAGCATGGGCGTCAGCAGAAAAAGCAAACAAAGCACTCATTGTTAAAATACTAGCAAACACTGAAATTACAATTAATTTACTTTTCATACTGCACTCCTTGATATTATTACTTATTAAACTAACTTAATACCGCTAGTCTGTTCGGTGTAACGATCTGCGGCATCTTTAACAGTAGATGCTAGCACCATAATAGTACTACGATTGATAGTAACTTCAGCATCTGGGTCTGTTGTAAATAAAAACGGAACAAGTCCAATACCATCTTTAGTAGCTGTCAAACACAATGGCTTACTAACTTTAATACCATTAGCGCCATCTTCGATCAATTTAGCCACAATCTCTTCTCCAGCTGTAGTTTTGATCGTAACTACTTCCCCTGCGGTAACACCTTTTGAAATTAACATATTATACCTTTTCGAAATGTTTCTTGAGTTCTGTGAACCCGCCTATATAATTATCGTCTAAAAATATCTGCGGCAAAGTTCTGGCTGTGGGAACTACCTCTAACAGTTGTTCTTTAGTCCATGTTGTTTGAACATTACGTTCTTCGTATTCAATACCTTTCATTTCTAACAGGGCTTTGGCCTGTACACAAAATGGGCAGGCGTTTTTACTCCATACTATTGCTTTCATTTTAATTCCTCTTTGCTTATTATAACGTCGGAAGGGCGTCGTAGTCAATACCTTCGGACATGACTCCGATTACGTAATTGGTACTTTCGTTTTCCTGAAGAGCAGTTTGCTTTTTACTAGTGTCCGTATGCTTGTTGAACCAAGGAATTGGTGTAGATTTTGGAGCATTGGCTTGATACTTAATGCCAATATCTTTAAGTGCGCCCACTGCTGTGTAATCTACAAAATCTTTTAGAATATTTGCGTTAAGTCCAATAACTGGTCCTTTTTGGAACAAGTAGTCAGCCCATTCTTTTTCTTCTCGGATAACATCCATGTACAACTGATATACTTCTTGTTCACATTCGGTTTTGATGTCAGCAAATCGTTGATCTTCTTTGATTACTTGATTGATCAAGTAGGCTGTCCAACCTTTGTGTAGTAATTCATCTTGTAAGATCAAACTGATAATATTGCCATTACCAATAAAGATCTTGTTCTCTACCATAGCCAAGCTCGTAGCAAATGATACCATAAAGCGGAAGGCCTCTAATGCATAACTAGCGTGTAGTGCCAACCAAATAGCTTTAATGTGTGCCGTTTCTAATACTGTTTCTTTTGTTGGGTCAGCGATTTCTTTAAAACAGTTCAATCGATGTAGATCATCGTAATATTTCCCCACACTTGATGCCATGTCTACGATTTCAGTAGTATCGTGAATGGTGTTGAACACATCCTTAGGCACATTGTAGATATTACGAATTATATGACTGTAGCTCTTACTGTGGATGTTGGTTTCGTAGAATGTCCAATTATAAACTAGAGCTTCTAATTCTGGTAAACTAACAACCGGAGTAAAGATTTGACTTGGCCCTCGACCTTGTAAACTATCTAAAGCAGTCTGGCGAAGTAGATTACTAGTAAAGATATGTCGAATGGCATCTGAGGCATCTTTAAAGTCATTAGCATCTTTACTAAGACTAATCTCTTCAGGCTGCCAGAAGAAGCCACGTGCTGTCGCTTCGAAGTCTGCAATCTTTTTATATTTGACTTCTTCAAAACGTTGAATAGTTACTGGACCTGCTGGATCCAAAAACATTTTACGATTGAGATAATCTGTTTTAGTTTTTAAGTTATATTGTTCATTACTCATAGTTTACATGCCTCGCAATCTTCTTGATCGTCAAAGTCTATTGGTTCTAACATTGTTGGCGCTTCTTCGGCTATGGCCTTACTGCCTGCTTTATTGATTAAACTATAGTAGAAAGTTTTTAATCCCCAGCGATGTGCCTGCATCAAATTCTTAGCAATCAATGTAGTCGGCACTTTACGGTCCGCAAAATGTGCTGGATTGTAAAATGTATTGGTGCTAATTGATTGATCAACATAGGCCGCTAGCACTGCGGCAGTTTTTAAATAACCATCACAATCAGTTTGTTCCCACATTAATTGATATTTGTTTTTAAGTTTAGCATATTCAGGAACAACCTGTGTAAATGACCCTGCTTTTGATTCTTTAGTACTGATCAAACTCATGGGCATTTCAATTCCATTAGTGCTGTTTATAACAACACTACTGCTTTCGACTGGTGCAACGGCCATTAAGGTTGCATTGCGTACACCGTACTGTTTCATATTTGTACGTAGTGTTTCCCAATCAAGTTCTGGTGCAAAGTCTGCTAATTCGTTAACAGCCGCGGCACGTAATTCCCAAGGGAACACGCCTTGACCGTAGCGGGTGTTTGCGCTGTCGATACAAGCGCCACGTTCTTTGGCCAATTCTACCGTAGCCTCTGTTAAGTAGAATGCTTGATGTTCCATCCAGCTCTTAACATCTTGTAGTGCATCTTTTTCACCGTACTTAAGACCGCGCTTGGCATGCCAGTAGGCTAGATTAGTAATACCTATGCCCAGAGGACTAATCTCATCGTTAGATAATTTACTCTGGATTGATAGGAAGTCTTGGTAATCAAGAATATTGCACAGGCTACGCTGTAGAATACGGCAAGCACGACGCATGTCTTCTGGATTACGGAAAGCTCCCCAGTTGATTGATCCCAGTGTACATAACGCTATGCGACCTTCGACGTCATCCAGACGTTTGAAAGATTTTGTAGGTAATAGGATCTCACAACATAAATTGCTTTGGTAGATAGTATGATACTCAGGATCAAATGGTCCTTGATTTTGTACATTGTCAATAAACACTAAGTAGATCCGTCCTGTATCAGTCCGTTCTTTTAATATACCACTTTTGAATACTTCTTCAGCACTCATAGTTTTCTTACGTAAGTCTTTACGTTTTTCATACTTAACGTATAACTCTTCAAATAATTGTGTGTTTTGATAAAATGCTTCGTACAGGTCAGGCACTTCATTGGGGTCAAAGAAAGTTATGTTTTCTTTATTTTTGAATCGTCTCCAGAAGAAGGCTGATAGTACGACTCCGTAGTCCATGTGTCGGACTCGAGTTTCTTCAGTTCCTTGATTATTCTTGAGAACGATAAGATCGTCAAACTGATGATGCCAAATAGGATAAAATACTGTGGCTGAAGCATTGCGGATTCCTCCCTGTGAACAACTACGTAAATCACCGAACCATTTCTTTAAGAATGGGATCATGCCTGTGTGCATAATCTCTCCACCACGAATAGGACTACCTAGTGGACGTAAGCGACCGATCTCTAGACCAATGCCTGCACGTTTGCTGGCATACTTGGCCATCATCTCCCCAGAAGCAAATATGCTATCCAGATCGTCGTCACTGCGGATAAGCACACAACTCGAAAACTGTTTAGTTGGAGTGCCAAGGCCAGCCAACACAGGTGTAGCAAGAGTAAATAGACCATCTGACGCCGCGTTGTAATACTCTTTGATGTAACGCATACGGGCTGATCCAGGTTCTTCTTTATGGAATACAGTAGCGGCCGCAATAATATACCTAATCTGTGGCGTCTCATAGATCTCTTTTGTTGCGCGATTGCGAACAAGATACTTCTCGATAAGTTGTTCAATTGCTGCATAACTATATAATTCATCCTTTTCGTGATCCAGCATTTCATTCATACGATTCCAGTCGTCTTCGGTATACCACTCTAGCAATTCTGGTGTGTATAGTCCGACGTCGACATTTTTCTTTACGATTGTGTAAAGGTGAGGAACCGTATATGATCCATATACATCTTTACGTAGCATTGATAAACGTTGTTTACCTGCTACATATTGATAGTTAATGTTTCCTAAATCTGGATTTGATTCTACATCGATGAGATCAACGATTGCTCGTAATGTTATCTCATCTATTTCCTGCGTAGTAATGCCGTCATAAAAGTGTGGCTGACTTTTGATTTCAATCATACTTTGACTGACATCAGCAATGCCTTGGCAAACTTTAGTTATTTGGGCTTGCCATTTTTCTACTGCTAAAGGTTCTCGCTCACCACTTCGTTTTATTACTGTAATCTTGCTGTTCATGTTTGCTTTAACTTATATTTTTGATTATGTACTTACTCAACAACCTGTTTCTAAAAAGTATTTAGTGAGAGGCATCGTCTCAGCAAAACTTATTGAAAGTCAATGGTTTGCAAGCGGTTTTCGCAAAAAATTGTGTTGGGGAGTAGGTGACAAATCTTATCATGCTTATAATTTAAATTATATACGCATTTATTAAAAAAATCTATCAGTTTGAGTTATACAGAGAAAATTGAACTATATGTATAAGTGAATGGACCAGTATCACTGCCAGTATTCAAGTATTGTAGAACAAAGCCATATGGAGGTGTTAGACCGCCCACATAAGCATTGCCATTTTGGTCAAGTAACTGTGCAGAAAAACTTAGTTTGACTGCGGTATCATCAGTTGAGTTATCACTGCCAGCGAAATCGAATTCATCGCTCAGGCTGATTTTTTTATTTGCAACGTCTACACTGATGTTTAATGTACCGCGTCTAGTAAATCCCTGACTGCTATGATAGGTATAGTCAACATTATAAGTTACAAATCCAGTTGGTCCACCTGCCTGTGTAAGTGTACCTGCTGACCATGCCACTGGAAGTTTTAAAAATTGACTTAGAATAAATTTATTTAATGTAATGGTATTGACGCCTGCCATAGTATATGTACCAAGACCGCTAACCTCTGGAACATATGGTATGGCATAGAATGTAGGATTAACGCTATTATCAGGACTGTATAAATCACTGTGTCTATCGCTTACTATATTTTGTACACTATTTCCTGGGGTATTAAAATAAATCTGTGAATACTGTGAAGTGGCATTAGTTCCTGCTGCATTACCTACACCGATAAATTTGCAATCGCGAACAATATTTCCTTTGCCCTTGTTGATATAAACACCCTGTTGATATACCTGATAAAATTTAGTGTTGGCAATTTCAGTTTGTTGCGGACCGTTTGGATTAAATGCAGTGCTGACCCAGTTTAAACCTAAAGCAAATCCAATTACTGAGTTCGATATGTGGCAACTGTCAAATGAATTGTTTACAATATCTTGATCAGTATAAACTGCATAGGTAAAATTACTAAAATTAACATTTCTAAAAATATTATGAGCTGTGGCAAATCCTGTATTTGAAATTAGATTAATACCGCGGCTGGCACTTTTAAGTGTTAGTGTGCCAGATGTACTACCTGATAGATTGATATTGTCAAACACAGAATCTTTAACATAATTTAATTGCAAGCATGAGTTTAATCCTAGCACATTGTTAATTGATACTGATAAATTAGACAATACAATATTACGTGGCTGGCTAGTGCTGTCAGTTGCGCTAGTTTCAATGCCGCCACTGATGCTTGAATGATCATTGATAAATTGTACAGCAGGTCCACCATTTAGATTAAATGTAGTTCCGCTTGCTGTAGCATTTGTTGATAAAGTAAGGCTAGTACCAGTTACAGCACTAAGCACAAATGTATTATCAGGAATACCGGTACCGGTAACGATCTGGCCAACCATATTTTGAGCAGCTGAAGTTGTTGTCAGTAATGGACTTCCACTAGTAGTTGTACCGGTAACTGCAACAGTAGGCGGAGTATAGCTGATAATTGATTTGTCAGCGCCGGCACCTACTAATGTAGCATAACTTGGAATAAAAATAGTGCTAGATGTTTTATATGTTCCTGCAGGTAAATTTAACACTACTCTGGAACCGGGGGTCGTTACAGCAGTATGACTAGGATTTAAAAACAACTGATAAATGGCACGTTGTAATGCCGCTGTATCGTCAACTAGGCCGTCACCCACTGTGCCGAAATCAGCAGTAGTTACTTGGTCGTCTAGACGAGAAACTAATGAACGATAAACTGGGGTGGTTGCACTAACACCTGTAGTGATAGTGCTATCACTAGATTTGTAAACATATTGTATAAGCGAAATTAGGTTACCCTGCGCCGCTAGATCTTGTTGCGTGATAATCTTAGTGTTGCCTACAGCCGGAGCACCTTCTGATACACTGCCGTTTCCTATGTACAATTCTTGGGTATCAATCGCCCAAGCCATTTCTCCACTGGCTAACTGTGGTAGTCCTGTACCTTGGTTCTGTTTTCCCCTGCGGATTTGTATTTTTGATATTTGATAGACGGCCACTGTGAAAATCCTTTATATAGGATATTTATCAGTTTTTACTGTAGTATTCTTCTACTCTATCCCACCAACGACGTTCCCAGTAGTCAAAATTATCCGGAGTTAGGATAAATTCTTGGTACGCAGGTTCTCCCCACACCATAGGGCTGATTTCAGGTGGTTTAACGCACATAAACACCACACCCTTGCGTATATTTGTACCATGCACTTCATTGTGTGCTAGAGCATAGGCAACCATTTGCAAGTAGTAATCTTCAATCCATTCTTGCTTTTTAGGTTTGTTTGTCTGCTTATGGTCCATTATAGCAGGGTCGTTCAAATGCACACCCACACAGTCTGTAGTACCTGCGTATAAACCTGGATAATATAGCCCTACTTCTACTCCCCATACTTCGTCAACGTTTTTAAGTCCGTTTTCGATAATGTGCTTGGCCATCTTATGACTTTGCACACTATAGGGATTTGTGCCAGGTTCGTTTAGCGTGCCTTGGGTAATGTAATCTTCTAGGAACTTGTGCATACGTGTTCCACGGCCGGCAGCTTCTGTTACAATTTCTTGTGCCTTGGCTTCGCCTACACGCTTTTTCCAAGCAAGTAAGGCTTCCATTTTTTCTTTAGGTTTAGTTTTATCTAGTATTGTAGTTACACTAGGAACTTTAGAACCATCTGGTGTGGCGTATAAACGCTTACCTTCTACACTTTCTCTGCTGATGGGTGTGTAGTCATACCTTTCTTTGAGTAGAGTCATAGAGCTAGTATATACTAACTTTAGCTAGTTGTCAACTATTTAAACTGTCTTTTGGTGGCAGCCATTGCAGAACGCTCAACATCATTTGTTTTTGGTTGACCTTGTTGAGGTTGATCTTTATGGCCAGCATCGATCACTACTTCATTGCCGTCAAATCGGGCAACTAAATTTTTAAGTGTTTGTGCATCGGATGTTGGCTGTCCAGTTTTGGGATCAATTGCATTCCAGCGACGATTAAAACTTTTATAATCGATAGCAGGCATACCGAATTTGTGACCAGCTTGAGTTAGTGCGTCCCAGCTCATTGCTGGTTGAGTTGAATCTGAGGGGGTGTCCGATCTAACTTGATTGAGTGTGAGAACCAAAGGGTCCTCACTCTCACTTAGTTTTTTTTTGATGCAAGTAACATGCCTAGTCTGCGACTATAGTCAACGCTTTCACGTTTTGCACGACCTGCTGTTCCTTCTGGAGGAGTTTCAGTTGGTTCTTCAGTGCCTGGCTCTGCGCCTAAGTCTGGTGCACCTAGCTCTGGTGCGGGTGCGCTGCCCATATCTGGTGTAGGAGCTCCCATAGTTTCTGGAGCTTGTCCACCGCTAACAATACTCAAAGCGCCTTGTAGACCTTGACGACTTTGTTCTAATGCTGCGTAAATTGATTCTAGAGCAGGTTTAACAGCATCGTTGTATTGTTGTGCAACATCGCTGCCTTGAGTTTCTCTTATAGAGTCTAATAATTCTAGAAGGTGTTCTGCTTTTAATGTAGCAACATCTTCTAACCAACCTGTAATTTTATCTACCATGTCTTTAGTTGACATGATTGTTGCGGCCTTGTCTGCCTCGCCTTCTGCTAGGTATACAACATAGTTTGCTGCATCTTCACTTAGGTCATAACGTGTGGTTAATTCTGCGGCCAATTCTTCTTCATCTGATTCGCCTAGTTCCATTCTGCTGATAGCACTGTTGATCCAGCTTTCTGGAACTGCATGCTCTTTAGCCTTTTCTTTCATCTTGTCGGCTTTTAATTTCTTAGTGATTTCTTCTTTTTTAGCTTCGTCGACTTTGGCTTTTTCTTTTTTATCTTCTTTGTGATCCTGCTCTTTATGTTTGCACTCACATGGATTACACTCGCATGTTGGGCATTTGCCTTCTTCACGTTCAAAAATCTCTTGATTAACTACATCAAGGAACATACGTGTTTTTTGGTATTCTGGACTTTCACCAATGCTGTTGAAGCTTTCTTCTAGTTCAAACTGGCTGATTTTTGTACGTAACTTGTTACGTGCATCTTCTAGTTGAACATCTGTAAAGTTTTCAAGGTTGATTTTGTAGCCAAATGTTTTTGCTAGGCTCTCGTTAAGTGCCTGACTAGTAATTGGTTTTGAAAGTTCTCTAATTTGCATGGTGATATCCTAAGCTGTTTCTTATTAACTATTTATGCGAAACTCCACTTAAACATCTTGGAAATTTTGCTCTTGTACTGCTCTGTTTGTTCCTGACTGTCTTCTAATTTATTTAATAAAATTAAGTATTTGCTGAAGTCTACGGTTGATTGCATGTTGCGGCGATATATTAAGTTATTACTGTAATTAGCCCAATATCGATCATCTAATCGTTTGATTTCAAAAAACTTTTCTA
>Ga0164296_1002382_pt1 | contig 18796 bp, 16 predicted proteins | sample GEODES057metaG_FD_113533 | JGI IMG/M metagenome (GOLD analysis project Ga0164296, IMG submission 113533) | Dystrophic lake water microbial communities from Trout Bog Lake, Wisconsin, USA - GEODES057 metaG | ecosystem: Environmental > Aquatic > Freshwater > Lake | place: USA: Trout Bog Lake...
AGCCGTCGCCGACGAGATCATCGGCTTCATCTACATCGGCACACGAACCGGCGGCTCGGCCCCGTTCCCGCGCCCCGATGCCGCGCAGTTCGTCTCGCACTGGGTCGCCGGCTGAGAGGATTGGCCCGTGATTAAATCGGCAGGCGACTGAAACGGCGGGTCGAGCGGACTTGAGCCGGATCAGCGCACCGGTTTCAAACCCGCGCGGAACCGGTGTGCCAGATCGCGGTAGGTGATGGCGTTGCGATCGAAGCGGCGGCGCTCTTCGGGGTCCATCACCCGCTTTAGTTTGGCGGGGGAGCCGACCCAAAGCTCATTGGGGCCGATCACCTTGCCCGGCGGCAGCAACCCGCCGGCGCCCAGCATGCCGCCCTCTTCGATCACCGCACCATCCAGCACGGTCGCGCCGATGCCGACAAAGGCCCAGTTCTTCAGCGTGCAGGCATGGATGACGGCGTTATGGCCCACCGTGACGTCGTCGCCGATATGGCAGGACATCCCGCCGCTATCGACGTGGATCACGGTCGCGTCCTGGATATTGGTCCGCGCGCCGATCCGGATGACGTTCATGTCCCCGCGCAGCAGACAGTGGAACCAGATCCCGGTCTCTGCGCCGATCTCCACATCGCCGATGATCACGGCGCTGGGGGCGATGAAGGCATCGGGCGCGATGCGCGGCGTCTTACCCTCGAATTCAAAGATCGAGGTCGGCCAGTCAGTCGGCGTCATCGTCCCCCCCTATAGGCCGAGCATGAGGCGGATATTCTGGACGGCGGCGCCGGAGGCGCCTTTGCCGAGGTTATCCAGCCGCGCGACCAGCACGGCTTGGCGGCGCTGTTCGTTGGCATGGACCCGCAGTTCCATGACGTCCGTGTCGTTCAACGCCTCGGGTTCCAGTTTGCCATCGGTCTGTGGTGCCGCGACTCGGACCACGTCCGACCCGGCGTAGCGGTCTTGCAGCGCCTTGTGCAGGTCGGCCCCGCTGGGTTTGCCGGGTAGCGTGTCCAGATGCAGCGGGATCGACACCAGCATGCCCTTCAGGAAATGCCCGACGGACGGCACGAAGATCGGCCGGCGCGTCAGGCCACCGTATTGTTGGATTTCCGGCACATGCTTGTGCTCCAACCCCAGGCCGTAGAGTTCGAAGGCTGGGCCGTGCGTTTCGTCATGCGCCTGGATCATCGCCTTGCCGCCGCCCGAATAGCCGGACACGGCATTGATGGTGATCGGATAATCGGCCGGCAGCAGGCCCGCATCGACCAGCGGGCGGATCAGACCGATCCCGCCGGTGGGATAGCAGCCAGGATTGGCCACGTTCTGCGCCTGGGCGATCTTGGCCGCCTGACCGGGCAGGAATTCGGCAAAGCCGTATGCCCAGTCGGGGGCGATCCGATGCGCGGTGCTGGCGTCCAGCAGTTTCGGTGCCGCAGCGCCCAGGCTTGCCGCCATGGCGGCGCTTTCCTTGGCCGCATCATCGGGCAGGCACAGCACGACAAGATCCACCTCGGCCATGATGTCACGCCGTGCGGCAGGGTCCCGGCGTCGGTCGGACGGCAGGCTTTTCAGCGTAACCTGCGGCAGGGCGCCCAAACGCTCCCGAATGCCCAGGCCCGTCGTGCCAGATTCGCCGTCGATGAAAACCGTCGCCATTGTTCTCGATGCTCCTTCCGCGGCGGGCAAATTTGCTGGCCGGGGGCAGAATTGCAAGCGAAGATCCTGCGTAGCAGCGTTGTTGCGCTTGACAGGCCCGACGCCGGCCACTAGGACCGCGCCTTCTGTTTTCCCCGGGTCGGATTGCCTGTGTCATGAGAATTCGTAACAGCCTGCGTTCTGCCAAAGTGCGCGACAAGAACTGCCGCGTGGTGCGTCGCCGCGGGCGGGTTTACGTCATTAACAAGAAGAACCCCCGGATGAAGTGCCGCCAGGGCTAACGCCCCGGCCGTTCTCCTGCCGCGACCGCCCTGCACGGTCGTTCGGCGCCCGCGTGGCGCCATCCTAGGGCGACGGTTCGATCGAACCATGCACCTCTCGCGGGGCCTCGTTAGACGCTGACAACGGTTCGATGACGGGTGGACACGCCTGGATCGCGCCCGTTCGTGTCAGCCTATGGCTGACAGCAGCAGGCTTTCCAGTTTTGCCGACTGCACCATGCAGTTCAGATCGCGCTGCGCCGTCTGAAACCCGCCGGCCGAAAGCCGAGCAGCCAATCCGGCATCACGCACCACGCGATCCATCGCCAGCGCCAAGGCCGCGGCATCTCCCGGCGATGTCAGCAGGCCGGAGTCCGGTTGCGCCAGCGCCTCGGCAATACCCCCTTGGTCGGAGCCGATCACGGGCACGCCCTGGGCCATCGCCTCGGGGATGACGCTGGGCAGGCCCTCGGCGTCACCGCCCGCGGCGATGATGCTGGGCACCAGCAGGGCGGCGGCCTGGCGCATCTGATCCTGCACCTGATCGGGCGGCAGCCAGCCGGTCAGTGTCACGCCGGCGATCTCACGCAACAGGGTTTCCAGCAGCGGGCGCAGCGGTCCATCACCGACGCAGACCAGCGGCGTATCATTGCCCTGCCGGCGCAGGCGGCGCATCGCCTCCGCCAGCACGGTGATACCCTTCTTTTCGACGAACCGGCCGACGAACAGATACGCCTTGGCTTGGCGCGGCGGCGGGTTGTCGGGCACCGCCACGCCGATCGGCAGCACGATCAGCTTGGCCACCGGCACGCCATGCGCCGCGGCAAGGTCGGCCACGGCGGCCGAGACACAGACGAAGCCCGCGGCATAGCCGACCAGATCCGGCCAGCGTTGCGCCAGCAGAGAGCCTGGGCGCCAATTCTTGTGCTTGCTGACATCGCCGCCATGCAGCGTGACGAACAGGCTGTGGCCCAGGGCGCGCGCAAGCGGCAGTGCCAGCGCCCCGCCGCGGGCGAACTGTGCGTGCATCACCGGCGCCCAATCGGGTGCCCGATCCTGGTCGGCGCGCAGGCCGAGCGGTAGGGGTGGAACGGCGCCGAGGTGGCGGAAAGCGAGCCGCCGCAGGGCACCGATGACGCCATTCCCTCCCAGGCGCAGGCAGGCCTCGCCGACTTGGTCGGCCGCCGGCAGCAGCGTGCGGCCCATCCACACCGGGCGCAGCCGGGAAAAGCCCAGATATTGCCGGCGCAGGAACCCAAGCTCGGAAACGGCGCCGATACGATCGCGATAGACCAGAAAGGGTCGGGCTGCGGGCATGTCCGGGCGCAGATGACAAATCCCCCGGCGCTTGGCAATCCGCCATTCTACGGGCACCCTGGCGGACAAGAAAATACCTGACGACACGGAGGAAGACGATGGTCATCGCACGCATGGAAACGGCGCTGTATCGCATAGAACTACCGGTGCCGCTGTCCGACTCGACCCACGGCATCATGACCCATTTCGAACTGGTCACGGTGCGCCTGTGGGACAATGACGGGGCCGAGGGGGTGGGCTACACCTATACCACCGGGGCCGGCGGGGCCGCGGTGCATGCGCTGATCGACCGGCATCTGCGCCATGTGCTGGAAGGTGCCGACGCCGACGCGATCGAGGCGCTGTGGCAGCGCATGTGGTGGGCGTTGCATTATGGCGGCCGCGGCGGCCCGGTCAGCCTGGCGGTGTCGGCCTGCGATATCGCGCTCTATGACCTCAAGGCGCGCCGGCTGGGCATGCCGCTGTGGCGGATGCTGGGCGGGTTCGATCCGAAGGTGCCGTGCTATGCCGGCGGGATCGATCTGGAATTCCCGCTGGACGCCCTGCTGAAACAGGCGGACGGGTTTCAGGCCGCCGGCTTCCGCGCCATCAAGATGAAGGTCGGCCGCGCCAAAATGACCGAGGACCGGGATCGGGTCTTCGCCATGCGCAAGCATCTGGGGGACGATTTTCCGCTGATGGCGGATGCCAATATGCGCTGGACGGTCGATCAGTCGATTCGCGCGGCCCGGATGTTTCAGGATGCCAACCTAGTCTGGCTGGAGGAGCCGACGATCCCTGATGATGTTGCCGGCCATGCCCGCATCGTCGCGCAGGGCGGTGTGCCGATCGCCACCGGTGAGAACCTGCACACGCTGCACGAATTCACCCAGATGATCGCCGCCGGCGGCGTGACCTTCCCCGAGCCGGATGTGACCAACTGCGGCGGCATCACCGTCTTCATGAAGGTCGCTCATCTGGCTGAGGCGTTCAACCTGCCGCTGACCTCGCATGGCGCGCATGACCTGACCGTGCATCTGATGGCTGCCGCGCCGAACCGATCCTATCTGGAGGTGCATGGCTTCGGCTTGGATCGCTATATTGCCGATCCGACGCCGATTGCCGACGGTGTCGCTTTGGCGGCGGAGCGGCCGGGCCATGGCATCGCCTTCGACTGGCGGGCACTGGCGGCAACGCGCGGCTAGGCCGCCATCCCGCCGATGAACCGCTCCAGCAGACCGCCGATCACCTCGACGTTGTAGCCGCCCTCCTGCACCACCGCCGCCGGCTGGCCAAGCCCGCCGATCAGCGCCCCGGCACGAGCAAAGCCGTCGGCGGTAACGGACAGAAAGCCCAGCGGCTCGTCACAACTGGCGTCGAAACCCAGGCTGATCACCAGCGCATCGGCGCGAAAATCCGTGATCGCGCGGCAACCCGCCGCCACCGCGGCCAACCAGACCGCATCGCCGGTGCCGCGCGGCAGCGGGAAGTTCAGATTGAACCCAGCCCCCGCGCCGGCCCCACGCTCTGCCGCATGGCCGACGAACCAGGGGTAATAGGCCGCCGGATCGCCATGGACCGAGACGAACAGAACATCATCGCGTTCCCAGAAAATCCCCTGCGTGCCGTTGCCGTGATGGCTGTCGATATCCAGCACCGCCACGCGCGCCGCACCGGCCATCCGCAGCCGCTCCACCGCCAGGGCGGCGTTATTGACGTAACAATGCCCGCCGGCACGGGCGGCATAGGCGTGATGGCCGGGCGGTCGGCACAGCGCGTAGGCGTGGCGGCCTTCGGCGGCTTCCTCGGCTGCGGCCAGGGCGCAACCGGCGGCGGCCTGCGCGGCCGGCCAGGTCTCGGCGGTGATCGGGCAGGCCAGGTCGGCGGTGAACCAGCCGGTTTTCGACAGCACGTGCGATGGCACCGTCGCGCCGGCGGCGAACATCTCCGGGCTGGGGTGGATGTTCGGCACGATCTCGGCCCCGCCATCGCCCAACGCGGCCCATTCGGCCGGCGAGTCGCGCAGGAAATCCAGATAGGGGCCGGTATGCACCCGCAGCATCGCGGCGCGGCTGGCGGGTGGCGGGGCCGCGATCGTCAGACCCATACGCTGGCAGGCGGCCAATAGCGCCTCGGCCCGGGCGGGGATTTCATAATGCGGGCGGACCTTGCCGCGCTGCAGGAAGAAGTGCGGCGCGTGGGCAAGCTGGATCGGATCGTAGAAGACTTTCATGCCAACCACACTAGGCCGATTCCGTTTTGCCGCAAACCGGCTTGCGATGGGCCTGCCGCTTGTGCTTCAGATCGATAACACAACGGAAAGGCAGCCGATGAGGGTCCGGTCCGGCCGGCAGCCGACAGCGGCAGGATTAGCGCGGGCGGCGACCGTGGGTATCGGGCTATGGACGGGTGCGTCCCTGGCCGTTATCGCCGGTTTGGCCGCCGTCAGCCCGGCATCCGGCCCCGACGCCGGGCCGTTCGGTGCCGATTTTGTCAACTTCTGGGCCGCCGGACGCATGGTCTGGGCCGGCCTCGGCGATCTCGTCTACCAGCCGCAAATGCACAAGCTCGCCGAGGTCGTCGCTCGGCCGGTGCCGCTGCCACTGGATTTCGTCTACCCGCCGCCCTTCATCCTGGTCTGCGCCCCCTTCGGCGCCCTGCCCTTCGGCGCCGCGCTGCTGGCCTTCCTGGCATGCGGTTTCGCCGGACTGATCCTGGCGCTGCGTGGCACGACCCGGCAGACCTGGGCGCTGCTGGCCACCATCTCCGCGCCGGCGGTGCTGATCGATGCGATCATCGGGCAGAGTGCTATTCTGGTCGCCGCATTGCTGGGCGGCGGCTTGGTGATGCTGGACCGTGCGCCCAGACGCGCCGGGCTGGTGCTGGGTCTGCTGGTGATCAAACCGACCTTGGCCCTGGCCCTACCGGTGATGCTGGTGCTGACGCGACGCTGGCTGGCGCTGACCCATGCGGCGCTGTCTTGCGCTCTGGCCTGCGCCCTGGCCACCCTGGTTTTGGGGCCCGGGATCTGGCCCGCCTTCCTGGCCGCCGCCCCCGCCGTCGCCGCTTGGCTGCGCACGGGCGACCTGGAGTTCAGCAAAATACAAAGCCTGTATGGCCTGATGCGCCAGATCGGCTTCGGCGTCGGCACTGGCTATGCCATGCAGGCTGCCTCGGCCCTCTTCGCCCTGGCAATGCTGGCGATCGTCCTGCGCCGCCGCCACCCGCCCGAGGTGGTGAACGCAACGACGGTGATCGCCGGTTTGCTGATACCGCCCTATTTCCTGGCCTACGACCTGGCGGTGACGGTGCTGCCGCTGCTGTGGCTGAACAGCGCCTGGCAGCGGGACGGTTTTCCCCGTTGGGGCAAACCAATGCTCGCCGTCAGTTGGGCCATGCCACTGAGTTTTCTGCTCGACGCTCGGCCTCACCTGCCGGTGCTGTGGCTGTTTGGCCTGCTGGCCTATCTGGCCTGCATACGCCCGCCCGGGGGGGTGGAGGACGCCATGTGGGGACGCCATGCCTGGCCGGATGCGACGATGAAAGACCCAGGGAACGAGCCAGGTATCCCATGCGCGCGGTGTTGACCGAGCGCATGGCCGGTATCGTCACGGCCCTATGGGTCGGCGTGCTTGGCACCATCACCCTGGTATTGACCATGACGCTGGACGGCCGCAGCGGGTTTGGTTTCGACTTCGTCAATTTCTGGGCCGCCGGCCGCATGATCTGGCTGGGATTGGGCGGCCTCGTCTATCAGCCGGCGCTGCACCGGCTGGTGGAAATCACGGTTTCACCCGCACCGATGTTGCTGCAATTCGTCTATCCGCCGCCGTTTATGCTGCTTTGCGCACCCCTGGGCGGCCTGGCGTTCATACCCGCGCTGGTGGTGTTTCTGACCGCCAGCTACGCCGCCCTGGTGCTGGCGCTGCGCAGCGCGACCCGTCGGCCCTGGGCCATGCTGGCGACCATATCCGCACCCGCCGTCCTGGCCGACCTGCTGCTGGGGCAAAGTGCGATCCTGGTCGCTGCCATCCTTGGCGGCGGGCTTGCTGCCATCGACCGCCATCCCCGGCGCGCCGGCATCCTGCTGGGTCTGCTGATCATCAAACCCAACCTGACCCTGGCCGTGCCGGCGATGTTGCTGCTGACCCGGCGCTGGCGCGTGCTGGCCTACGCCGCCTTGTCCTGCTTGGCTCTGTGCGCTGCTGCCACGCTGGCATTCGGGCCGGCGATCTGGGGCAGTTTCCTGGCCACCACCGCGACCGTCGGGCACTGGATCGCAAGCGGTATGCTGGATTTCAACAAGTTGCAGAGCATCTACGCCCTGGTTCGCCGGATCGGTTTCGGTAACGGCACGGGCTACGCAATCCAGGCCATCGCGGCCGGCTATGCCCTGGTCATGCTGGGACTGGTCGTGCGCCGCGGCGGCACGCTGGCCGAGGTAAACGCGGCGACGGTCCTGGCCGGCATCGTCATCACGCCCTATGTCATGACCTATGATCTGGCAATCACCGTCATGCCGATCGTCGTGCTGGCCTGCGCCTGGCAACGAACCGGTTTCCCGCCCGGCGGAAAACTGCTGCTGTTTGCCCTCTGGCTGCTGCCACTCAGCCTGCTGGCCGCCCCGGCGGCGCATCTGAGCCTGCTGGGGCTGGCGGCAACTCTGGCCTACCTGGCTTGGCAGCCGGCGCACGCAAAGCCGAACACCGGACATGGCGGGAGGCATGATCGGCAGCGAAATGGCTGGCCGAAATCGGCACCGCCATCATCGCATCCGCCTATGCGACCGGCGTCGATGCACAACGCCGCGGGTGAGCCAAGCGGATGCTGAACGGCGCCATTTCAGGTGAGCATCGATCATGATGCAGAAGAACCGCCCGACACTATGGGGTATTCTGCGCCTGGACTGGTGCACGGAAAAACGGGCCGAGATGGCCGCCGGATTATGGGCCATGTTTGCCCTGCCGATGATGGTTCTGACCGGCCTGCTCAATCAGCTTTTTACGGATTTCCTGAATTTCTGGGCAGCCGGCCGCATGGTGTGGTTCGGCTTCGCCGGGTCGGTCTATGAACCGCATCTGCACATGCTGGCGGAAAGCGTGGTCCGCAAGCCGATCGCCGTGCATGACTTCGTCTATCCGCCGCCGTTTTTGCTGATTTGTGCCCCGTTCGGCGCCCTGCCGTTCACGCCGGCACTGCTGCTATTCCTCGCTATCTCCTATACCGCCCTTTTTCTGGCGTTGCGCACCGTCACACCGCGGCGATGGGCGCTGTATGCAACCGTGGCCGCACCGGCGCTGATGGTGGCGATCCTGCTTGGGCAGTGCACGGTGCTGGTCGCCGCGCTGCTGGCCGCCGGGATGAGCCTGCTCGATCGCCGCCCCAAACTGGCGGGCCTGCTGCTGGGCCTGCTGATCATCAAACCGAACCTGGTGATGGCGGTGCCGGTGATGTTGCTGCTGACGCGCCGCTGGCAGGTGCTGGCCTACGCCGCCCTATCCTGCCTGGCGGCATCCGCAGCGGCGACGATCGCCTTCGGACCGGCGATATGGAGCCATTTCCTGGCCGCCGCGCCAACCGTATCGCGCTGGCTGGAAACCGGGCAGGTCGCCTTTTTGATGCTGCAAAGCGTCTATGCCCTGGTGCGGCATCTGGGTTTCGGCAGTGACATCGCCTATCTCGCGCAGATGACGGCGGGGCTATGCGCGCTGGCCATGCTGGCCGTGGTGATCCGGCGCGGTGACCCGCCGGCAGCGGTGAATGCGGCGACCGCGATCGCGTCTTTGCTGATGACACCCTATCTTATGCGGCATGATTTCGTGATTGCCCTGCTGCCGCTGGTGGGGCTTGCCGGCAGTTGGCGGCAAGCCGGCTTCCCGTGGGGCGGGAAATTGATGCTGATCATGGTCTGGCTGGCGCCACTGAGCTTCCTGCAGCCGAACATCGGCCATGTGACCGTGATCAGTCTGCTGATCTTCGTAGTATACATGGTGTTTGTTCCAAGCCGAGGGATTTGCGCCAAACACTTGCCCTGGGCGGGTGCTTGAAGCCATACAGGCCGCCATTCGATCACGCTGAGGACGCCAAGACCATGCCCGCCATCACCTTGCCCGACGGATCCGTGCGCCAGTTCGAAGGCACCGTCACCGGCACCGACGTGGCGGCTGCCATCGGCCCCGGTCTGGCCCGCGCCGCATTGGCGATGAAGCTGGACGGCAAGCTGGTGGACCTGTCCACACCGATCGAGCACGACGCCGGCGTCGTCTTCGTCACGCGCCGCGACAGCGATGCGCTGGAGATGATCCGCCACGACGCCGCGCATGTGCTGGCCGAGGCGGTGCAGGAACTGTTTCCCGGCACGCAGGTCACCATCGGTCCGTCGATCGAAAACGGCTTCTATTACGATTTCGCCCGCAACGAGCCGTTCAAGCCGGAAGACTTCCCGGCGATCGAAGCGAAGATGCGCGAGATCATCCAGCGCGGCGCGCCCTTCGTGCGCAGCGTGATGGACCGTCAGGAGGCGATCCAATTCTTCACCGCCAAGGGCGAGAAGTATAAGGCGCAACTGATCCAGGATCTGCCGGAAACGGAAACCATCAGCCTGTATTCGCAGGGCGAGTGGATCGATCTTTGCCGCGGCCCGCATCTGCGCACCACCAACGACGTCGGCACCGCGTTCAAGCTGATGAAAGTGGCGGGGGCTTATTGGCGCGGCGATCACCGCAACGCCATGCTCAGCCGCATCTACGGCACCGCCTGGCGCGATCAGAAAGAACTGGATGCCTACCTGCACCAGTTGGAAGAAGCCGAAAAGCGCGACCATCGGCGCATCGGCCGCGACATGGACCTGTTCCATATCCAGGAAGAAGCCACCGGATCGATCTTCTGGCACCCGAAGGGATGGAAACTCTATCGCACGGTGGAAGCCTATATGCGCCGCCGGCTGGACGCGAACGGCTATCAAGAAGTCAAGACGCCGCAGCTCGTCGATCGCACGCTGTGGGAAAAGTCCGGCCATTGGGAAAACTACCGTCAGAACATGTTCATCGCGCAGGTCGAGGAAGAGGCCAAATCCCTCGCGCTCAAGCCGATGAACTGCCCGTGCCATGTGCAGATTTTCCGCAATGGCCTGCGCTCGTATCGCGAATTGCCGCTCCGCATGGCGGAGTTTGGCGCATGCCACCGCTATGAACCGTCGGGCGCCTTGCACGGTATTATGCGGGTGCGTGCTTTCACCCAGGACGACGCGCATATTTTCTGCACCAACGATCAGATCGCTCCCGAAACGGTTCGATTTGTCGAACTGCTGTCCAGCATCTATCGCGATTTCGGCTTTCCCGAATTCCGCATCAAATTCAGCGACCGGCCGGAAGCGCGCACCGGCAGCGACGCGGTGTGGGACGCCGCCGAGGGTGCGCTACGCGAAGCCTGCGAGACCGCCGGCGTGGCGTTCGAGCTTAATCCGGGCGAAGGCGCGTTCTACGGCCCGAAACTGGAATTCGTCCTGCGCGATGCGATCGGCCGCGACTGGCAATGCGGCACGCTGCAAGTCGATTTCAACATGCCCGAGCGGCTGGATGCGGAATATGTCGGCGAAGATGGCGCACGCCATCGCCCGGTGATGCTGCATCGCGCGATCCTGGGCAGTTTCGAGCGCTTCCTGGGCATCCTGATCGAGCAATATGCCGGCCGTTTCCCGCTCTGGCTGGCGCCGGTGCAGGTGGTGGTGGCAACCATCGTGTCCGACGCGGACGCCTATGCCACCGAGGTCGCCGCCGCGCTGACCAAGGCAGGCATGGCGGTGCGGACCGACCTGACCAACCAGAAGATCAACGCCAAAGTGCGCGAACACAGCCTTGCGCATGTGCCGGTCTTGGCAGTCGTCGGCCGCAAGGAGGCGGAAACGCGGACAATCGCCCTGCGGCGCCTTGGCAGCCAGGCGCAGGAAATGATGTCCCTGGACGAGGCGGTCGCCGCTTTGTCGGCTGAGGCAACGCCACCCGATCTGCGCACCTGACGCGCCATCCCTACCGGCAGACATCCCCCTTCCACCTGCCTGCTCGGCGCCCCGCGCAGGCCAACCAACAGGCAATATGACTTGATTTTGTGCTGGAATTGCACCACAGATTATCATTGCGCGAGACCCAACGACCCCGCGCCATAGCAGCACGTCACAAGATCACTCACCACCAGACCACCGCCTACCAGACCACCAGACACCGCCCACCGGACCGGCACGTCAACAGCGACAGGAGCGTACGATAGCCAGAGGACCCATGACCGCCCCGCCAAGCCGCGAGGGCCCCCGTGTAAACGAGGAAATTCGCATTCCCCAGGTTCGACTGATCGACCAAGACGGGGAAATGCAAGGCGTGATGACGGCCCGAGAAGCGATGATGCGCGCCTTCCAGGTCGGTCTGGATTTGGTGGAAATCAGCCCGAACGCCGACCCGCCGGTCTGCAAAATTCTCGACTTCGGCAAGTTCAAATACGAACAGCAGAAGAAGAAGAACGAGGCCAAGAAAAAACAAAAAGTGATCGAGATCAAAGAGATCAAGGTCCGGCCGAATATCGACGAAAACGACTATCAGGTGAAAATGCGCGCCATGAAGTCGTTCATCGATGAAGGCGACAAGGTCAAGGTCACACTGCGCTTCCGCGGCCGCGAAATGGCGCACCAGGATATCGGTGTCCGCGTGCTCGAACGCATCCGCGCCGAAATGGACGCAACGTCCAAGGTCGAGCAGATGCCGCGGTTGGAAAACCGCCAGATGGTCATGGTTCTCTCGCCGCGCTAACGCGCGCGGCAGGTAACGGACGCCGGGTAACGCACGCCCGGCGACTGGGACTAAGGCGCGAACGCCGGGTCATGCCGCCCGGCGCCGTCGGAACCGAACCTCGATACCGTCATGGCCCCGGGTTTACCGGGGGTCACGCGCGGCACCCGCGCTGTCAGGTGCCCAATCACGGACCCAAGGCACGGACCCAAGGCACGGACCCAAGGCACGGACCAAGTCACGCACCAAGGCAGCAGCACAGTCACGCGCACAGTCGCCCGCCAAGGTCACCCGCCAGGGTCATGGCGCAGCCATTCTTCCCCTTGGCGCCAAGCCGGTGTAACGCTTTCGGCCAACCGAAACCGTCCAACCGAAGCAGGCCCATGCCCACACTATCCCCCCAAGCGCTCCGCGCCATGACACACCTGATCGCCAGCCGCATGGGCAGCGCCGACCATGAGGCCGCCGAGGTCGCCGATCACCTCGTCAAAGCCAACCTCGCCGGGCATGACAGCCATGGCGTCGGCATGCTGCCATCCTATGTCCGCAACTTTCACAACGGCCTGCTGATCCCCAATCAGACGCCGGAAACCGTCGTCGATTTCGGCGCCCTGCTGGTGATCGACGCCAAGCGCGGCTACGGCCAGCAAATGACCGCCAACGCCGTCGAGCGCGCCATCGAACGCGCACAGCAACTCGGCGCCTGCGTGCTGGGCTTTCGCAACGCCTCGCATATCGGCCGCATCGGCACCTATGCCGAAAAAGCCGCCCGCAAAGGCTGCGCCTTCATGGCCTTCGTCAACGTCGCCGACCACCACGACATCCAAGCCCCCTACGCCTCTGCCGAGGCTCGGCTGGGCACCAACCCGTTCTGCGTCGCCGTGCCGGGCGAGGATGGCCCCGCGATCATGCTGGATATGGCCACCACCACCATCGCCGCCGGCAAGGCACGCGTCGCCTACAACAAGGGCGTTACAGTCGCCGAAGGCTGCCTGATCGACGCCGACGGCAACCCGACCAACGACCCGACCGGCCTGATCCGCGACCATGTCGGCGCCCTGAAATCCTTCGGCCTGCACAAGGGCTCGGGCCTGGCGATCATGTGCGAGATCATGGCCTCCGCCATCGCCGGCGGCCAGGGCGCGTTCGTCCCGCCCAAGGGCGGCACGCTGAACTCCATGCTCGCCGTGGTCATCGACGTCTCGAAAATCGGCGACAACGCGAAAATCGCCGCTGACGTCGAGGCGGTGAAGGCACATGTCAAATCCGCCAAGCCAGCCCCCGGTTTCGACGAAATCCTGACGCCGGGCGAGCCCGAGCGCCGCACCACGGCGAAGCGGATGCAAACCGGCATCGAGGTCGATGACAACACCTGGCGCGACATCCGCGCCGCCGCCGACTCGCTGGGGATCGACGAGGCCGAATTCGATCGCGCCGTCGGCGCCAACCACGGCTGACGGCAGGGCATTGCGCCTGTGACGCGACTTTGGGCCGGCACCGCCGGCCCAAAGGCTTTTCGGCGTGCGCAAATTGGACGCTGCGTGGCAGACCCGTTACAAAAACACCAACGAACAAGCGGGGGACGCCGATGGATAGCCAGACCTATGATTTCATCATCGTTGGTGCCGGATCGGCCGGATCGGTGCTGGCAAACCGGCTGAGTGCCAATCCGAAATTCAAGGTGCTGCTGCTGGAAGCGGGCCGCGATTCCTATTTCTGGACGCGCATTCCCGTCGGTTTCGCCAAGATGATCGACAAGCCCGCGGCCAACTGGCTCTACGCCTCGGAACCCGAGGCCAGCAGCGGCAACCGCCGCATCCCGATCCCGCGCGGCAAGATCCTCGGCGGCTCCTCCGCGATCAACGGCATGGTCTTCGTCCGCGGCCAATCGCTGGACTATGACACCTGGGCGCAGTTGGGAAACCGCGGCTGGAGCTACCGAGAGGTGCTGCCGATCTTCCGCGACATGGAATCCTTCCAAGGCGACGGCGATGCGGAATACCGCGGCCGCAACGGCCCGCTGAAAGTCACCGAAAACCTGGAAACCGGCCCGCTCTACGACGCGATCATCAAAGCCGCCGGCGCCAACGGCATCGGTTTCACGCGCGACTATAACGGCGCCTCGCAGGATGGGATCGCGATGACGCAGACCACCATCCGCAACGGCCGCCGCCAGAGCACCGCTGTCTGCTACCTCGATCCGGCCCGCGGCAGGCCGAACCTGACGATCCAGACCCATGCGCTGACCGAATCGCTGATCCTGGAAGGCAAACGCTGCGTCGGCGTGCGCTACAGCGTGAACGGCCAGAAGCGCGAAGCGCGGGCGGGGCGCGAGGTGATCGTCAGCACCGGTGCCATCAACTCCCCGCAATTGCTGGAACTATCCGGCATCGGCCAGGGCGAGCGGCTGCGGGCGCTGGGCATCGACGTGGTGCACGAGTTGAAGGGCGTGGGGGAAAACCTGCGCGATCATTTCTATCCCCGCATGCGCTGGCGCACCCGCGCATCGCTGCGCATGACCTATAATGACACCGCGCGCGGCTTCGGTCTGGTGAAAGAAGCACTGCGCTTCGCCCTTACCGGGCGCGGCCTGCTCAGCCTGCCGGCCTCACCGATCCGAGCCTATGTGCGCACCCGGCCGGGCCTAGACGCACCGGACGCCAACATCATCTGGATGCCGTTCCTGCCGACCTCGGACTACAAACTGGCCAAAACCTCCGGCGTGCTGGCCATTGCCGGCATCCTGCGGTCCGAGAGCACGGGCACGATCCATGTTACCTCCGCCTCGGCCCAGACGCCGCCGGCGGTGCGCTTCAACTTCCTCTCCGCCCAGTTGGATCGTGACGTGACGCTGGCGGCGATGCGCATGGCGCGGCAGATCATGGCATCCGACCCGGTGGCGGGCATCGTCGAGGAGGAATTGCTGCCGGGGCTGCATATCAACGACGACGACGCCTTGCTGGACTATGTCCGCAACAATGCCGAAACCGCCTATCACCCGGTCGGCACCTGCAAGATGGGGCATGATCCGATGGCGGTGGTGGATGATGAACTGCGGGTGCACGGCATCGCCGGGCTGCGCGTGGCGGATGCGTCGATCATGCCGACGCTAACCTCGGGCAACACCAACGCGCCGTCGATCATGATCGGTGAGAAAGCGTCGCGCATGATCCTGGCGGCGGCGGCCTGAACCGCGCGCCGATCCAACCCACCTCGCTGCCGTTCGCGCTTGTATGCGGGCGGTTGCGGCGGTGGGGCGCCAGATTCTGATCAAAAGCAGGCCGGCCGCCGCTTGCCCGGTTGCGGCGCAACGGCGCCACCTGTAGTCAACACGGGATGGCGTCCCGCTCACGGCGCCGGGGCGCGGCTCGATCCTGGCCATCTCCTCCGGCAATCGTGGGTTGGGTGAAGGCCGGCCTGTCAACGGTGTAGCTGGATGCTTGCGCAATGATCACGACGCTTCATTGGTTCCTGGATGAACTCATCAGCCTGTATATTTGGGCGGTTATCCTGGCCGCACTTTTCAGCATGCTGGCCGGGTTCGGCGTGCTGGACACGCGCAATCGCATCGTCTGGTCGATAGGCGATTTCCTGTTTCGGGTAACCGAGCCGGCGATGCGGCCGATCCGCAATTTCCTGCCCAGTTTCGGCTCGATCGACATCAGCCCGCTGATCCTGCTGCTGCTGCTGCAAGCGCTGCGGATGCTGCTGGATCAGGCCTATGTCGCCATCGTGATGAACAGCCTGCGGCCGCTGCTGTAATTCGGAACGGGATCCAGACATGACCGCCACGATCATTGACGGCAAGGCCGTCGCCGCATCGCTGCGCGCAACCGTCGCCGACCGCGTCGCCGGCCTGGGCTTCAGGCCCGGCTTGGCCGTGGTGCTGGTGGGCGACGATCCGGCCAGCAGCGTCTACGTGCGCACCAAAGACCGCGCCGCCCAGGCCGCCGGGATCGATGCCCGCACCATCCGCCTGCCCGCCACCACCAGCCAGGCCACGTTGCTGGCGACGATCGCGGACCTGAACCGCGATGCGACAGTGGATGGCATCCTGGTTCAACTGCCGCTGCCTGCCGGCCTGTCGCAGCAGGCCGTGATCGAGGCGATCGACCCGGCCAAGGATGTGGATGGGTTCCACCCGATCAATGTCGGCCATCTGACCGATGGGCGCCCGACCTTGGCGCCCTGCACGCCGATGGGCGTGATGCATCTGCTGCGCCATACCGGCACGCCACTCTCCGGCGCGCGTGCGGTGGTGCTGGGCCGTTCCTCGATCGTCGGGCGGCCGATGGCATCCTTGCTGATCGCCGCCGACGCGACCGTGACGGTGGCACATTCCCGCACCCGCGATCTGGCCGCGGAATGCCGGCGCGCGGATATTCTGGTGGCCGCGGTGGGCCGGCCGCAGATGGTGACGGGCGACTGGATCAAACCGGGCGCGACGGTGATCGATGTCGGCATCAACCGCCTCGCCGATGGCCGGCTGGTCGGCGATTGCGATTTCGCCACCTGCTCTGCGGTTGCCGGCGCGATCACGCCGGTGCCGGGTGGCGTGGGACCAATGACGGTGGCGTGCCTGCTAGAGAACACCGTCACGGCGGCCATTCGCCGCCGGGGATAACGCCAAAGGATCGGGCACCAGGGGGCCAGCGCTAGGGATCGGGCGCTGGAGATCGGAGCACAGAGATCGAGCGCTGGGGATCGGGCGCTAGAGATCGGGCGCTAGAGATCGGGCGCTGGAGATCGGAGCACAGAGATCGAGCGCTGGGGATCGGGCGCTGGGGATCGGGCGCTGGGGATCGGGCGCTGGGGATCGGGCGCTGGGGATCGGGGCGCAGAGATCGAGCGCTGGGGATCGGGTGCCTTGGTCAGCCGCCGCCGGCACCGGTGGAAGGCACGAGCACATCGCGCACCGGCGTGTGGCGAAGGCCCAACGCCATCGCCACAGCCTGATGCGTTACCTGCCCCTGATGGATGTTCAGCCCCGCGGCCAGATGCGGATCATCCAGCATCGCCTGCCGCCAGCCCTTCTCGGCCAGCGCCAGGATGAACGGCAGCGTCGCATTGGTCAGCGCGAAGGTCGAGGTTCTGGCCACCGCGCCCGGCATATTGGTGACGCAGTAATGCACCACGCCGAGTTCGACATAGATGGGATCGGCGTGCGTCGTCGGCCGCGAGGTTTCAAAACATCCGCCCTGATCGATGGCGATGTCGACCAGCACCGCGCCGTTGCGCATCTGGCGCACCATCTCACGCGATACCAGTTGCGGTGCCGCCGCACCGGGCACCAGCACGGCGCCGATCACCAGATCGGCGGCCAGCACGGCCTGTTCGATCGCCGCAGTGGTGGCAAATAGCGTGGTGGCGCGAGGGCCGAACTGCAGGTCCAATTCCTTCAGGCGCGGCAGGGATTTGTCGATGATGGTGACACTGGCCTCCAGCCCCACGGCCATGCGCGCGGCATTGCTGCCGGCCACGCCGCCGCCCAACACCACCACCTTCGCCGGCGGCACGCCCGGCACGCCGCCCAGCAGAATGCCTGCCCCGCCTTGTTCGCGTTCCAAACAATGGGCACCGACCTGCACGGCCATGCGCCCGGCCACTTCGCTCATGGGTGACAGCAGCGGCAGAGTGCCGGCACGATCCGTCACCGTCTCATAGGCGATGCAGGTGGCCGAGGATCGCATCAGTGCTTGCGTCTGCTGTTTATCGGCGGCGAGGTGCAGGTAAGTGAACAGCACCTGGCCGCGGCGCAGGCGAGCGATTTCCTGCGGCTGCGGTTCCTTGACCTTGATGATCATCTCGGCCGCCCAGGCATCCTCGGTGACGATTGCGCCGGCTGACCGGTAGGTATCATCGTCACACAGGATACCGGTGCCGGCGCCGGGTTCGACCAGGACCTGATGGCCGTGTTGCACCAGTTCCCGAACGCCGGCCGGGGTCAGGCCCACACGGTATTCATGGGTCTTGATTTCCTTGGGTACGCCGATGCGCATGGATCGCCTCCTGGGTAACCGCCGAGCGTCTGTGTGAGGCTCTGGCCTTGGACCAGAGGGCCGATGGGTGGCATCGGAGACATCGGGGTGCGACAGGCGCAGGACAAGGGGGGCGTGCGGCTATGGGTGCTTTAGGCTTTGCCGGCGGCGCGCATCACCAGCGCCAGCATGGCCTGACAGGCGGCTGTTTCATCGGGGTGCAGACTGAGCGGGGTTTTTCGTCCCCGCTCACTGTAATAAATCATCCAACCCTGGTTGGAATGTTCGATCCCATAACACTCCCCACCGCCGAGGCCACCATCGGTGACATAGAGAACGTCAGGGATGCCGGCATTGCGGAGGGTTGTTATCAGATCCGCCAGGGACATAGGACACCGTCTCCAGAACACCGCTTGCGATAAGTTTGTAGGCCGGGTCGGTTGTTTTCACCTGCTTGGCGCCGCCGGGTTCGCCAAACCAGGGGGCTGCCTTGCAGGATTGCACCGGCAGGGGCTTGATCACCTTATAGACCCGATAATCCATGGCTTTACACACGTAGGGAACCGCGCGGCTGGCATAGGTTTCGCCTTGCGGGCTGAAGAACGTGCCACCCTCGCTGCCGAAGCGATCGATCAGCGTGCCGGGCGGGATGGTTTCCGCCACCGGTGACGCGGCGCAGCCATCGTTGGGCGGCCAGGAAACTGCGGCCTTGCTGTCTGCCCAGGTAATCCACTTGGGCACAAGATCAGCGCGCAGGTTCGCGGGGAACCCGAGCGGTGACGCGGATTGGGGTGGCGGGGATTGGGGTGGCGGGGATTGCGCCCATGCGGATGGC
>Ga0164296_1002384_pt1 | contig 18784 bp, 15 predicted proteins | sample GEODES057metaG_FD_113533 | JGI IMG/M metagenome (GOLD analysis project Ga0164296, IMG submission 113533) | Dystrophic lake water microbial communities from Trout Bog Lake, Wisconsin, USA - GEODES057 metaG | ecosystem: Environmental > Aquatic > Freshwater > Lake | place: USA: Trout Bog Lake...
CAGCGCCTGCATCAGCGTCGCGCCGACCGTGCATAACGTGATGATCAGCCGATGCGGCACCACGTCAGGTGACGATAGCTGTGTCGGCGACGTCGGAGTACCCTGGGACATCGCTCTACTCAGAACAGATCACGCCAGCTGCGTTTGTGGCCCGTATCGATCTCGGCAATCACGCTCATTCCCGCACGGAGCGGTGGTTCGCCTTCTTTGCGAACAATACTGATACGCACCGGAATACGTTGCACCACCTTTACCCAGTTGCCAGAGGTGTTTTGCGCCGGTAACACGCTAAATTCCGACCCGCTGTTGGGCGCGATCGAAGCAACCTGCCCCTTCCATACCAAACCCGGGTAGGTATCAACGGTAATATCGACCGGGTCGCCAGGCGTGACGTGCGTCAATTCGGTTTCCTTCGGATTCGCCTCAACCCACATATTTTCGTATGATACTAGTCCAAATGCCGGCGTCGCCGCCGCGAGATACATACCGGGCTGCACACTATCGACTTGCGTAACCACGCCGGAAAATGGCGCGTAGATCACGGTGTGCTCAAGTTGCCGCTGCAACTCGCTGACCTTGGCGACCGCCTGCAAGTAGTCCGTCTGCGTGTGGGAATCGACATTTGGATCACCGCCGAGTTTGGTGAGCGCCACGGCGGCGGTCGTCTTCAGCGCCTCGACCTGCCGCTTATCGGCAAGCAGCTTAAAGCGGACGGCATCGTAATCCAACTTGGTGACGCCACCACTTTTCACCAAATTGGCAAAGCGATCGAGCTTCGCCTGGTCGTCATCGACCTGCGCCTGCTTCACCTCGACGTCCCGCAGCATCCGCTGATAATCTAAACGTTCGGCGTCCAGCGTCGATAACAGACCGTCGCGATAGGCAATCGCCCCATCCAGCGCCAGTTTAAACGGTAGCGGATCAAGGCGCAGCAGAACATCGCCTTTGCGCACCCGCTGCCCTTCATGCACTGGAACCGATTGCACGATCCCCGAAACGTCGGTGGCGATCACTTCCTTGGCCGCCCGCACATAGGCATCGTCGATCGAGACAACCCGGCCGCCTGTCATCCACCACCATCCTGCACCGATGATCACGACAGCAATGCCGCCTAACATCAGCAGTGGGCGCAAGAACGCCAGCCCTATGCGCCGACGCGCCGCAGTCGTTGTCCGTTCGTCAACCCGCGGCCCCACGTTGATGACCTGAGACATCAGACGACCTCCTTCGTGGTCAGATCCACGCTGCGGTTCCTGGCGTGGGTATCGTGCGTAAGCGTCGCTTTCATGCGGAGCAAAGCCTGGGTTACGGTTTCGATGGTCGCTTCGTCGATGTCGGATGTGACAATCCGGGTCATGTCAGCGCGCTGCCCGTCCATCTGACGCAGCACATGACAGGCAGGCGGCAGCAGATGCAGGCGCCAAATCCGCCGGTCCCGCGGATCGGGGCGACGCTCCACCATACCGCGTGCCTCCAGCCTATCAATCAGGCGGGCGACGGTAATCGGCTCCACCTCCAACAGTTCGGACAGTTCTTTTTGTGAAATGCCGGGCTGGCGTTCCAGCCAGATCAATATCGCCCATTGCGCACGCGTCATGCCATGCTGCCGAGCGCGCTTATCGGCTTCGACCCGCAGCAGACGAGCGGTATCGTGCAGCAGAAATAGCAGGTCGCGATGAAAATCGTCCAATCCGGATCCCTACGGTGCGGCAAGCACGAAGCCTACACATCATAAGCGACGTTATGATGTGCTGCACAGGGGATCGGCCATGCGCTAAGCGCACCCCCTTCCCCGAATTGCAACATGCCGGCCAGTAACCGCCGCTGTGGGGCATTTACAGCCCGGTCCACAGCGTGGAACTCTAGCCCAGCCAAATCCGCTCGGAGCGCTCATGGACCTCGTTATCCGCAATGCACGCCTGCCCCAGTCGCCCGAAAACCCGCCGGTCGATATCGGCATCGAAAACGGCAAAATCGTTGCGATCGAAGATAATATCACCGTTGACGCACCCCATTATGACGCGCACGACCATTTGGTTTGCGCTGGACTTGTCGAAACGCACATCCACCTGGACAAGACGCGCATCATCGACCGCTGCCCGCCGGAAGACGGCCGCAACGCCAATGCTGTGCCGCGCGTTGCCGCGGTGAAGCACACGTTCACGGAATCCGACGTCTACCAGCGCGCGAGCCAAACGCTGGAGAACTGCATCAAATTCGGCACGATGCGCATGCGAACCCATGTCGAACTGGACGGCGGCGTGGAAATGCGCAGCTTCAACGCCCTGGAAAAACTGAAGCGCGACTATGCCTGGGCAATCGACATCGAATTATGCGTCTTCCCCCAAGAGGGCCTGACGAACAACCCGCGCTCCGACGAATTGCTGGTCGAGGCCCTGAAGCGTGGTGCCCAGGTCATCGGCGCGGCGCCCAACTATGACCCCGACAAATCGGGCCAAATCCGACGCATCTTCGAACTGGCCCGCGCCTATGAGGTGGATATCGACATGCATCTGGATTCGGGCAACAGCCCCGATGACATGGATATCCATCTGGTCTGCGATCTGACCAAGCAATACGGCATGCAGGGCCGCGTCGCTGTCGGCCATGGCTGCAAATACGCCACTCTGCCGCCACGAGACCTGACCGACTTGGCCGCTAAGATCGCCGACGCCGGCGTGGCGGTGACAGTGCTGCCCGCGACAGATCTTTATATGATGGGCCGCCACCAGACACATTCCGTGCAGCGCGGTGTCGCCAACGCCAATGTGCTAGTGGAAAATGGCGTTAATTGCTCCATCTCCTCCAACAACATCCTCAATCCTTTCACGCCGATGGGGGACGGTAATCTGATCCGCATGGCCAACCTTCAGGCCAATGTCACCCAGATCGGTGAAGCGCACCGCTTGCGTGAGTGCTTCTACATGCTCACCAGTCGCTCCGCTGAACTGATGAACCTGACGGATTACGGCATCGCCGTCGGCAATCCCGCCGATATCGTCGTGTTCGACGCCACCACACCCGAGCAGGCGGTGGCGGAACTCCGCACGCCGCTGACCTGTTTCAAGCGCGGCATCCGCACCGTGACGCGGCCACGCGCCGAACTCCACAAACCCTGAAGCAGCCCCATGAAACTGTCCGAAATCGCCCAAGTCATCCGCAGCAAGAACGCCGGTCCACGGCGCCTGACGCTCGATATCATGTTCGCCAGCGACGACGATTATCGCCGCGTCGCACAGTCGCCGGCGATAACGGCGGCCGAAATTGGCCGCCTTTACCGCGTGCCTGCCGATCAGGTGACGATCATCCCCTATCCGGTCGGCCGAGCCATCAAGATCACACTGGCGCGCAGTATCATGGCCGGTGATCCGGGCGATTACGACGTCTACGGCGCGCAACAGCACGCGCCCTTATTGGAGATCGAACTATGAGCGCGTCGGGACGCATCATCGCGGAACTGCGCCGCAATCCGCGCCCGATCCGGCTGATGGGAACAACCGGCCAGTTGGGCTATGGCATCCCGGCCGAACATTTCCGCACCGGCATCGCACGCAAGCCCGATCTGATCGGCGCCGATATGGGCTCGATCGACATCGGCCCTACCTATCTGGGCAAGGGAGAGATGGCCACGGCCCCCGCAGCCACCCGGCGTGATTTGCGCCGGATGCTGCTGGCCGCGCGCGAACTGGACGTGCCAATGGTGATTGGATCGGCTGGATCGGCCGGCGCGGCACCGCACCTGGAAGGAACGTTGGCGATGATGCGAGACATCGCCAGGACGGATGGCCTCAAATTCCGAATGGCTGTCATCCGCTCCGACATCCCGCGCGCCACACTGCATCAGGCCTTGGCCGCCGGCAGGATCGCTGGCTTCGATGGCATGCCTGATTTAACCGATGCAGATATCGACACGGCAGCGCACATCGTCGGCCAGATGGGCATGGGCCCGTTCCGCAAAGCGTTGGAAGCCGATGTAGACGTGATCATTGCCGGGCGCGCCTGCGATACGGCCATCTATGCCTCGTTGCCGGCCCTGCTGGGCTATCCTGTTGGCCTGTCGATGCATGCGGCTAAAATCATCGAATGTGCGTCGCTATGCTGTGTGCCAGGCGGTCGAGACCCGATCATCGCCGAATTGGATCACCAAGGCTTCGTACTGGAAAGCATGAACCCCGAGCGGCGGGCGACGCCAACCTCGGTCGCGGCGCACAGCCTTTATGAGCAGAGTGATCCGCTGATGATGCGCGAACCGGACGGCTCGCTCGATCTATCCCGCGCGCAATACATTGCGGTAGACGACCTGCGGACGCGGGTCAGCGGCGGCATCTGGACGGATACGACGCAGCCGACGATCAAGCTGGAAGGCGCGTTAAAGATCGGCGAGCGAGCGGTGCTGCTATGCGGATCAGCCGATCCGCGTTTCATTCAGGAGATCAAAGCGTTACTGCCCAACGTCTCCAATCTCGTCGATAGCTTGGTGTGTGAAGATCAGCCCAAAGATTACACACTGCGTTTCCGTGTCTACGGCATCGACGGCGTCCGCATGGTGCCACCGGCGCAGGAGGCGCTGCCGGGAGAGATATTCATCATGGGCGAATGCATTGCCCCGACGGCGGAACGTGCATCGGAAGTGGTGCGGACCTGCAAGCAATTCCTGCTGCATTTCGGCTATCCCGGCCGCCTGACCACAGCCGGTAACGTGGCTTTTCCCTTCACGCCACCAGAAGTCTCCCTCGGCCCGGCGTTTCGGTTCAATGTCTACCACCTTCTGCAGGTCGACGATGCAGAGGCATTGTTCCCGATGGAGATCGAAAACGTGGGTTGAGGGGACCAGACCTTCGGTTGTTCGCTGCGGTAGCCAGCCGGACCTGTCTGTCACGCGTCGATCGTTCTGAACCTTTAGAGCCGATTATTGCAGGCGGCGAGACGTCATCGCCCCCCTTCCGTGCAAAGCCTGCTCGGCTCCACGACGCGAAAGCCACGCCACACCCAATCTGCCCGACCCAATCTGCCCGAAAGGACACCCGGTTGCTCAACCCAGGCAGAAAGCCTTCGCAGCATCACCGCCGATCCCGCCCGATGGCGCACCGGCCCTATAGGCAGGGGAAGGCCGGTCATATGGGGAAAATTCTGAAGTATTCCTAGATAAACCGAAGCAAATATGACGACTGTTCGCCTAGCGTCGCCCAAACAATGCTTCGATATCAGCCTTGGACAATTTCAGCGCGGTCGGGCGTCCGTGACTACAAGTCGCTGCTCTTGGCGTCGTCTCTATCTGCCGGAGGAGCGCGCTCATTTCATCCGAGGTCAAACGCCGGCCAGCGCGGATGCTCCCATGACAGGCCATGCGCGCCACAACGGCATCGAGCCGCGCTGAAAGCGTCGTCTCTTCGTTCTCCTCGGTGAATTCGTCCACAAGGTCTCGCAACAATGGCGCCGGTTCCGGTGCCCCCAGCGCCGCCGGCATCGCCCGCACGAGTATCGCGCCTGGGCCAAACGCCTCGATCTCGAGCCCAAGCAGCGCCAGATCGGCTGATCGTTCAAGAAGGCGCGCCGCATCGGCAGGCGCTATGTCGACGACCGCCGGCAGCAGAAGCGGCTGGGAACGCACGCCTCCCTCGAGCATCTGCCCACGGATCGCCTCATGCATAACCCGTTCATGCGCGGCATGCTGGTCGACGAGGACAAGGGAGCCATCAGACGCCACGGCAATAATATACGTATCCAGAACCTGAGCGACCGGCGCCCCCAGGGGAAAATCCGTCGGTCGCACGTTTGGCGTAATGCTACGCGCAGAAGGCGCATGAAGCACCGACAACTGCGCTTCGGCGAAACCAGCGCCATGCGCCGCCGGCGGCATTGGGCTGAACGCCCCCCTCTGTTCCGAACGGGTATCGCGCTCGCTTGATGCTGGATCCGACCAACCCGTCCCCGGATAGACCGTTGGGACTGAGCCGCTGCGGACCGGCGCCATTGCAAGATGCGTCTGATTACCGACACCGAGTGCGCGTCGCAGTGCGCCGATTACCAGAGACCGAACGATACCAGCGTCACGGAAGCGCACTTCCGTCTTCGCCGGATGAACATTGACGTCAACCTCTTCGGTTGGAACGGACAGCGACAGCGCGACGATGGCATGACGGCCCGCAGCGATGACATCGCGATAGGCAACACGCACGGCAGTTCGAAGAACGGGATCGGAAACAGGCCGACCGTTGACGATCAGCATCTGCGCGATTGGCGTCGCCCGGGTCACCGATGGTGCGCAGATAAAACCGGCGATCCGGTAGGCCCCGCGCTCCTCTTCCACCGGCAGCAGAACGTTCGCGGCATCAGGACCGACCAGCGCGGCGACGCGTTCGGATAAATCCTGTGCCTGTAGATCAAAAAGAAGCCGCCCCTCGCTTTCCAACCGGAATGCCACGTGTGGCACGGCGATCGCTAAACGGCGCACGACGGCTTCGACATGATCCTCTTCGACGCGCGTGCTCTTCAGGAATTTGCGGCGCGCCGGGGTGGCAAAAAAGAGATCCCGCATGGTGACCCGCGTGCCAGGTGGCCCCGCGGTGGGCATGACGTCGGAAACGCGCCCTCCCTCTACGGTTATCCGATTGGCATGGCTCGACTGGGCCGTACGAGACACGATGTCCAAACGCGCCGCAGCGCCGATGGACGGCAGCGCCTCGCCACGAAAGCCCAGCGTGGTGATGCGCACCAACATCTCATCAGTCAGCTTCGACGTGGCGTGGCGCAGGACCGATAAAGCAAGTTCATCGGCGGTCATTCCATTGCCGTTATCGATAACCTCGAGGCGATCGACACCGCCGCCGTGAAGGCAAACCACGATACGGGTCGCACCGGCATCGAGGGAATTTTCGATCAGTTCCTTCGCCGCCGCAGCAGGGCGCTCAATCACTTCGCCAGCGGCAATGCGATTAACAATAGTCTCAGGAAGGAGCCGGATACGAGACAATGGGAGTGCGTCCAAACGGCGGAGGAAAAATTCCCGATCCCAGGAAATATGCCGAGCCTGATGGCAATGCAACATCTCGTCGCTTGTGCAGCAAGGCACCGCCACCCGCCAGTATGCGCAACGACGCACGAACGTCCGGCAAATCCAATGTGCTGACCAATCGACGATAAGAAATTCGCCCCAGGTCACATACGTCAGGCACGTCGGTAGGCCGGGCATCGCGCTGGCACTGGCTCAACGCCGCGGATACTTGCCCATGGATGGCGCGATCACCGGCCGCACACCGGCGGGATCAGAGTGGCCGAGCTATGTGGTCGAGACGCAAATACCTCTGACCCATTGCAGCATGCCGGTTACAAATATGCCTCCTCGCGTCGAGAACGGCACTCCCCCGCGGCGCTGCATCACGGCTACACTCCGGCCATAGCCGGAGCCGCCCCGATGCCCCCACGCCCACGCCGCATGAATTTGATCGCCTATCTCAAAACCGGCCCCACCGCGAACCACGCCGGCGGCTGGCGCCATCCGCAGGCAGATCTGCATGATATGTTCGAGCCCGCGCGCTACGAACACCTGGCCCGCGTTTTGGAACACGCCCGCTTCGATGGCGGCTTCTTCGCCGACACATTCGGCCTGCCGGACATGCACAAAGGCGGCTATGATACCTATCTACGCCTAGGTGGTCAGACGACCTATCTGGACCCAATGGCCGTATTGCCACTCATGGCCCGTGTTACCGATCACCTTGGTCTCGGCACGACCCTATCAACCACCTTCAACACGCCCTATTGGCTGGCCCGCAGCCTGGCTTCACTGGATTTACTGACCAAAGGCCGCATTTGCTGGAACATCGTCACCTCCGCCACCGAAATGGAGGCAAGAAATTTCGGTACCGGCCCGCTGCCCCCCAAGAACACACGCTACGATCGCGGCGATGAGGTGCTGCAAGCCTGCTGTGCCCTGTGGGATTGCTGGGAGCCGGAAGCGCTGGTCCTGGATAAAGAAGGCGGACGCTTTGCGGATCCGTCGAAGGTGAAGCGCGCCAACTACCAAGGGCACTATGTGCAGACCATGGGCCCGCTCTCCATGCCCCGCAGTCCGCAGGGCCGCCCCGTATTCCTACAAGCCGGTGCATCAGACCGCGGGCGCGAATTCGCCGCCCGCTGGGCCGAGGCCGTGTTCTGCTCCCCCTACGGCAAGGCGGATGCGCAAGCGTTCTACACCGACATCAAAAACCGCATGGGTGACTACGACCGCCACCAGGATGACTGCGCCGTGCTCCCCTCGATCGCCGTATGTCTCGGCGAAACCGAGACGATTGCCAAGGAAAAGGCCGCCTATCTCGACAGCCTGATCGATCCGGAACTCGTCCTCGCCACCAACTCCCAAATGCTCGGCGTGGACCTCAGCCAGCACGAAACGGCCGAAGCAGCCAAAGCTGCTGCCGGCAATCAGGGTATCCAAGGGTCGCATGACCGCGTGCTGCAGGTCGCGCAGGCCGAGGGGTTGGATTTCAAGCAGGCCGCAACGCGACGGCGCAGCCTGATGGTTGGCACTGCCAGCCAGGTGGCCGATGAGTTGGAAGATTGGTTCACCTGTGGCGCCTGCGACGGCTTCATCGTCTGGCCGACTGTCTTTCCCACCATGTATGAGGAGTTCGCGCGGCTGCTGACGCCGGAACTGCAACGCCGCGGCTTGTTGCGCACCGAATACCGCGGCGGCACGATGCGGGACAACCTCCGCAACCCCTAACGCACGAAACGCTCAAGGAGACAGCAAGAATGTCGGATGCACGGTTAAAAACAGCCCTGACGAACAAGCAGTTCGTCGTTGCCCCGGGCATCTTTGACATGATCTCCACCCGCATCGCCGACGGTATGGGGTTCACCGCGCTCTATGCCACCGGCTTCGGTACAGTGGCGTCGCATCTCGGTATCGCCGACGCCGGTGTGGCAACCTATACCGACATGGTTTCTCGCGTCGGCGCGTTTGCGCGGGCCAGCCGCACGCCCGTGATCGCCGATGCCGATACAGGCTATGGCGGGTTGCTGAACGTGCGCCATACGGTCCGCGGCTACGAGGAAGCCGGCATTGCTGCCATCCAGATAGAAGACCAGGAAGTGCCGAAGAAATGCGGCCACACGCCGGGCCGGCGGGTGATTTCCAGCCGAGACATGTGCCTGAAGATCGAGGTCGCGGTTGAAGCGCGCAAAAGTCCCGACTTTCTGATAATCGCCCGCACAGACGCGCGGACCAGCCTGGGCCTGGATGAGGCCATCGCGCGCGGCCAAGCCTATGCCAAGGCAGGCGCTGACATTATTTTCATCGAAAGTCCGGAAACCGAGGCGGAGATGGCCCGCATTGGCCAGGAAATCGATGCGCCATTGCTGGCCAACATGGTGGAAGGCGGCCGTACGCCGATCTTGCCGGCGCAACGCCTGGCTGAAATCGGCTATGACGTCGCCATCTACCCGGCGGTCGGTTTCCTCGCCGTTGCCGCGGCAGCGGAGAGAGCATATGGCCACTTGAAGCAACACGGCGATAGCAACGCGCTACCGGCACAAGACAGCTACGGCTTCAGCCGGATGTGCGAATTAATGGGCTTCCCCGATGTCTGGGAATTCGAGCGGCGCTGGACGCGAGAGGAAGGATGAGTTTGCAATTCACCGGCTTTCCGGATGGCGCCTTCCGTTTCCTTCGTGACCTAGCGGAACAGCAGAACCGACAATGGTTCGATGAGAATAAATCGGTTTATGAGGACGAGGTCCGCTGGCCGATGGTGGCGCTGATCGCGGATCTGACGACTGCATGCACACAGCGCGGATTGCCGTTGCAAGCAGAGCCGCGGAGGTCAATCTTCCGTATATATCGGGATGTCCGCTTCGCGCGCGACAAATCGCCCTTCAAGACGAATATCGGCGCTGTACTCACGCGCGATGGCAGCAAGGATTCTCCAGGGCTGCTCTATATCAACATCCAACCGGATCGGTGCTTCATCGCCGCCGGTTTCTACCATCCCAAGCCGGACTGGCTTCAGGCCATACGGACCCATATCACATCCAAACCCCAAGCTTGGCGTGCCATGAACGCAGAGCTAGCCAAACACGCGTTGCGTTTGTCCGTTGACGAGACGGCGATGAAGCGCCTGCCGAGGGGTTTTGAGACCGTGACGGAGCCCGACTTGGCGTCCGCGGTAAAGCGGCGCCATTTCATCATCCGCCAGCCTATACAAGACACGCTAGCACAATCCGATGCGCTGGTGCCGGTGGTGATGGATTTTGCTGAGCGCGCCCAGCCATTACTCACGTTCGGATGGCGCGCCGTGGCTTAGGCTACATGCCAAAGCATCGAGAACGCGACCTTCTGGGGGTAAACTAAACGGCCGATCGGCGGGTAAAACCGTCTTCGCGACGGACCCGCGCCTTACGCGCGACGTCCGACCGGGTCACCAACCACGACAAACGGCGGACCGGCGTAAAAATAGCCGCGGCCACGGACGGATTTGAACGCATCCGCGTAATCCGACTTCGCCGCAATCACCTTACGGACGCGAGAAATCAAATTGTCCAGCGTGCGATCGAATGGTCCGCCTTTATCGCGCCCGATGACCTCACGGTATAGCTCATCGCGATCAATAACATCGCCCTGGCGACTGGAGACATAGAGGAGAAGCGCATATTCTGCGCTGGTCAGCGGCAATGCATGTCCGTCCGGTCCGCGCACTTCTCGGCGCATCCGATCAATTTCCCACGTCGCTTGCTCTTCCGTCGCTTGACGGCCGGAACGGCGCAACACAGCGCGAACGCGCGCGAGGATCTCACGCGGCTTCTGGGTCTTGGGAATGAAATCATCCGCACCGAGTTCCAGCCCGACGATGCGATCGGCTTCATCCTGGTTATTGGTCAGAATAATCAGACCGCCGCTGTGCTTCTGGCGCAGCTCCGGCAACAGGCGCAAAGCGTCATGCCCATTGAGGAACTGATCGAGGATAATCAGGTCACAATCATGACTGATATCAATTTTTGACAGCGCATCCAACGAGGGCACGTGCTGGGCGTGATAGCCGAAGGTATCTAAGAACGCGCTGAACTCACCAGCGAAAACTGGCTCATCTTCGACAAGGAGGATACGACCGCTGACATCGGAGGACACTGAACGGACCCACTACTGTTTGAAACTGAACTCATCATATAGCACGGATCCCCCAAATAAACCCCACGAAAATCACCGAACTTCATTACAAAAGTTTCACTGAAATTCGATAATTGTCTCAAAGCTCCCCATTGTCTCTATTCAAGTGTTATCTATCGGCAGCGCGACTTCAAATCGCGCTCCGCCGTCGATATTTTTTATCGTAATACGCCCGCCCATGCGCGCCACCGACGCCAGACAGAAAGACAGGCCGAGACCGGTTCCTTTTCCCGGCGCCTTACTCGTCACAAAAGGATCGAATAGTGTTTCGATCAAGTCGGCACGGATGCCGCCGGCATGGTCTGCAATGCCGATCACGAATTCTGCTCCTCTTTGATTGGCATCAATCGTCACGACCCGATCAATAAGTTCTGCATGCTCCGCATAAGCATCGCAGGCATTTACGACCAAATTTATGATGATCTGCTCGACCAGCACGGCGACACCCAGCGGTTTCCGCCCTTCAGCGCCAATCACCACATCAACCGACACGCTGGCTGCGGCCAATTTTCCCTCGATGATATGAAGCGCGGTTTGGATTACCTCCGCGATATCGATCGGCACGATCACCGCGGCCGTTTCCTTGCGGCTGAAAGCACTGATGTGGGTGATGATCGACACGACACGTTCGATCTGCTGACCAATGCGCGTTAGTTTTTCCCGTACCACATCCAATCTGGGCGGAGAACGCTCCAAGGCGAGCAATCCGTTCTCTGCCGCCATGGATATAGCTGACATCGGTTGGTTCAATTCGTGCGAAACGCGGCCGGCGACCTCACCGAGGATGGCAAATTTTTCGGATCTTTGTAGTTCCTCACGCATCCGCTTTTCTTCGCTGATATCGGTCATGAAGCCGACAACGTCTCCTGCCCCGCCCGCCTCCCGCGCGATGCAAACACCGATCAGACGCATCCAGTGCGTCGAGCCATCAGCGAATCTCATGGCTAATTCGACCTGCCATTTGCCCGAGGCCAAGACATTGCGAAAAAATTCTTTAAGAGCGGGAAGACCAGCAGGATCAAATTTTTCCATCAGCGCCCCTGCTCTCGCTAAGTCAGCGGCAGGCCAACCGGTCAATCGGGCCGAGCTTTGGCTAAGGAAGCGGCGGCGGGATGTGCCATCGGGAAAGACCCGCACGAGATAGAGGATGACTGGCACGTCCGATAACAAGCGGTTTATTTCTACCAGCGCAGCCGATTGGCTGTCGCGACGCAACCAAAGCGCCACCAGCACCAAAATCGCAAAAAGCAGCAGCGCCAGGACAGGCAGCAGCAGATAGCGGACCGGACTATTGACCAAGGACATCACGGAACTGATCGGACGGCCCGCCGCGACGTGCCACGACGGAGCCACCGCAAGCCGATGATAAGCCGCCAGAACCTCCTCACCGGTCAGGCTCATACCGCTGAGAATGCCAGACCCACCGCGCAAGTCGCGCGACCAAGACGGCGCCACTCTACCAGCCAACGCGTCGTTCATCCGCGAAGCCGCGACCACACGGCCTGCGCCGTCCCGTATCCCGATAAAGCTGCCGCTCTCATCATTCTGATCGGCCAGCCAAGGTGCCAAGGCCCCTGCGTCAAAAACAAGCCTGATGATACGGCTGACGCGACCATCCGTTATGACCGGGATCAACAGAGAAATTGATCGTTTGCCAGTGTCTACTTGCTCATAGACGTTCGAGATGTAGGGCGTTCTTGCAGCGCTAACGGCGTTGTCGGCCCATCTCAGCACATCTTGGTCAACGATCTGTTCTTCTGGCATTGCGCCTTCGTCCCCAGGCGGTATGCCTGTGGTCAGAATCACGCGACCTGACGGCGTTGCCTCCTGAACGATGATCCGAACCCCGAGGAAATTTGCGATCCGGGTTGCGTCGCCATAAACCCCCGAATCATTGGCGCCGGGTTGGATTCCATCGATTGCGGCCAGCGCCAGACCGGCGGCTTGGTAGGCCTGCAACTTGGCGTCGAGTGCCATTGCGACGACCCTCGCCCGCTCCAGCAGAGACCGTTCTTCGGCTTGGTGGTTGAATTGGATAAACGCCCATGCCCCCAGGCTTGCCGAGGCGCACAACGCTGGCAGTGCAAGGATCGCAACCAAGAGCAAAGCTGGTGCAGTTCGAGGCCGCAATCGCGGGACTTCAAGCGTCATGACGCTGCAACCCGTGCGCACGCATTCGCCCAAGGCGGCAGAAGAAGCCAAGGGAAAAGCACCCACTCATCATACTAAGCCTTGTGCAGCCCACTGGACCCACTTTCACCGGCGACTGCCAGGCGCCGAACCATTGACGCTTTACAAGCCTGCCTGACCACCAACTCCAATTTAGCAAGCCGAAGCGGCTTACGGATGACCGAGAAGATTCCCACGGGGGTTTCTCCTTCACTCGACGGTGTGCCATGTCCGGTAATGACGACAATCTCCACAGCCGCCGCTTCCGGCGTATCTTGCAGCACGCATTGTGCGAGGGAAAAACCAGACAGGCCCGGCATGCGCAAATCGGTCAGGATGACGTCGAACGTCCCCGGCGGATGATTTCGGTAGATATTCAAAGCCCGGTCACCATCGGTCGCCGTTTGGACCTGATAACCGCCCGATAGCAGATATTCCGATAGCTCCTCGGCCAGCACAGGTTCGTCATCGACCACAAGGATTGTGAACGCCTGGCGGGACGGCTCGTTGGTGGGTTCTTCGACATGCTGCATGGCTAGGCTATGTCCAACAGAACGCCGACAGAACTGGATCTGATCAAATCTGCCCTGCCATGAGTCGCGCAGCAACCTCACAGAATCTAGAGGTGCCATCCTCACCATGACGGCCAAGCGACACAGCGGTTCCATGCAGCATGATGTGTTCGGCTTCGGTATTTTCAGGCGTTAGGGATGGTTCAGAACTGGCTATCGGCACTTGGTGCGGTTATTGCCGCAGGCCCCGCAGGCGAAGACGAGACCGTTTAACATTGAAAGCGATATCATAACATCGCGATAATAATTGAACTTCAGACAGATCATATTCATAAATTGTATTATTTTGTATTTCGGCGTCGCCTGTCGGTTCGCTGATTATCAGCAAGAAACGCGTCAGCAAAACGCATGTCCGCGAGAGGTACGCCACCCCTCAGGGCAGACGTGCGAGCGGATTTGCACATAAAAACAACGCCCTGGCACACCGAGGCGCCCTGCCCTCATCAGCGAACGGCAGACGCCTCAGTCATGCCACTTCAGGAGTTGAGCAGCACATTTTCCGGCGCTGGGGGAAGTTCACCGCGCTCCACCCGCAGCACCTGCCGTGTCAGCATCTCATGCGTCGGCGCAGGGATCCCGGCGCGCTCGCCCTCACGCGCAATAAAGCCGTTCATGAACTCGATCTCGGTGCGGCGCCGCTTCTCCATGTCCTGCGCCATGGACGGGCGCTGATAATCACTCCGTTCGGCCTGACCAGCGCCGCCCTCCGTCATCAAACGCTCGATTTCCTTGTACGAAGCGCCATCGCCTTCCATCGCCTTGGCCAGCACCTCATACGGCAGCGCGCCAACCTTCCCGAGTTTGTAGCCGAGCTTCTGGCCGACGCGGACAGCCTCGCCGCCCAATTGGATACAAATGCGCCGAACGGCAGCATGGTTATCGCGGGCATTACCGCCCATGCCGGTCGCGGCCGACACGCCATTACGCATGCCATTGACGCACAGTTTCGTCCAACGTTCCCCCCAAAGGTTGTCAGTCGCCTTGGATGTGTCGATCGAGGAGAAAATCTCAGCGATCTCCTCTGCGCGCTTGGTGATCTTCGCGCTGGGCTCACCAACATAGAACGATGTGATATCGGGGCGCTTTGCGTAGCCGCGGCGGATATGAGCCGGTTGGTATAGATCAACACCGACCCCGCCGGTGACGATGCACCCCAATGTGCGCCCCCAGCCTACAACGCCGGCGACGCGTTCTTCGTTGATGCAATTTTGCATCGAAACGACACAACCGGACGCCGACAGATATTGCTTGATCATCTGGGTGGCCCAGACGGTATCGTAAGACTTGACCGCGATAACGGCGATATCAACCGGTTTCTGCTTGGCCAGAGCCTGCACCTCCGTCAGATGCATGGCGTTGACCTTCACGGTCATACGCTCTTGCGGCGTCATGCCAAATATCTCCATGCCATTGGCTTTCATCGCCTCGACATGCTCGGGCCAGGGGTCGATCAGGGTCACATCGTGTCCGGCAGCAGCCATATGCGCCCCCGCATAGCCACCGACGGCGCCCGCGCCGATGACCACAATCCTCTTACCCATACGACCGTTCCCCTTTTTCGTAGTCGCCCAAATAGGCGTGATAAGTCTTGGCGTTCGTCACGCCCTATCAGGCGCGCATTGCTTTACCTGTCTGCCGCATCAAGATCGCGGCATGGGCATTGGACACTGCGGCATGGTGCGCTACGGCCGCTGCAGACATATCCGCATCCGGCTGCACCTCGCGACCGAAATGGCCATAGGTATCGACACCGCGGACCAAACTTGCCGAATCATGTGCCCCCGCGGCTTGGCGGACATAAGTCGGGATGTAGCGGATGGCAAAACCGATCCTGCGCAGATCAGACGGGTTGGGATCCGAACCATGGATCAACCGCACATGGTGCAAAGACATCTCCCCTGCCGCAAGTTCCATCATCACGGCTCGGCTCTCGTCGACATCCACCATGATCTCTTGCCCGCGTGACAGAAGGTTTTCCGGGCGGAACGTATCGTTGTGCGGGATCTGATCCAGCTTATGCGTACCTGGAACCACCCGCATGGCGCCATTGGCAGCCGAACTGTCGGATAGCGCCACCCAGGCTGTCACGACATCCGCCGGCTCCAGGCCCCAATACGTCGAATCCTGATGCCAGGACACGAAACCGGGATTGCGAGGCTCCTTGATGAAGAATGAGGATCCCCAGCACAGGATATTCGGTCCGATCAGATCCTCTACCGCATCCAGGATACGCGGATGGCGGACCAGATCGGCCAACCAGGTAAACAACAAATGGGATTTATGGCGCAGAGGCCCCGCCAGAATACCGGCGTCAGCCTCATAAGCCTCCAGCGCGGCCCGCAACTGTCCTGCTTCTTGGCGAGACATGACCGGAACCGGCCAATAATAGCCGTCTTCGTGATACTGACGCACCGCAGCTTCTCTCAGACACTTCATGTCGTTCCCCCAGGTCACTTGCAAGCGCTCCCGGTCGGTGTTCCATCCGCCGGTTTCTATGGTTATCGGCAGAGCATGAGAAACGGATCGAACGAAAGTCAACCCATCCAGCGCCCGGAGCTCCCCTGCGACGGCATCATCATCATCTTCGGCGCTGCGGTGCGGCCAGATGGGCAACCTAGCCTGACGCTGCGCAACCGCGTGGCGGCGGCTGTGGCTTTGGGGCGCCGGCTTGACGCGCCTTACTTCATCCCGACCGGGGCGAGAGGACGTTTTGGAGAAGCAGAAGCCTGTGTGATGGCCGATCTACTCATCGCGGCTGGCTTCCCGGAACACCGTATCCTCCCGGAAACAACGGGCACTGATACCGTTTCCTCGGTCCGCGCCGTCCGGAAGATTCTGGCAACGCGACCGTCAGCACCGATCTACGCATGCAGCAGTGCCTATCACCTGCCACGGTGCCGGGTTTTGCTGTTGCTAGCCGGCATCGCCGCGCGCGCCTGTCCCCCACCAACCGTGACGGCAGGACGTAACCGCGGAAAACGCTGGTTCTGGCGATTTAGAGAGTTACCGGCGATACCCTTCGACAGCGCAACGATACTGTGGCTGCGCTGTCTAGGCCGACTTTGAACAGGGAAAGCGGATTACCGCTCGTTCTCGTCGTTGTCGGTTCCGACCTCGATATCCGCGCCGATCGCGTCGGCGTCATCTTCCAGGTCGTCGGTCGTCTCCAGAACGTCTTCGTCCTCGACCTCCTCGACACCTTCGACGTCCACCTCCACATCCTCCGGCGTGGTCGGCACCTTCTTCAGGCGCTTATCCTCCGCCACGTTGCCGCCCGCGCGGCGAAGCCGCGGCTGATCAGCCGGCTGTTCGGTGCCGCATTTGGGGCAAACGGCGGGAGACTTTGTCAGGTCATAGAACCGAGCGCCACAGGCGACGCAGGTCCGCTTCATGCCGAGTTCAGGCTTGGCCATAGCGATGATGGGCCCTTCGTGAAAAACCGGATGCCCCGCATAAAACGGCGGCTTGAGAGGCGGGGGCCATGCCATTCCCGCGCGGCTGTGTCAAATACCTTTCGCATCCGTCCATCACATAAACAGCTTCACCTATCGACCGGCGACGATTGCCGATAGTAAGACCGCCACGCCAAACGAAACCGGACCGATCCGCATGAACGCGACGCCAAGCCCCTATCGCTCCCGCCCCCCTGGCTCGCCATTGACAGGGACCATCGCAGTGCCTGGCGACAAATCCATCAGCCATCGCGCGTTGATGTTCGGCGCGCTGGCCGTCGGAGAGACGCGTATTACCGGCCTGCTGACCGGAGAAGACGTGCTATGCACCGCAGCAGCCATGCGCGCCCTGGGTGCCGAGATCAGCCACGATCCGGATGGCAACGGGGCAGGCGTCTGGCGCGTCGCAGGCCGCGGAATCGGCGGCTTGGTCGAGCCTGAAGACGTGCTGGACATGGGCAACTCCGGCACCGCTGCGCGCCTGCTGTGCGGCATCCTGGCCAGCCACCCGATTTTTGCCGTGATGACCGGTGACGGCAGTCTCCGTCGCCGGCCGATGCGCCGGGTCATGGACCCGCTAGCGGCGTGCGGTGCCACCTTCGCCTCCCGCGAAGGGGGACGTCTGCCGCTCGGGATCACCGGCGCGAAAGATGCGCTCGCGCTGAATTACCGGGTGCCAGTGCCGTCGGCGCAGGTAAAGTCAGCCGTCCTGCTGTGCGGCCTGAACGCGCCCGGCATCACCCGAGTCGAAGAACCCGAAGCGACCCGCGATCATAGTGAAAACATGCTGCGCCATTTCGGCGCGACGGTGAACGTCGAGATTGCAGGCTCGGGCCGCTTGATCGAACTCCACGGCCAGCCCGAGTTGAAGGCCGCCGATGTCATCGTGCCATCCGATCCGTCCTCGGCCGCCTTCCCGCTCGTCGCCGGCCTTCTGGTACCTGGGTCGACGGTGACGATCCCCGGAGTCGGTCTGAACCCGCTGCGCACCGGGCTGTTCCAGTGCCTGCAAGAGATGGGGGCGGATATGGCCATCCTGAACCAGCGCTTGGAAGGCGGCGAACCGGTGGGCGATCTAACCGTCTCCGCCGGCCCGCTATCGGCAATCGACGTGCCCGCCGACCGCGCGCCAAGCATGATCGACGAATACCCAATCCTGGCAGTCGCCGCCGCATGTGCCAAAGGCACCACACGAATGCGCGGTTTGAAGGAATTGCGCGTCAAAGAAAGCGACCGCCTGTCGGCTACCGCCGCGATGCTCGCCGCGAACGGCGTGCGGGTAGAGATCGATGGAGACGACATGATCGTTCATGGCACTGGCGCCCCGCCCGCCGGTGGCGGCACCGTCATAACCCATATGGATCACCGCATTGCCATGTCGGCCCTTGTCCTCGGTCTGGCCAGCAAGGCCCCAGTCGTGGCCGACG
>Ga0164296_1002385_pt1 | contig 18779 bp, 17 predicted proteins | sample GEODES057metaG_FD_113533 | JGI IMG/M metagenome (GOLD analysis project Ga0164296, IMG submission 113533) | Dystrophic lake water microbial communities from Trout Bog Lake, Wisconsin, USA - GEODES057 metaG | ecosystem: Environmental > Aquatic > Freshwater > Lake | place: USA: Trout Bog Lake...
AGCGCAAGAGCCCGCCGCAGGCGCGACTTTTGCCTGCCACGTGGCGACTTTTGCCGGCGACGGCCGCGACTAGACGACTAGACTTTTGCGGGGAAGGGAGACGACTATATGGTACGGGCCTAAGCTCAACTCCACTCAACAAAGGGGCTTCTCTTCGTAGAGTCTCGCTCTTGCGTGCCTACTCGCGGCGCGGACCCGCACACACGCCTCTCACCCTTGGCTTGCCTTAGCCATGCACCTGTTCAAGCGGCAGCGCACGCCGCCAGAGCTGGTGCTGAAGTGCTGCAATAACTACGAGGACCTCGCGCGGTCGTCCAGCAACCAGTCGGCACGTGCACACGCCCTGTCGCTCGCTTTTGGGGAGCCGTGGCTGGTTTGGATACACCTCACGCGACTGCTCCCGCCTGAGCTAGGCCATCGACCACGTGGTGAAGTATATGACGGAGATGAAAGCACTGCTCTATGGGGAGGGCACTGATAAGCCCGCCAAAGAGGTGGAGAGCCAGCAACTGGCCGTGGAAGCAGCCAAAAGCAAGCTCCTACTTCACATGTGCACCCTCCTGTCGCCGCTCGGCTTTGAGGTACGGCGCCCGCGCGACACACGCTGTGTGTCGTTGGGCCCACACCGGCAGCACTCACCCACGCCCCCAAAACCGCACACAGACGCGCAAAGACGTGGCTGCCGTGTTCAGCGGCTTGTTACGTACCACCGTGGACGGGAGGCAACCGTGCTTGCAATATCTGCAGGAGCACCAGGACTTGCTCATCACACTCACCAAAGCGTGCGTTTTGTTTCGTGTGCCCACTGTTGCGCCGGTGTGGGCCTCACGTGGGAGAGACACGCACGTGTGGGGTCTGTGCTGCAGGTATGACAAGACGGACACAGCGCTGATAACAGGCAGCATGTTGCGCGAGGCCATCAAGTGGCCTGCTTTTGCAAAGTGCGACTCATTCTGAGCACCTGCGGGGAAGCTGTACCATCTCACAGTGTGTGTGTGTGTGTGTGTGTGTGTGTGTGTGTCTGATCATGAATGTGTGCGCAGGTATTTGTTGGAGCATCCAGTGTTCTACCAGTTGCTTGCATCCACAGACGTGGAGACCTTCGAAGTGGCATCGGACGCGTTCCTGTCCTTCCGGGAGTTGCTCACGCGCCATGAGAGCCTGACTCGGGATTTTCTGGCTGCACACGGGGACCAGTTCTTCAAAGTCTTCAACGCAAGCCTGCTCATGAGCACAAACTACGTCACTCGGCGACAGAGCCTCAAGCTGCTGGGCGAGCTGCTTCTGTCATCAGGGCATGTGGATGCCATGATGCGGTATGTCAGTGAGGCGAGCTACTTGAAACTGATCATGACCTTGCTGCGGGACCCCAGTCGGAGCATCCAGTACGAGGCGTTCCACCTCTTCAAAGTCATGGTCGCCAACCCGAACAAGCCAGCCGGCGTGGTGGACATCTTGAAGAGCAACGGCGACCGGCTGACGCGCTTCCTGTCCAGCTTCCAGTCCGATCGAGATGAAAACGACGCCGATTTCGCAACAGAAAAACAGACGCTGATCGGCATGCTGAACAAGTTGTAGCCACACGCGCGAGGTTGTAATGCAGTGACGACGCAACGCCTGGATGTCATTGCGCCTGCAGCACGTGCACTTCTGCCCCCTTCGCAGAGACTGTGCTGCTTGGTGAACCGGGCCCCGCCCCTCAAAGCGGCGGCTTCGTCACCAACATGCGAGGTATCAACAGCATGGCTGTGTTGCCGCTGACGCAGCTGCCGAACGCGAGCTGTGCTGGAATAGCCGCCAGACAGCGCACCTCTGCGGCGCCCGCTCTCCGCCCCCGTGTCTCGCGTCTCCGGCGTCGTGTGCTCGTAGACACTGCACCGACTCAGCCTCGTTGTGGGCCCCTGGCTGACGGACAGCCGCCACGGAACGTCTCAGGCACGGCTCCCCTTGTTTCGGTCGGCCGAGCCTCTCTGTTCACTTACGCGCGCTGCTGTGCCACAGCACGTGCTGTGGGCGACACCTCGCTGCACGCAGTCGCTGTGGGTGGCCAGAACGCGGTGCGTGGGTGCCGGTGTCGCTGCGTGAGAGCAGTCTAACCTTCAAAGCGGGTGGCAGCATTGACATCTCTCCCGCCCCCAACCACTTTCGTGCAGGCGCCACCCGCAGGCGTGGCGACGCACCACACGGTGGTGCACTTCTTCAGACACCCCGGGCTGTCTGAAGCCAAGACGCAGGCGCTCCTGCAAAAGGCACGCGCGGTGGCTGACGGACACGGGAGGCGTCACAGCTGCTTTGTGTTTCTGACGACTCTGTGTGACTCTGTGTCCAGACCAAGCAGCGCGTGTCGGGGTCAGTGCGCAGTATTGATACGGAGCTGGTGCGTGGCTCATGGCAGCGTTCAGAGCGCCGCGTCTATAGTTTTGGTTGAGATAGCTCTGACTCCTTCGCTGGTGTCAACGCGCGCAGTGCTTCAACATCGCGGTGTCTGAGCCACTCACAGCTGCTGAGATGGACACGCTGCGCTGGTGCGCGCCATCGCACATATTGGCGGCAACAAGCAATCAGCTGGTGACCCCTGCGCGCTCTACACCTCGCTCGCGCAGGTTGCTGGCGGAGACATACGAGCCGGCGCAGCTGACACCTGACACCGTGCTCCCCACCAGCGGCAATACTACCCTCGTGGAGGTGGGTCCTCGCCTGAATTTTACGACCGCATGGAGCGCAAACGCAGTGTCCATTTTCCGCTCGTGTGGCTTGACCAAGGTCACTCGCGCCGAGTGCTCCCGCCGTTTCCGGCTGCACCTCGACGGTGCCCCTGGCGGCGACGTAGCCACCAAGTTCGCGGCGCTGGTGCACGACCGCATGACTGAGTGTGTGTACAGCTCCCGCTTGACCTCCTTCCTTGTGGATAAGGCGCCGCAGCCGGTGTTCACGGTGCCTGTTCTCGCGCAGCGCCGGGCAGCATTGGAGCGTGTGAATAAGGAGATGGGTCTTGCTTTTGACGACTGGGATCTGGATTATTACACGAACCTGTTCGCTGATGATCTGGGACGTGACCCCACCAATGTGGAGCTGTTCGACATTGCGCAGAGTAACAGCGAGCACAGCCGCCACTGGTTCTTCAACGGCGCGCTCAGCGTGGATGGCGTGCCCATCAAGGACACTCTGTTCCGCATGGTCAAGGCGACGCTAGCTGCAAGCCCGCAGAACAGCGTCATCGGGTTCGCAGACAACAGCAGCGCTATCCGGGGCACTGATGTCGCAGTGCTGCGCCCTACAGACATTGGCAAGCCAAGCCCTCTCGACCTCAGCACGCGCTCCCTGGATATCCTGTTCACTGCTGAGACGCACAACTTCCCGTGCGCTGTGGCGCCATACCCGGGAGCGGAAACTGGTGCAGGTGGCCGCATCCGTGATACACATGCCACCGGCATCGGCAGCCTGGTGGTTGCCTCAACTGCGGGGTATTGCGTCGGCAATTTGCACCTCGAGACTGCAGATGGCGGCCCTGCAGCTGCACATGAGGACCCTTCTTTTGTGTATCCCTCCAATCTGGCGCCTCCGCAGCAGATTCTTATCGATGCGAGCAACGGCGCGAGCGATTACGGCAATAAGTTTGGCGAGCCTCTCATCGGCGGCTTCTGCCGCACCTTTGGTCTGCGCCTGGGCGATGGCGAGCGCCGCGAGTGGGTGAAACCCATCATGTTCAGCGGCGGCATCGGCCAGATCGATCACGAGCACTTGAAGAAGGAGGAGGCAACGGCGGGCATGCTGGTGGTCAAGCTTGGTGGCCCTGCCTACCGTATCGGCCTCGGCGGCGGAGCAGCAAGCAGCATGACATCCGGCACCAACGACGCGGATCTCGACTTCAATGCAGTGCAGCGCGGCGATGCGGAGATGGCGCACAAGCTGAACCGCGTGGTGCGTGCTTGTGTGGAGCTGTGCAAGAGCAACCCCATCCTGTCCATCCACGACCAGGGCGCTGGCGGCAACTGCAACGTGGTGAAGGAGATCATTTACCCTGGCGGTGGAGAGATCAACATCCGCGCCATCCAGCTGGGCGACGCGACCATGTCTGTGCTTGACATCTGGGGCGCGGAGTACCAGGAGAACGACGCGCTGCTGATCGCGCCACACAGCGAGCAGATGCTTCGTGCCATCTGCGCGCGCGAGCGGTGCCCCATGAACGTCATCGGCGCTGTGGGCAACACGGGGCGCATCGTGCTGGTGGATCCCCTGGCACCGGCTGGTTCTCCTGTGCCTGAGGATTTGCAGCTGGACAAGGTCCTCGGTGCGCTTCCGCAGAAGAAGTACGACATGCATCGCAAGCGTCGGCATGGCTCGCCGCTGGGCTTGGAAGCGAAGGGCGTCACCCCCATGGACGCCCTTCACAGGGTGCTCCGTCTAGTGTCTGTTGGCAGCAAGCGCTTCCTCACCAACAAAGTGGATCGCAGCGTCACGGGCCTAGTGGCGCGGCAGCAGTGCGTGGGGCCGCTTCAGCTGCCGCTGTCCAACGTCGCGGTCATCGCTCAAGGTTTCGAGGGCATCACGGGGGCTGCCACCGCCTGCGGTGAGCAACCCATCAAAGGCCTGCTCGATCCAGCTGCCATGGCACGCATGGCGCTGGGCGAGTCGCTCACCAACTTGGTGTGGGCACGCATCACTGCGCTGAACGATGTGAAGGCCAGCGGCAACTGGATGTACGCCGCCAAGCTGCCCGGGGAGGGCGCTGATTTGTTCGACGCGTGTGTCGCGCTCCGTGACGCCATGATTGCTCTGGGTGTCGCCATCGACGGCGGCAAGGATAGCTTGTCCATGGCTGCGGCTGCTGGAGGCGAAACGGTGAAGGCTCCTGGCGACCTGGTGATCAGCTGCTACGCCGCCTGCCCTGACATTACAGCCACCGTGACGCCGGATTTGAAGCGTCAAGACAGCGTGCTTCTACACGTGGATCTCGCCAACGGTGCGCGGCGCCTCGGCGGATCCGCACTGGGTCATGCCTACGGAGGCATAGGCGACGTCGTGCCTGACATGGACGATGTTGCTCAGTTCCAGCGCGCGTTCGAGACGACGCAGCGGCTTGTCACTGCGCGCGTGCTGCGCGCAGGCCATGATGTGTCTGACGGCGGTCTCGTCACTGCGCTGCTTGAGATGGCGTTTGCTGGGAACACGGGGATCGATGTCACTCTGCCGCTTCCGAGCGCAGCGGGCGACGACGCGCTCTTGTCCTCTCTCTTCGCAGAGGAGCTGGGTCTCGTGCTTGAAGTCGCGCCCAGCGATGTGCCAGCTGTGCGGGCGGCCTACCATGCAGCAGGCGTCCCTTGCATCCAGCTCGGCGCAGTTGCTTCACACGGCCGCTGCATCATCCGTGTCGGAGATGCGAAGAGCACGCCGTGCATCGATGCACCGTGCGCAGCGCTGCGCGATGTGTGGGAGGAGACATCGTTCAGGTTGGAGCGCCTGCAGTCGTCGCCCGCGACTGTTGCAGAGGAGCAAGCTGGTTTGGCTGCACGCAAAGCGCCGACATGGCATCTGCCGTATGTGCCTGCCGCGCCGACGGCGCAGGACGTGCGGCGCCACCGCGTGGCAGTCATCCGTGAGGAGGGCACCAACGGCGACCGTGAAATGGCGGCGGCACTCCATGCCGCTGGCTTCCAGCCGTGGGATGTCACCATGTCGGACCTGCTGAATGGGACCATCAGTCTGGATGACAGCTTCCGGGGTATTGTATTCGCCGGAGGGTTCAGCTACGCCGACGTGCTTGACAGCGCCAAGGGCTGGGCCGGCGCTATTCGGTTCAACCCATCACTGGATGCGCAGTTCGCGCGGTTCGCAAGCCGGCCGGATACATTCAGCTTGGGCGTGTGCAACGGATGCCAACTCATGGCCCTTCTGGGCTGGGTCCCTGGCACCGGCGTGGCGGGTCAGCCGTGCTTGCCTTCAGAAGCGCAGCCGCGCTTCGTGCATAACGCGTCTGGCCGCTTCGAGAGCCGATTCGTGACGGTGCGCGTCCTACCTGGCTCGCCCTCGATCATGCTTCGCGGCATGGAGGGCCTCCAGGTCGGCGTCTGGTCTGCTCACGGCGAAGGCCGCTGCTTGTTCCCGGACCAAAGCGTCGCAGCTGCTGTCGCGGCAGGAGCGCAGGCGCCGCTGCGTTACGTGGACGATGATGGTGCAGCCACTGAGCGGTACCCGTTCAACCCGAACGGCAGCCCAGACGGTATCGCGGCGCTGTGCAGTCCTTGTGGACGTCATTTGGCTATGATGCCCCATCCTGAGCGCGCGTTCCTCAACTGGCAGATGCCCTGGATTCCAGCGGACTGTGAGACCAAGCTTCCTCGCACCGGCTTCTCGCCGTGGCTGCAGCTCTTCCGTAACGCTCACGACTGGTGCTCCAAGCCATGATCCTTAAATTCCTCATGCTTTCAAGTCAAGAGTCACCAGGCTGTCCCTCATTATTCGCGCCTGGTCATCTGGTCCAGGTCCAGCCCCAGTGACGAAGAGGGCGAACAGTCTGGAGCCATCACTCGTGACACTGACATAGATCGCCTCGCCGCCACCGATGATGTCGAAGTCTGCGTACGCCTGCCCGTTCTTCGTCTTGTTGGTCACCTCCACTTTGTCGGCAAAGCTGAGAGCATCCTGGATGGCACTGTCACTGAGCGCCAAGTCGTTGATGATGCTCGTCCTGTCCTCCTTCAGCCGCTCATAGCTTGCGCCCAGGAAGCTCACCACATAGACGGACTGGCCCTTCTTCCCTGGGTTTGTGAAAATGCAATCCGTCCCGTTGGTGCTCTTCATCGTCTTGCTCACAGTGCCGCTCTTCCAGCCCTGCGGGAGGACCTGTGCGAGAGCGCGCCCCACCAAGAAGGAGTCAGTAAAAGCTCGGCAGAGATATCCCAGTCAGCGGGAGTGAGGCGCGACGCACAAAGCTATAGCGGTAGTTCTCGTCCGCGCCACCGTAGCCAGCGTAGGAGCTCACAGACGTGGCGCGGCCGTAGTAGCGCTGAAAGCCAGGAGGGCAGTCCTCGGGTGGCGGCAGGCCTTTCGGTTGCCCATCTGCAGCAGCTGGAGCAACCGACTCTTCCGCACCCTCCTCCGCTGTTGCAGGCCGCGCAAGAAGCAGAGCTGTGCCTAGGAGGGTCGCAACCACGTGGCGCCGTCCGCTGTTTGTGAACTGAGGGGAGCTGCAAACACAGGGACGAGGGGAGGCTCTGGAAACGGTGGAAGTCCGCGATGCGTGCACCCTCCGACGGACGTGCGCAGGCACAACACGGCAGGTGAGCGACTCCATGGTCTAAAGGGGAGGGGCCCAAGCTGGCCAGCGTGGCAGCACATCGGTTGTCCGCCAAGAGCATTTCCATCGCGTGAATGTCCGCGGCAGCTGTGTGACACACGCGTTTTTTCTTGTGCCACATGCTTCGCTGCACAAGATGAGCTGAACAGAGCCAGAGTCATGCGCGCTCGTGCGCGTGCCAGTGCTCCGCACTGGACAACAGTCCTCTTAGCGGCGCTGCCGCTGTCACTCGCAGCGTTCGCGTTGATTCTGCAGGTGCGCAGGGCGTGTGGTGTGAACTGCGCGCTCCGCGATTCTGGCCTGTCCACCTCGGGCGTTAAGTTTTTGCTGATCACGACGCTGTCGACAACGAATAGCTCCGCGGCTTGCACCGAGTGCCAGACGTCCGACTCAGCAACCTGGGCGTCGAAGACCAGTTAATTGCAAGCTCGAGACACAACGTTGGTGCACCGCGTGCAGCGGGGTGCGTCCCGTGGGCTGCACTCTCGTTCCCGTCCCACGTCATCCTCTGAGACCCGCCCGCGTCCACCAGACGCGACGCAGGGCGCGTGTTGCCGCAAGGCATACAAGACCGCGGCAGTGGAGACGCAGTGCCTTCGCTAGACTGGCACGCGGCTGCCGGACAAGGGGCCACTATGCTGGGCAAGGAGCGAGTCAACCAGGAGCTTGCAGCGCCGGTGTCCGGAAACGCGTCCAAGGTGAGTGTTGACGTCGTGGAGCGCAGTGTCTATGCACGGACGCGCGCTGACACCTCTTCTCTCTCTCTATGCGTGGTTGCTCTCAGATCCTGATTTCCACTACCACGGGTGACCCGCTGCGCCGCATAAAGCAGTGGTACCGCTACCACGCCGCTATCGGTGTTCGGGTGCGCATAGACTGCTCATGCATCTCTCCCCCTCTCCCGCCTGTGAATTGACGCGGGTTTGTCGACAGCGGTTCTATCTGTTTGTGGAAGGCCAAGCGGCTAGCCCCGGCAGCGTCGCTGTCCTGCGTCGCTTGCCCGGTGTACGTGTTGTGCTGCGGTCGCCGGAGCTGGATGAATCGCATGCGAATAGTCGCATCTGGGGTGAGAAATGGCTGGCTGGTTTCTTCAACAAGCCGTGCAATTACGAGTTGTTTGTGCGCCAGAACTTGAACCTGGAGACCTCCATCTCCGCAGCCCTTGCGGAGGGTGACATCGGCTGGATTGTGCACATAGACACCGACGAGTTGCTCCTGCCTGGGGGCACACATGGATACAGCCTGCAGCAGCTGCTGGACAGTGTGCCTGCTAATGTCGACACACTCGTGTTCCCCAACTACGAGTCGGCGGTAGAGCGCGACGATGTGGTGGATCCCTTGACGGAGGTGACGCTGTTCAAGCGCAACTTTGATCACGTGATCAAGGAAATTTATTTCGGGAGGTACAAGGAGATGACGCGCGGCAACCCGAATTATTTCCTCACCTACGGCAACGGCAAAGCTGCGGCGCGCTTGGTCCCGGGCTTGCGACCAAACGGCGCGCACAGATTTCACAATTACCTTAAGCCTCCACGGGAGGCGAAAGCACTAGAAGGCGCTGTCCTGCACTACACCTACGCTCGTTTTGAGGACGTCCGAGCTCGGCGGGGGCGGTGCCAGTGCGGCTTCACAGACGAGGAGGTGAAGAAATGCTTCATCCTGGAGTTTGATCGCTGGGTGTTCAAGAAAGCGTCACAGGAGCCGGATGATGAAAAACTACGTGCCTGGTACCGCCAGCATGTGGTGTGGACAGACCACAGCTTCGTGCGCACGCAGCTTGCCTACGGCCTATTTGGCAGGATTCACACACCCGCCATGTTGGTGGCCTCACTGGATGCTTTTGCAGCAGACGAGGATGCGCGCGACATTGCTGAACAGCATGCCAAGGATGCTGAAGCTGTAGAGAGCCGGTCGGGAGCAGCTCGGGGCGATGCACAAAAGACAATGCATGCGCAGCGATGATTTTGGCGCCTCAGATCTGGATTTCTACGCGAGCATACCATGAGACAGTCTACCGGGACGTCAGCGACTCTTCCTTCGCAATCGCCCTCTCCATCGCGGCCATCTTGTCCTGGACTGCGCTCAGCTGCGCCTGTAGTTGCTCTACTGCCTCACGCGCCTTGGCCACCACCGCGGCCGGCGCCTTATCCGCGAAGCTAGGCTTGTTCAGCCGGGAGCTGGCTACGCCCAGCTCAGCCTGGATCTTGGACGCCTGCTTGCTCAGACGCGCAAGCTCCTTGACCGGCTCCAGCAAGCCTGCCACGGGCAACAACACGGTGATGCCGTCAGACACGAGCAAGGTGACTGCGTCATCTGGAGATCCCATGTCCGCAGGCACCTCCGCTGCAAATATCACGCCCTTTGCATCCAATCGCGCCAACGACGCCAACACAGCAGCCTCTTCTTGCAAGTCTTGCCGCAGCGCCGCGTTCGCGATGATGAACACCGCCGGCACGCGACGCGCTGGCTCAACGCTATACTCTGCGCGTGCGTTTCGGATGGACCGCACCGCAGCCTGCAGCGCCTCGAACGACGCAATGGCTGCCTCGTCTACAGCACCGCCACTAGCTGGCGCAGGGGCGGCGATGAGAGCAGGTCCTCTATGCGGCAGCGCCTGCCACAGCTCCTCTGTGACATACGGCATGAACGGGTGCAGTAGGCGAAGCGTGCGGTCCAACACATACAACATTACTCTCCGCGTAACGTCAGCAGCTGCGGCGTCGTCGCAATACAGGCGCGTCTTTGATGCTTCGAGGTACCAGTCTGCAAGCTCAGACCAGAAGAAATCAGAAGCAGAGCGGCCAGCTTCGCCGAGGTCGAATTTAGCGTGTTGCGCATGCGACTTGTCGATCAGCTGGTGCAAACGTGACACAATCCAGCGCTCAGACAGAGGTAGAGCACGCAGAGCCTGTGCGGTGTCGAACACTGCTGCATCCGCAAGCTCGCACCGCTGCTGTGGGCTCAGCGCATCAATGCTGAGAAGCACCAGCTTGCCGGCATTCCAGATCTTGTTTGTGAGATTGCGGTTCGACGCCAGCTTCTCCAAGCTCAGGTTCAGGTCCTGGCCCGGAGTCGTGCCCGTTGCCAGAGTGAAGCGGAGAGCATCTGCGCCTTGTGCGCCGACCACATCCAGTGGATCCACCACATTGCCCAGTGACTTGCTCATCTTGCGGCCCTTGTCATCACGCACAAGGCCGTGCAGAAAGACGGTGTGGAACGGCACCTTGCCTGTGAGGCCGATGCCCAGCATCATCATGCGCGCTACCCAAAAGAACAAAATGTCGTGCCCAGTCTCCATAACCTGCGTCGGATAGAACGCATCCAGGTCCGAACTACGCGCATTCGGCCACCCGAGCGTGCTGAAAGGCCACAGACCGCTACTAAACCAGGTGTCCAACACATCGCACTCCTGGCACAACCCCACACCCGGGCCGTAACGCTCAGTCGCCACCGACTGCGCCTCCGCCTCATTGTGTGCAACAACATAGCGCTCGGACGCACCCCGGCCGCCGTCAGCTGCGGCGGCAGCGGCCGCGGCTTGAGGCGAGTCATGGACGTACCACACAGGAATGCGGTGGCCCCACCATAGCTGTCGACTGACGCACCAATCCTGGATGGCAGTCAGCCACTGCGAGTAGGTCTTCTCGAACCGGGCGGGGATGATGCGCAGCTGGCCGTCATCCAGGGCGCGAAGGGCAGGCTCAGCCAGAGTGGCCATGCGCACAAACCACTGCTCGGACACCAGCGGCTCGATGACCTCCCCGCCACGCTGGCTGCGTGGCACACGCAGCGTGTGCGGCTCCTCGCGGATGGCAAGCCCCTGTGCGCGCAGGTCAGCCCACAGGCGGGTGCGGCACTCTGCCCGGTCCAAGCCGGCATACGGCCCAGCGGCTGCATTCATGGTGCCATCCTTGTTCATGATGTTAATCACCGCCAAGTCGCGCCGCTTGCCGATCGCATAGTCATTGGGATCATGGCCCGGCGTGATTTTAAGGACTCCGGTGCCAAAACTGCGGTCTACATACTCATCCGCGATCACGGGGATGGTGCGCCCGCCTGCAAACGGCACTGCCAGCTGCTTGCCCACCCAGTGCGCGTACCGCTCATCCTCAGGATGGACCGCAACAGCAGTGTCGCCAAGAATTGTTTCCGGGCGGGTGGTTGCAACAGGCAGGAAATCGTCGGGCCCGCCTCCTGCCAGCGGGTACCGGAAATGGTACAGCGTCCCTGGCTCATCGGAGTACTCAACTTCTAGGTCGGACACTGCTGTTTGCAACTGCGGCGCCCAGTTGACCATGTATGTGCCCCTGTACACAAGGCCCCGGGCATGGAGGTCGCAAAACGCAGCTGCGACAGCATCGCTGAGGCCCGCATCCAGCGTGAAGCGCTCGCGAGACCAGTCACAGCTGGCGCCGAGACGGCGGATTTGGAAGCCGATGCGGTTGCCATACGTCTCCTGTATGTTGCCACTGTTAGCCAAGCAGAGCACCACACTCTGACGAATTGGACGCGCCTTCCACTGCCACACGCGCTCCAGAAAGCCCTCGCGGCCGAGTGCAGCACGGGAAGTGCCCTCCTTCGCCAGCAGGCGCTCCACGACCAACTGAGTTGCGATGCCAGCATGGTCCGTCCCTGGAGAAAGTTGTGAAGTCAGACACACGGCGTGAGGCAGTCGCACAGCACTCATGCCACGTGCCTGGTACCCAGAGCGCACGCTTGCCGTTCATGCGTGCCCAGCGAATCATGACGTCCTGGAGCGTCACGAACATGGCGTGCCCCATATGCAGCGCGCCCGTCACGTTCGGCGGCGGCATGCTGATCACGAACGGCTCTCCCTCGCCCTGTGGACTGAAATAACCGGACTCCTCCCACCTGGGAGTGCGTCAAGCGTGCAGTGAGCCAGGCAACCTTAGCCACAAGAGACGGCCACACCAGAAGCACACACAGACAGCTGCGCTGTGGCCCCAAGCGAGACAGGATACGCACCACGTGTAGAGGCGCTCTTCAACGTCCGTGTGGTCGAAGTTTTTAGGCAACTCCTCCGCCCGTGAGCCCGGCGAGGTGACTGAAGCAGAAGAGGCAGATGCGTCACTGTGGCTGCTCTGCACAACGCTAGCCGCCCTGTAACCACGCGCTAACCGTCTCGACACCGGCCAAATGGTGACAGGTGTCGTGCGGCGGCATAGCACCAGACGAGCAGTGCGGGGCGCGCAGGTAGACGAAGAAGTTGAAGCACTGGTGCTCTGTGGTCGCTGCACCCACGGCCTCAGCGGCACGTGCATGCCTAGACGCCATCGAGCCACGCGCAACGACCGGAGCATGACCCCTGCGAAGGGGAAGCTCACGTGCCACGCAGGCACCAAAGGCCGTCGCGCCTGCTCCTCGCCGGGCCTACTAGTCGCCATGCTGCGGCGACTCGGGCAGCGCGCGAGGGGCTTTGCATCTGCTGCTACTGCGGACACTCCTCTGAAGGCCACTCTGTTCCCGGGTGACGGCGTGGGCCCCGAGATTGCAGATGCAGTTTCCCTGGTGTTGCGCACAGCGGGTGTGCCTATCCAGTGGGACGTACAGGTTGTGAAACATGACAAGCCTGACCCGCGGACGAATAGCTTCATCAGCCGCGAGAACTTGGACAGCGTCAAGGTGCGCGCTGCAGGGGGAAGTTGAGGTCAGGTTGTTGTGAGTTGTGCACAACTGAGCTCTCCACGCCTGCCTCCGCCTGTTCCACCTCCCGCGTTCTTCTCTGCGCAGCGCAACGGCATCGGGTTGAAGGGTCCTATGATGACGCCCGTGGGGAAGGGCTTCCGGTCGCTCAACTTGACACTACGCAAGGAGTTGGACCTGTTTGCCAACGTGCGGCCGTGTATGAGCATCCCCGGGTACCCGACGCCGTACGAGCACGTCGACTTGGTGACCATCCGCGAGAACACGGAGGGCGAGTACAGTGGACTGGAGCACGCGGTGGTGCCTGGAGTGGCAGAAAGCCTCAAAGTGCGCAGGTCTCCCTCTGGTTGGACCGCGCGTGTGTGTGTGTGCAGCGGCGCTCTCTGACGCGAGTCGCTGCACCCCCGCTATGCATAGGTTATCACCCGCTCAGCTAGCTTGCGTGTTGCGGAGTACGCCTTCAAGGTGAGTCTCCTGACAATGCTGCAAAAGGCAACAGCGCAACTGACACGCTGCGCGTGCTCTCTGCTCACCCCCTCCCGTGTTGCAGTACGCGGAGGAGAATGGGCGGCAGCGCGTGACTGCGATTCACAAGGCGAATGTCATGAGGATGTCTGATGGCCTGTTCCTCAAGTGCTGCCGCGAAATCGCCGGTGCGTGACTCAGCCGTCATGACATGCTCGACGAAAGTGTGTAAGCTGACACGTTTTTTTGTCTGTGTGCAGACAAGCACCCTGACATCAAGTACGACGAGATGATCCTGGACAGTGCAGTGATGCACCTTATCAAAGACCCCAAGGACTTTGATGTCATGGTCATGCCGAACCTGTACGGCGACATCATCTCCGACCTGTGCGCTGGCCTCATCGGCGGCCTGGGTCTCACCCCGTCAGGAAACATCGGCCTGAACGGCCTGGCCCTCATGGAGGCTGTGCACGGCACTGCGCCCGACATTGCGGGCCAGAATAAAGCGAACCCGACGGCGTTGCTGCTGAGCGCAGTCATGATGCTGCGCCACTTGGGCAAGACGAGCCATGCGGACAGGATCCAAAAGGCGTGCTTGGACACCATCGCGGAGGGGAAATACCGCACGCGTGACTTGGGCGGCACAGCCACCACCTCTGATTTCACCAAAGCTATCTGCGATAAACTGTAATGAGTGACATCTGATGGGACTCCGCCTGTACTGCTTTGAGTCGCACGCTGACGCTATCGTCAGTCGACACGAGTGGCCCCTCTCCCGGCGCGTGTTTCCCATCGTCTCCCCTACTTCTGCTCATCGTGGGTTCTGGTCGTCGCCTCTCGCTCGTGCTCTGTCCGCCATGTGAAGCACCAAAGTGCACCAAGCTGGGTGAAGATATCATATGACGCTCAAGGTCAGCGCGCCAAATGGCGTGAAGGTGTACAACATCGCCGGCGGCAAGTCGCTCCCGGAGTGGCTCAGCCAGAAGAAGAAGGAGGCGCTACGCAAAGACGAGACGTTCAGGCGTCGCATCGAGCTCATCCAAGAGCTCGAGTGCCCGACGTCCAGCTCGCGTGTGAAGGTGTCCCCGGACGGTAACTTCCTGGTCGTCACTGGAATCCACCCGCCGCAGGTACGCCGGGTCGAGAGCTTGCAACAGTGGTAGCCGCCACTGCCTCTCGCTGCGCCTCCACACGCTCGCTCACGCTTCGTCACGTTCAGGTGCGCGTGTATGAGCTCGCTCAGCTGGCCTTGAAGTTCGAGCGCCACTTGCTGTCAGAGGTGCGACGTAGAAGGCTCTCACCAAGTCCCACACGTCCGATGCCTGAACTTCCACCACTTCGCGCCCCAGGTGGTTGACTTCCAAGTCCTTACGGAAGACTACTCGAAGCTGGTGTTCGCCTGCGTCGACCGGTCACTCGTGTTCCACGCCAAATTCGGAGGCTATTTCAGCACGCGCATACCCAAAGCGCCGCGCTCTATCGCCTATCACGCTTCTCGTGCAGAAGTGCTCGCTGTTGGCAGTTCCAGCGACGTGTACCGCCTCAATCTGGACATTGGTCGCTTCATGGCGCCATTGCCGTCAGCATCGCCGGGCCTCAACGTGGCCCGCGTATGTCCAACACACGGCCTTTTAGCTGCCGGTGGAGATGACGGCGCGCTGGAGTGTTTCGATATGCGGCAGCGCTTCGCATGTACACGTGTAGACGATGCGACTGCCGGCGGACGCGGCGTGACAAGCCTGCGGTTCGATGGTGGAGGCACGCAGATTGCGATTGGTTGTCACACTGGAAAAGTCCTGCTCTACGATTTGCGGTCGAGCCGGCCACTGCTCGTGCGTGACCACATGTATGACGCGCCTATTGTGGACGTCAAGTGGCACACCGGCCCCGACGGCGCACGCCGCATCGTGTCCTCTGATACAAGGGCGGTAAAGATTTGGGACGCCCAGACTGGGCGGCCATTCACCACAGTTGAGCCTGAGCCGGGCGTGACAGACCTCTGCATGTGGCCTGGAAGCGGGCTCTTTGTGCTTGCCACAGAGGCGCGGCGGTTGATCCCCTATTTCGTGCCTGGTCTTGGTCCAGCGCCTAGGTGGTGCTCTTTCCTTGAAAACCTGACCGAGGAGATGGAGGAGCAGGATCAGGTGACGCTGTACGATGATTACCGCTTCGTCACCCGCGCGGAGCTGGAGCAGCTGGGCTTGACGGGCGCGATTGGGACACAACTGCTACGGCCCTACATGCATGGCTTCTTCATCGACAACAGGCTGTACGGCAAGGCGTCTGCGCTCGCGGCACCGTTCGACTACGCCGCGTACCGGACGCAGAAAGCACGGGAGAAGCTGGAGGCGGAGCGCGGAAGCCGCATCACGGTGCTGCGCAAGATGCCAAAGGTGAATGCGGCCCTGGCTGCCCGTCTGGCGGAGATTGAGGATAAAACGGTTGGCGGCGTAGATGCCGTGGCAGAGGATGATGACGGTGACGCACCAGCACCAGGAGCGGCGACGCAGCCGTCTCTGCTGAAGGACCAACGCTTCGCGTCCATTTTCACCGACACCGACTTCGCCATCGACGAGACGGATCCCGAGTACCTGCAGCTGCATCCCAACGCGCCGCGAGGCTCGGGAGCGCAGAAGCAGCTGCTGCGGGAGCACTATCAGGAGGCGGAGAGCGATGAGGAGGATGGAGAGGGCATGCGGATGTATACTGCCCGCAGTCAAGATGCGGCAGCTGCCTTCTCCGCGGGGCGCTCATTGAAGGCGGAGAGGAATGCTCCACTTGGGCAGCGCAGTCGCGGAGACGGGGGCACGCCTGTGGTGAGGCGCAAGCGGGGCGCCCAGTCCATGAGCTTCAGGTCCGCTGGCGGTGGTGAGCAACGACAGAAGAAAGGGCGACGATTTGGAGGCGAGCGACGCGGCGCAATGACATGAGCGCACACTTGTCGATGTCATTCACATTCATCGAACTTCGCTCTCCGCCTGCAATTTCTGCTTGTACTTGTGCTCCGCAATCTTTTGAGCCACCACAGCGTGGAGCGTTGCAGCATCCAACACGAGCGCATCTGTGCGGCCGTACACCGCCGCTTGGACGCTGGCCATGAGCTTGGCAAGCTCGCGGCCACTGAACCCCTCAGTCTGGCGCGCGACGTCGTCCATGAGACTGTCCGTCACGTCCTCCGCAACCTTCACATTCGGCGGTGTGGGTCGACGGCGGAAGATGCGTGATAGCACGCTCTGCGATGCGGCCACATCCGGGTCTGAGTCCGTACCCGCAGGCTGCAGAATGTACTTGGAGAAGTACAGGCGAAGCAACTGCGCGCGCTCCGCCTGGCTGGGCAGTCCGAACTCAAGCGCCTCATCCACGCGGTCAAGCACCGCCTCATCCAGATCCCCCGGCCTGTTAGTGGCCAGCACGAGAGCAATATCTCTGCTGGGCGCGCCAGTGCGGAAGAGAAGGGCGTTCAGCGCAGCTCGCACGTCTTCGCCGTGAGCTTTGCGTGCTGACAGGAACGCGTCCGCCTCGTCGATGAAGAGCAACACGCCCTTTGAGGTAGTACCCGCCCAATCGAACAACTGATGGATGGAAGTCACCGCCCGCGGACCGAGAGGAGCGACATCACCTCCAGACATGATTGCATAATCCAGCCCGCTTGTTCGCGCAAGCCGCTTCGCAGCGAGTGTCTTGCCCGTGCCTGGCGGGCCATAGAATAGCATGTTGCGGAACGGCGCGCCGTGCTTCCTGCTCTGGCCCGTGGCACTAGCAAGCACTCGCAGACGGTCGAGAAGCCCTGGTTGGAGGACGACATCCCGGAAGGTAGACGCCCCAGCTGCGCCGCCAGCTGCAGCTGCGGCGCTGCGAGGAAGTAAGCCCCACCTGCGACTCGTCTCCCGCACCAACGATGGCTGCCCCAGTATGCTTTCCAAGTATCTGAACCCCACACGAGCGCCCTCGCGGGCACCGTACACCCCGACTGCGAGAGCAGTCACTCCCCCGATGGCAATCCCCATTTGTCGCGGATCATTCAGCAATGCGCGAGTGCCATCCGCGAGGCGCTGCGCCGCGGCATTGAGCAGCTGAACTGCTTTCTGGGTCTCGGCCTCCACCCGGGTGACCAACATCCGGCGATTCACATCCTCATTCGCACGCGCCTCCGCCGCACGACCCTCAGCTTCAGCAAGTGCTTTAGCACGCAGCGTCTCGCGCTCAATCTCAGCCTTGAGAGCTTCAGTCGCTCGGCGCTCCTGCTGGACTTTCTCCTCTGTGGCCCGACGAAGCGCCTCCTGCCGCTCAGCAATCACCTCTTGCATGCGCACCGTCTCAGCATTGCGCTCCCGGGCCTGCTCATGCTCACTGGCTGCCCTCTGGCGAGCGAGCTCGTCCTCGTAGCGTGCCATCTGCGCTTTCAGCTGCGCTTGCGCCGCATTCGTTTTCCGCAGCTCTTCGAAGTGGACGCGCTCCCGCTCTGCTGAGGCCTGAGCGATAGCTGCTTGGGCTTGCGCCTCCTGCGTCCGCAGGTCCTGGGCTTTGGTCACCTCTTGTTGCCTGGCAAGCTCCAGCACCTTGTGGGCACGCCCGGCAGTCACAACGCAACACACGGGTTGGAGTCAGAGGCTATGCGCATGCGCGCATGCGCGCGCGTGAAGCAGGCAGGCGCCGATCGCGAGGATGAGCCCCGCGGTGGCACCATGGCAAAGAGGAGAAGAGCCGCCAGTGGGCCCGCACCTGCTTCGCGTTCGGGTGTCCTTTCAACTCATTTGCAGCCTTCGCCGCACGCTCGAACGGCTCCGGGTCAAACACGGCGGGCAGCGCGCCCTGTTGGAGGAGCGCAGCGCGGTGAGCAAAGGTGTCGGAGAGAAGGGAAGTCTCACAAGAGGCGAGACGTGCACGTGCCGTGGCGCGCTCAGTCTTTGACTTGGTGTCACATTGCGCACGCTGGACTGCAAATAACTGAGCCCCGGTTGCTGCGAGCGCTGCGGCGACGCGGCCAGCGGGCATTGCTGTTCAGCTATGTGCCCTGCGAAAGGGAAGTCTTCTCTTGCGACGGGAAGATGATGACGCGGTCTGTGTGCTTTACATTTATCCTTTTGAGGCCTGGCTCATGGCCTTGATGCGTGCCAGCCGCTGCTGCAAATCCTCAACTGACGCATTCGTGCTTCCCGCACGCACAGCGGGCGCAGCCACCGCTACAGGCTCAGGCACCACTACAGGCGGCGCTACTACAGGTGGCGCCACCATGATTTCAGGCATCGCAGCTGGCTGTGCAGGCGGCTGTGCGGGCGCAACAGGGGCTGTGGTGGTCACTGCTGCTGTCATGGCTGCAACTGACCGCATGCGTTCGCGTAGCGCATCCAAG
>Ga0164296_1002386_pt1 | contig 18777 bp, 23 predicted proteins | sample GEODES057metaG_FD_113533 | JGI IMG/M metagenome (GOLD analysis project Ga0164296, IMG submission 113533) | Dystrophic lake water microbial communities from Trout Bog Lake, Wisconsin, USA - GEODES057 metaG | ecosystem: Environmental > Aquatic > Freshwater > Lake | place: USA: Trout Bog Lake...
ACTGCAAGTCGTGTCCTATGGAGCAGGAAACAGGAGACGGTGAATGGCCACATGTGACATGCAGAGGCCGGTGTACATACCGGACACGTCTACCGTGTGTGTTGTCGTCATCTCTTCGTCCACAAACCCAGCCAGCGGCGTCTGCGCAACACATGGCCAAGGGCGTGTGAGTTGAAGCGAGCTGGTCAACTGAGCAGTGGGTGGACGCACCATGTAGTTGAACATCGCCAGCGCTGACCAGCCGAACGCCTCTTCCACAGTAGCGCCCCCTGCACAAGGGCGAGAGGCCGGGGTGTGAGACTGTCAGCGCACACGTGACTCCGGAAAAGCAAACAACGAGGCTGACGCACATGAGTGGAGCTGGATGTCCGCCGTGTGGTCCAAGTCTGAGAGGAAAAGTAGATAAGCAAGCGGCGTGTGAGAGCCCACACATAGGCTGGCACTTGCGAGAGGAAGGACACTGCGCCTTGAGGCACGCACACTCATAGTGCTGGCCATCATGCCCGCCGCCGTTCTTGTCGTCCACAGCCTCCCCTGCAGTGGCTGGCCGCTCGCTGCTGCTGTGCCAAGTCACTGTCACTGCGCCGTCTGCAGCAGCAGCCGTGTCGCCGTCACAACGCCGGCGCTGGGTGGCCTCGTCTGTGGCCTCCTGCCGGCTGCGCTTGAGGGTGCCAGTGTCTGCGGCTGCAGGGGCGTCTCCGTCATCGCGGCTGCGGTCTTGCTGGCGCCGGCCACGCGGGGCGCGCTGGGGCAGCGCCTCGATGGCGGTGGTCGCGCCGTCCATGTGCTCTCTCTATGTGGTGGAAGGCCCCTGGCGCCGCCAAATATGAACAGTTGCGCCGGGCGCTTACGCTTCGAGGCCAGCAGTATGGTGGTATGCGTTCTGCGACGGAGACACGGCTGTTCTGCCCTCGGTGCAATTTTCGTCCGGGGCGTGAAATCTTTGAAAAGGGGTTCATATACCAGGCTCGCCCCTCCATCAGCATGATGCGCTCATACCCCCTCCAAAACGCCCGGACCCATCAGCACCCGGAAGCTAAGTGAGGGTGGGCCGTAGCAGTACTGACCATGGAGACAGGTTGGGAACTCACGGTGGCGCATCGTTTTGCTGGACCAGGGTTCGAAGGCCGCGCTGAAGCACACTCGTGTTTTGCACGACAGCAATTTTTTTAAGTCTGGTCTCACGTGTCTGCCGCCGCCGCGTGCAGCCCGACCGGGAAAAACGCGTCCGCGATCGTCAGAATCATGTTGATGCGGCACAACAGCGATGCGTCATCGCCCCCAGCCACTTCCCCGCCGCCACCACCACTCAGCTGCGCGCGCAGGGCGCACAGGCGGCGACACATGTGTGTCACAGCCGCACCGGTGTCTGCATCTGCGGGCAAATCGACTGCAGAGGGGTAAGTGAGACTTGGTGACGCGACCGGGCCTCAATCCACCGACGGCGCACCTCTGGCGAGCAAGGTGAATAGCCAGCGTGCATGTTCCTCGCTGGAGTATGGATGCCGCTATGCGTGTCAGAGCGCACAAAGGTTCGGAGGCCGTAACGCCACAATGCGCACCTGAGGCTCGGCGCTTCATCCAGCCACTCCATGGCGTGGTGCAGCACCCTCAGTGCAGTCACCTGGGCAGGTGCCGTTGATTTTGCTGCGTCAGCAGCGGCGATGTAATGTAACAGCGCAAGACCAAAGAAACGTACGTCGTCCATGGAGGTGAGGATGGACAGCAGCGGCGGCATCTGGCCGCCATCTGCGACGCGCATCAGCATTCAGAGACGTGCACTCATTACATGATGCGGTGATGCGCGCACCTTCTCCCTCTGACTCAACAGCATCCTCCTCCTCCTGCTGCGAGCTTCCGAGACATAGGCACCGCCAGGCATCAGAGTCATCCGCAGACGGCAGCGCCTGCGTCGCAGGCTCGTCGTGGCATTCGTCCACAGCGCGTCGCAGAGCCTGCAGGTGGAGAAGACTGTCAGCACGCAGTGGCCCGCCGCTTGTATTGTTCACCTTCTGCGACGCGCCTTTCGCAGCTCCGTGAAGGCAGGCACGAAGTCGTCTGCCCAGTCTTGCAGCACCTGGTGGTTGAGGTACATCGCGTCTCAGAGACAGCGTAGCCAAGCCAGTCAGTCAGATCACCGCGACTTTGGCAAACACACCTCTGTTCCGGGCGGTGCTGCTTGGAAGCCGGGCTGCTGCGGCACATATGCGGTGCGTTTATCCTCAAACCAAGACTCCTCCACGTGTGTGGCAGTCAGCACGTCCGGGATAGTGGCAGCCTGCCAACGCACTCGACGCAAGTACTCGAACCCGTCCTGCGGAGAGCCCTGGGACACGGAGGCGTCAGGTGCAGCGCAGCCATTGCGCAGCTGAATGACCGCACCGACTCAAAGTCGGGCTCGCCATCGACGGGCAGTGAGGGGCGGGCCAGCGGTCCATCGGCCTCGTCGTCTGTGTCGCCCTGCATCGAGCCAGGCACTGCCACGAGCACATGCGCTACACGATGAGTGCTCGATCACATGGGCACTTTGGCCGCGCTTTGGCGGTCGGGCGGACGGATTCCGATGATGACGCAGGCAATGTCGCGCGCAAGTGCGTCGCTTCGCAGAGCAGTCATCATGGGGCGCCACAGCAAGCAGGCTGGCGGCATGGGCTCAGAGAACCTGACGCATGCGGAGCGCTCAGCTCTCGGCTTCGGCACTGCAGTTGAGCGCCTGGGCAAGGACAGTGTGAAGGACTTTGACGCCTGTGCGCTGTGCCTGCAGCCCGTGGAAGACCCGGTGGTCACTCCAGACGGAGTGCTCTACGAGCGCCAGGCGATCCTTGAGAACTTGGTGCAGCAGAAGAAGGAGTACGCCCACAAGTTGGCGCGATATGAGGCGAAGCAGCAGGAGCGCCGCCTGGTGGCTGACGTCGCCGCCCGCGAGGAGGAGCAGGCCCGTGTGGACGACTTCCACCGTATGAATAACGGCGGCGGCGGACGCAGCACGGCGACTGGTGCTGGGGGCAGCTCTGCGTCTAGGGCGGACCCAGCGCGTGACATGAAGGCATTCTGGCTGCCTAGCAAGACACCCGAAGCGCCGGAGACGCTGGAGAAGCCGAGCAGCGACACGGTGTGCCCGTCCACAGGAAGAAAGCTACGCCTGAAAGACCTCCTGCCAGTTGTGTTCACAGCAGCGCCAGCGAGTGAGCCCACGGGTCGGTTCATGTGCCCCTTGTGCAAGGAGACGTTCACGAACGTGACGCGCATTGTGGTTCTACAGCCGCGGGGAGAGGCCACGTGCGAGGAATGCTACAGCCGCTTTGTGAAAGTTGATGGCGCGTATGATGGGCGACCAGTCAAGGGTGTCATCCGCCTAGAGCGTGGTGGCACTGGGTTTGCCGCCACATCAGCGGTGGAGGCCAAGGCGTACGCGCCGCTCGGCATAGGATCAGGATTAGCCGACAATAGGGGTCAGCATGCTGGCGGACGGTCCAAGTTCGCGGGCATGCGATTGAGGTGAACATCAAGTGCAAAATGTTATCGCACGACCGCGTATTGTGAGAAATCGACTGTCGTGAGGCCACCAAAGCCAGCAGTCTGAAGCATGTCTCTTCTGGGTCCAAACACCTTGAGCTGCCGGATGTGTGTGTCCCTCCCGCTCTGGTGGTTGCTCAACACGACGACGTGCACCACGTATGCCCGCAGGCGGGGCTTGCCGCTGCGCACATGAGAAATCTTTCGCTCAGGCAAAAGCAACAGGCTTCTAGGAGCAGGGGGATGCAACGCACCTCTGAGGCGGCGGCAGCAACGAGATGTGGACCCATCCGATGGGCTCGTCGAGTGTCATAAGGCGCACCTCCTGCAGGGCGAATGACAATGCGGGAAGCGTCAGGAGAGAAGTCCACTTGCGATGGATGGGGCCCCGACAAAGTCTCACCTTCACATCATGTGCGCTATTCCCCACTCTGATGGACACGTGTTTTGGCGTGTAGCTCTCGTCCGCCTTGAAATCCACATACAAGGCCAGCTCCTGCGCAGCACGCAGCGCAGTTGTCAGTCTCCTCTGGACTGGGCACGTGGAACGTGCGGGACGCACCACCAGCTCCACTTTGCGCTGGAACGTTATGTGCACCTGGTGCGGCTGCGTCCCGTCAGACCTGGTAGGCACGCAACCAAGAGGGGGTGCCGCAGAAGCTGCCCGTGTCAAGCAGAGTGCGCCAGGGGTGGAAGTCTGCAAACCAAGCACACGCACTGCCAGAACGTCTCGCTGCTGTTATCCCGCAACATCTCGACCCCGTTGCCGGGTTTCGCTGACGTGACAGTCCACACTGGAAGCGCGGAGTCAAAAATTAGCACCGCCTCACCAGAGCTCTAGCTGCGGCACAAACGGCGTGCCTGCAAGGTCGCCAATCTCACGAACAGCGCCCGAGTTCTGTGGTTGGTCGCCAGCTGAAGTGCGAGTCAGGTCGTCTGCGGCATGTGGCTAGAAGAAGACGACTCAGAGTTGGTGCGCACTCTTCGTGGCTGGCTCCGCGCCGGTCACGACTGCGGCACGCGGCTGCGCCATGGATCAGCTGCTGGCTATACGGAGTTACATGTCACGGGGCACTGTCGAAGGGAGCGACGTGGTAGTGGAGGAGGGACCTCGGCATAGAAGCGCCTCCTTCGCGGGGACGAGGCGTGCATGGGGAGACTCACATGCGCCAGTGGGACTGGCCGCGGCCTGCGCCGCTGATTTCGCCGCATCAAAAACATGCTGAGGAGCAGTTCTCTTGACGTGGGTGCTCTGGTGGAGGTCGTTCGCGAGCGTGCGCGTGCTGGCGCTCGACGTGAATCAGCGCTGGCACTGGAACAGCTGTCTGATGCAGCCACAGCCCCTGGCGTGAGCGCTGACGACGGAGCGACAGTGCTGGTGACCGCCGCAACACTGGCAGCGGACTTGGACTTGCGCCGCAAGCGCTTGCTTTTCCTCTGGCGTGCAGCTACCCTCCTGCGGTCTGACCCAGCACGCAGTCTAGCGCTGCTGTCCTCCATAGTGCCTCCAGACGACGGCTTGGTAGCGAAGGCAGGTGGAGCAAGTCATCACCCGCTGCAGGCGTGGCCGTCCATACAGCGAGCTGTCCTGTGGGAGGCTCTGACGCGGGCAACCCGGTGTGCAGACGCGCTCCGCGCGTGGGATTTAGCGTCACGCTTGCTGCGTGTGCACTGCGCAAGCCTGTCTCCTGCCATGCAAGCTGCTCTCGTCCGAGCACTTCATGCCGCGTCTGCACTCTTCCCGGGTGATGAAGCCACTGCAGCTGGGAGAGAGGCGCCGCCACCCAGTTGCCGTCTCATCCGCGTGTCGCCGCTCCCTCTGCACAGAAGGCCGATGAGGGCAGTCACTGCACCTGGCGGCTACAGCGCGTCTGGAAGCGGCAGCGTTGATGGCAAAAGCATTGGTGGCGCAAGCAGCGTGTTCGTGTTCTCTCCCTTCGAGCGCAGCCGCGCTCAAGCAGCCGCCAAGAGTGCTCATGATGCTGGTTTGCCGATGTGGGTGGTGGGCGAGCCTGCGGAAGTGGTAGTTGCTCTGTCTAATCCGACTGTGGTGCCGCTCCGCTTAGATGGCTTGTCACTGGTGACGGCGCAGCCGGGTGGTGGATGGGAGCCGCACGCGGGGGGGGATTTGCCTGGAGGCGCTTTGACACTTCCCCCAGGCAGTACGGATGTGGAGGTCACGCTCCGAGGCTGTCCGACTCGCTCCGGCGTCGTCACATTCACGGGGCTGGCGATCGATGCTTTCGGAGGCGTCTGGCATACGCCGTGGCAGCCGCGGACTGAGAGGCACCCTGTGGCTGAGGGGACAGAAATCGGCGCCGCCATCGCAGTCGCGCCGCTTCCATTGCTCGCGCCACAATTGAGCGCATCTTATGGTGACGGTGCTGTCGGGAATCAACCGCAACCGCAGGGCGTGCTCACCTCTCCCGGGTCTCGTACAGTGAGCGTCAATGCACCTGGTTTTGTGCGACGTTTAAGCGGCGGTGACATGGATTCCACACCGCCAGCGTCACCGCTTCGACCAACTACGCCGGCGAGCAGCAGTCGCCGTAGCATGGGCACCGCCGCAATGACGCCCGGGTCAGGGGCCACCGCAAAGACTTCCAGAGGCCATTCGGAGCGGGGCACTTCATCCCGTATACGGCGATCTCGCAGCGCGCTCTTTGGATCCGGCACCAATCTGAGCAGCTTCGGTGGTGAAGGAGGCACAATGACGGGCACCGTTCACGCGTTGGTGCATCAGCCCCCAGTGACAGTGTCTTGCTACGAGGGCCAGACGACGCATTTGAGACTGAACCTCACCAATGTCGGGCCTACACGTGCAGTGCGTGCGGAGGCAGTTGTTGCAGACATGCTGCACACCAGCTCGGGATCAGCGGCGACGGTGGGTGGTTTACCCTTGGTGACCGTCCACCACGCCGCGCTGGCCGCAATGATGCCCATCCCACAAGGTGGCACGATTTCTGTGCCGTTGGTGTGGCACGGCCATAGACGCGGTGGCGGTGGCGGTGCGGGAGCGAGCAGCAGCAAGCCGAGTGGAAGCACGCAGCAGTACAATCTCACCGTCGTGGTCCGCTATTGGGGTGACCGTCCCGAGCCGGAGACGGATACGCCGCAGTCATCACCTGCATCAGAGGTGGAGCACCAGCCGTATAGCCGCGAATGCAGGTGTGAGCTCGCTTGCACTGTCCTCCCTAGCCTTCGCTTGATGGCAGCCACAACGCGTGCCATCATTGGCGGTGGACGCAGCGACCGCATGCTGGAGCTGGATGTACGCAACGATGCGCCTGTGTCTATGGATGTGCGCTACTGTGACACGGGCCCGGATGAGCATGGGGCTGCTGCACAGGCCGTCTCCGACACTGATTGGCTACAAATCGAGGCTGGTGCACGCGCTCGCTTGCTGGCGCCATCTAGTACGCGTGCACTCGCGTGGAGACGCACTAGTGACCCCACGGTCTTGGGCTGGGTGCCGCATGTTGGTGCCGCCCTGTCCGATCTCCGGTTCGATGAGATGCCGTCAACGGAGATTGCATCAGCGCTTGGGCATCTGTCCTTGCGTGGCTCTGGCGTGCCTGGTGGCGAATGGAGGAACGATGCGGCGGAGAGCGGCAAGCCTCCGAGTGTGAAGCTGGGCGTCCCTTGCACAATCCATTTCGGCGTGACAGGAAAGCAGCAATCCGTGCGGTCACTCGCAATACGAATCTTCTCCGCGGATGGACTGTGCTGCTGCCCCGATGTCGGCACGCCACCACGGGTGATGTGGGGAGGCACGCCGCTGTGGAAGAGTGCAGGTGGCCAGGAGTTCGAGGTGGACCACACCCTTGATGCCATGTTTCTTGCGCCGGGTGTGTACACGCTGGAGATGCACGCGCAGCTGGCAAGTGGCGAGGAGGGCCAGGAGGTGTGGGAGTACGTGCATGTGCTCGCGGTTACCTGATTTCGCTTTGTGTTAGCCGCCCCTTCGCTATTTCTGCAGTGGGTCGCGCGCGGCAAGACACAGAGAAGAAGCACGGGCAAAGCAATTGAAGGGCCACATGCACTGCGCAATGAATGTGTACACATGTGGCGCCAACGTCTGAACGTGCAACTGACGTCATCAGGCCCCATCGTCAGAGCTCTCCCTCGTGGGCCCCGTCCGGCACTCCCCACAGAATGTCCAACGTGCTGGCAGACGTTGGCGGCTTCTTCGTCCAGATCGGTCCGTCGCTGATCAAAGCAGTGACCAACAGTGGGGTCAAGGCAGACGCCATACAGCCCCGTGCGCCGGCGCTGGACGGCTTCATCCACGCAGACGTGGTGCAGGCTCGTGGCCTGCTGCCGCGCGAGCCAAGCCGCGGTGGCGGCGCGGTCAAGCCCGAGTTGTGCGGCCTCCTCCAGCAGGAGGGTCAGAGCAGCGACGACGACGACGATGAGGGCGAAGTCGACCCCTTCGTGCAGGTCCAGGTCCTCGTCAGTGACGGCGCGGGGTTAGTCACACACCACGCAGCGGGCAGTCGGACGGGCACTCGCACGGAGACGAGTCGCCCTGTCTTTGAGGAGGAGCTGGTACTGGCCGACTTAGAGGGCGCGGACGGGGTACGCTCCTGACAAGTGTGCACTCTGTGTGACAAGGACACTCGCTGACGCTCTCGCCGCGTGTGCCCCAGCTGCGGTTCACTGTGTACGATGGCGAATGTGCAGCAACTAACATCTTGGGCTTTGTCGACGTCCCGCTCCCGCCACGACCGCTCCCGCTGCACTCAAGCTCGCGCCGGCTCAGGCGCCGAGAGCTGCCGTACAAGCACGGCTGGTTCACGCTGACGGCGACGGAGGAGCAGATGAAAATGCTGCGGCCGCGTATGCAGCGTTGTGGTCGCTCCGAGACCTCCGACAAGCCACTGGGCGAGCTCCACGTCCGTATTTCCTGGGGCCTGGGTGTGCGCAACCCCATCGTCAATCTGCGGCCGACGCTGCGCAAGAGGTTGGCGCATTTGATTGTGCAAGTGCACTCTGCGACAGGGGCCAAGCTTGCGAACGGTGAGCCGCCGGTTGTTGTCGCCCGTCTGGAGCACCAGGTGGGCATCACTCCGCAGCAGTCACCGAGTGGCCAATGGCCGGCCGAGGAGTCGACATTCGTATTCGCCGTGACGGAGATCACTGCTGACCTGACTCTCAGCCTGGTCAGCGGCAAGGAGCAGTCGCCTGCCATCGGAGAGGTGATCCTCCCCGTCACCACACTCATGGCGTCCAGATCTCGGACTGTGCAGCCCCGGTGGGCCACCATTCTGCCGCCGAGACTGCCCGGCGAGGCGCTGCTCCGACCCCAGCACAAGCCTGAGCAAGACCTCGGCCATCTATGCTTCATCGCCAAGCTCGAGTTCGTGGATTACGACACTCCGTTCGCGTACATGGGCGAGGATGTGACGCCACGTGAGTTCCCGCCGGGCAAAGACATGTCCGTGGAGTTCTCCACGGAGAACCTGCACGACTCCATGGGCCGCGTGTTCGACTGCCTCGTCTTCCCTATCTTCGCCTCCATGCGCACACTTCTCTACCTCCAATCCTGGTTCTCTCCGCGGCTCAACGTTGTGCTGCTGGCGGTGCTGGCGCTACTGACCCACGTTCGCGTGTGGAACACCACCATCGTGTGCATCCCGCTTTGGTTGCTGCTCTTTCCCTTCCTCAACGGCTACGTGTGCTCTCTCATCCACGCGGACGACCCCGTCATCCTGTACAAGGAGGACGCGGAGGCGCTGAAGCTGAAGCGCGCGGAGGTGGACAAGCACGAGCTGCAGCGTGAAGCACTGGTCCTGGAGACGCGCAATAAGCTTCTTCACGAGGCTGCGAAGCATGACCCGGCGTATCATGCGCACAAGCACCAGCCGAAGGAGAGTCCGATGTCGCACCTGCAGCACATCCTGGGAGACGCGGCGCACAAGGTGATGGAGGACGCAGACCATATGAACATCGTGAAGACGATGATGACCAAGCTCGCGCACTTGCACGTCAAGATGTTGACCACCGCGTCGTCGATGGAGAAGCTAGGCGCGCTGTTCTCGTGGACGGATCGCCGCCTGTCACTGCTTGTGTTCTTCCACATCTTGCCCGTGGGCATCCTGCTGAGCGCCGTTCACGGCGTCGTTCTCTACGTCCTGCACACACTCAGCTGGAGGATGTGCACCCTGCTGGCGGGGCTCTACTGCTTCATGCCATTCGGGGCGCCAATCACGCGCGCCATTTTGGAGAACGTCGACGATGCTCTCATCGCTGCCCACTCCGCGTGCACCGTCACTCCGCTGCTCTCCGGCGCGCTGCTCAAAGTCCCACCGCCAGCAAGCGAGCTGATGCACGGCCCGGAGTTGCAGGCTGCAGTGGAAGCAGATGCGCGCAAGTTTGTGGCTGCCAAGGAGGCGGAGCGCATTGCAGCCATCCGAGCTCGTGGGCATGTGCATCCTCGGCGCCTGCAGTTGACGACCCTCATGAACGGAGGATACTTCTCGCGTCTGCTGGCCCGCTCACCTGACATCCAGCGCCAGACGCACGTCCGTATGTGCACTGAGGCGCTCGTGCAATGACACCACATTGTGCTATTCGCCAGAACCATTATTGTGTTTGACTCCATACTCCATCCCTGAACTAGCCCATCTCGAAAGAGACCGCGACCAGGCATGGCGTCTGCGCACCTGTACAGTCCCCTGCATGCACCAAGCAGCCGGGCCAGCCTCTCAGCACCACGGCGGTGCGGTTTCCCACGCTGCTCCTCCCTTCTTACGCTGTAACCTCTGCAAACCTCTCCCCTGACGCGCGCTCTTCCGTCCTCTGTCAGCGCCCGGCACCAGGTCTGCTCCCCTTCACGCGCGTCGCCCTCCGACGAGCAGCCGTCCAGCGCAGCACGCGATGTGACGACATCATCACAGCCTGGAGGAAGCGCACCTGCGAGCAGTAGCAGCGGGGGCGTTGTTGCTGGTGGTGCCGCTGCCTTTGGCGTCGCTGTTTTCTTTCTGTCCCGCGCTTTCGGCGGACCGTCTCTGTCAACGTTGGAAGCAGACAGCGTGCCACTCGACCAGGCGCTACGGAACGGCCGCCCGTCAGTGGTGGAGTTCTACGCGGACTGGTGTGAGGTGTGCTCCGTGCTCCTGGGATGGTGCCGCTCCTTATTCGCGCGCAGTGGACTGAGCCCCCACTGTGTGTGCGCAGGTGTGCCGAGAGACGGCGCCGACTGTATATGACATAGAGCGCGCATCCAAGGAACGCGTGAATTTCGTCATGCTGAATGTAGACAACATCAAGGTGAGCCCCCCATGCCATCGTGCTTTTGCTCGGCTCCCACCTCTCATTGACGGCGCATGCGTGCAGTGGGCGCCTGAGATGAGCACCTACGACGTGGATGGCATCCCGCACTTCGTGTTCCTGGACAGTGCTGGACGCAAACAAGGCGATGTTGTGGGCCGCTTGCCCAAAGATGTGCTGCAGAGCAATACGGATGCTTTGCTCGCAGGCAAGCCGCTGCCGTTTGCAAAGGCAAGTGGAGCCACTAGCCGGGTCGCCGGGCCCGAGGCCATGATGATGGGCAGTGCAGGCAGTGCGGAGCCGAGAGCACACAGCTGATTGTACATCATAGACTATACGCTCGTCATTGCATCGTCCTCTCCCGTGCGCGCTCCTCCTCCTGCACCTCTGTCATGCCAAGCATGGCGCTGAGACCGCCGATGCCGCCGTACCGGATGTCCACTCCGCTCACTGTATCCATGTCCTCCTTCGTGGCAGCGTCGAATCCGCCTAGCAGCCATGAGACCTGCGTGTAGCCAGCACGCACCAGCTGCTCGCAGGCCATCAGGCTTCGTCTTCCCTTCTGACAAGCCACCACGAGAGGAGTCGACTTGTCCGGTAGTTTGGCCAACACATCACTCATAAACGCCGGGTTCATCTTCGTGTGCGCGTCTCCAGACCACAAGCCGATGGTAGCAGCAGCAGTCAGCTGCTTCAGTCTGCCTGCAAGACTCGGGTCGTCGTCCACCATGAAAAGAGGCACGTTGATGCTGTTTTTTACCGCTGCGCGCGCCACCTCCTCCTTGGGGCGCACGTCAAGCAGCACCCAGCCTTTAGCTTCCAGCGCCCGCCATTCACGCGCGTCTACGTCCTTCACCTGGCCCCATCCTGGTTGCTCCCCCGTCGCCCGGGCAGGCCTCCTGCACCGCCTGCAGCGCGATGCATTGTGTCGCCAACGGCCGCCGTGTTGCAGCGGCAGTCGAGAAGTCCGCGCCATGGCGGACAGGCGCGGATTGCCAGGGTAGCGATGCCGTGGCACACGCGACGCTCTCCTCGCAGGAGCCCTCTGTCTTGGCGCTGTCGAGGGCGACATGGCGTTCGCGTTGCGTGCGTCCGCCTTCGCTGGCGACGTGGCGCAGCTGCGCAGCAGCGGTGAGAGCAGCAGCCAGAGCGGTCGCTGCAGTGCGTTTGTGGTGACGGCCAAGGAAAGCCGCATTGGCAAGAACAGCGTCAAGGTGCCCAAGGGCGTGACGGTGACAGTGAAGGACAACCTGTTGGTGGCCAAGGCGCGTCACGCCCGACCGCGCAGGCTTTGGCTCTGGGCGGCGACGCTTTTTGCTGACTGCCCATGTCTTTTGCGCACGCGCAGGGCCCCAAGGGTGAGTTGTCTCTGCAGATTGACCCGCTGCTGAGCGTGGAGACGGTGCGCGGGGTTGTGGCGCTTGCGACGACGCTGTCGGAGGTGTGTGACCAAGTGAAGGAGGGACTGACCCGCTGCGTTCCGCCTGTCGGCCTGTCCAGGAGGCGGACGGCAGCCTTCGTCTGCGTCGTGTGAACGACACCAAGCGCGCGCAGATGCTGCACGGCTTGTCACGGTGCGTGTGCGGCGCCAGACGGCGTGCCGGCGCCCTCGAGCCACAAAGCCCTCATCCGCTTCAGGGTTTTTCCAAGCCGCTGACAAGTCTGTGGCCCATCCTGCAGGACGCTTACCAACAACGTGGTTGTCGGCGTCTCCACGGGCTTCGAGAAGAAGCTGCAGCTGCAGGGCGTGGGGTACAAGGCGGCAGTAGAGGGGACGAAGAAGCTGAACCTGGCGCTGGGCCTCAGCCACCCTGTGGAGATGCCCATCCCCGCCGGCCTCGCCGTCAAGGTTGACGCCAACGTGAACATCACAGTGACCGGCATCGACAAGTACCTGGTGGGCCAGTTCGCAGCGGACATCCGGGAGAAGAGGAAGCCTGAGCCGTACAAGGGCAAGGGCATCCGCTACGTGGGCGAGGTCATCACGCTCAAGGAGGGCAAGCGCAAGTAAGCAGTACACCTGCGTGGCGCTGCGAATGCGCCACCTGCCGCTTGCCGCTTGCTGCTTTGCTTGGTTTGTGTTGCGTGTGTGGATCCCCCCGGGGGCTTCACGCACTGGTGTTCTTGCCGCCGGGATGGGAGCCCACCCAGCGGCTGCCAGCTGCTTGGAGTGCTGGAGTTAGTATTGTGATGACATTGGCGTTGCGCGAGTGGAATTAGATCAAAACACCCTCGCTGGACCAAGTGCGGCCCATGTTTCAACTTATCATGCGCAGCACAACCTTATACTCGCCGTGAAGGCGCTGCTTATCCAGGTGCTCGCGCACCACGACACACACACAAAGGGTAGGTGGTGATGGACGTGACAGAAGTCAGGTCAGGGGACGGTGCACCGGCGCAAGGCGTCACAGCCGCCCGGAAGCTGAAGAAACCCAAGCCTGCTCCGATTGAAGTGCCTGTGCCGGACGTGCCATACGAGCTGTGCGTGTGCCCGGAGCAGTGTATTGTTGCCTGGCACCCATGCCCATGGCACCCGTCACTTACGTTGCTCTGCACGCTGCTCTGCACGCTGCTCTGCACGCAGGTCTCTGGACGGCACGTTCAGGGACTTCAAGCACGGGTTTGAGATCAGTCGCGGCGGCGTGCGGCTTGCGCCAGACGAGCCCCCCTTGGGGATGATGCGCACCGCGAGCGCCCACGACTTGTCCCTGCTCGGCGGAGACGTGACTGACCTGTGGAGTCGCCCGCCGAGTGTCGCCTCACCCTCACCCGGAAGGCACGTTGTATATCCAAGGAGCAGCAGCAGCTCGGTACACAAACCTCCTTCACGTCTTCGCCTTGCCTGACGCGACCTGGCACCCATGAATGTGCAGTGGCACTCCTGGAGCGCATCATCGACGCAACTGGTCCTCTGGGAGCGATGGCGACTGTCCGGGCACACCGGCACGTGTGTGTCTTTTGCCTACCAATGCTCAGTGTCCCAGCCCATCTGACGCGCATGTACACGTATCCAGGGCTTCGATGTTGCACTGCGTGATCTACGCGTGACAGGCATCCTGGGCCGAGGCGCTGGGGGCGTAGTTCACTCAGTCGTCCATGGACCAAGCGGACAGGCTTTCGCACTGAAGGTGGTGCCGCTGGATGTGCGTGACGCTGTGCGGCGGCGTCTCATCGCAGAGCTGCGGTGCTTGCATGCGTCCATGAGCTGTCCTGCCATCGTGCCGCTCCACGGCGCATTTTTGTGTGATGGTAGCGTCGCCATTGTGTTGGAGCTCATGGACAGAGGCAGCCTTGCGGATGTGTTAAAGGCGTTCCCGACGGGTAAGAACGGCGTGCCTGAGCAGCCGCTACGATGCATCGCTGCACGCGTGCTTGTCGGACTGTCTTACCTGCACGATAGCTGTCACATTATCCATCGCGATTTGAAGCCCAGCAATTTGCTGCTCAACTCACGCGGGGAGGTCAAAATCAGCGATTTCGGGGTGTCGGGCCAGCTGAGACCCGGACAGCCACAGAGCAGCACATGGCTAGGCACCACACGGTACATGGCGCCCGAGCGCATCGCCGGCCAGCAGTACGACACCTCCTCTGATGTGTGGGCCCTGGGCATCACTCTGTTGGAATGCGCTACAGGAGCACATCCATACCAAGAGGAGCCTGTGGTCCTTAGGCGTGACGAAGCTCCAGATGGGCGGCACGCGCCCCATTGTGCTGGCGACACGCCGCCTGACTTCTGGGCGTTACATGAGCGCATCACTCAGCATCCGCCGCCACAGCTGGAGCCCAGCACAAGGTTCAGCGCTGCGTGTGCGGAGTTCTTAGACCATTGCCTGCAGAAAGAGGGAGCCTGCCGGTGGAGTGCGGAGCAGTTGAGGCAACACCCGTGGGTGTGCGCACGTGCGGGCGATTTAGATGGACATGATCCTGCCGGTGAGGCTGGGGAGTGCTGCGTGGCTGCATTTGTGGCAACCGTCACAGGCAGTGCGGACGCCTTCAGCATGCCCTCCGACTCATCCTCTTGGCTGGGCAGCCTCCCGACCGGTGTGCGCTTGCGGGCATCGCCTAGCGCATCGACCTTGCACACAGTTGCTGAGTAGACCATGCGCTGCGCGCGTGCATTGTGAATAACATAGAACACATGGCATCAGCGTGGTGTCTGGCGGTCTGGAAGCACAGGTGACTGCATCATCATGGCTACCTCTCGTCGCTCTTGCTGCGCCCTCCGCTCCGCGGGCTTGAGCTTGGGCAACCCAGCAGCCTGTCTGCTCCCCTCCCCTGCCCTCCTCCCCTCACCGCTCGCTGTTGGAGGCTCTTGTGTGGCTGCACCATTGCGCGTGCTGCTGAATTTCATGCGGATGACTCCATCGCTCGGGGGTGCTGCGTTGCGCCGTCCACGACGAGGCGGGAAGTCCCCTTCTTTGGTTTCTGCCTCTCCGCCTGAGGCTCTCAGCAGCCGCGCAAAGTCTTCGCGTGTCGGCACCGGAGCTGGATCAGCCTCCTGAGCAGTGACGCGCGGCTGCGCTGGAAGCTGTGCACGCGGCGCATTCTGTGGTGCCACGGGTTCAGGTTGTGCCTTTTGCTGCGCGCTCCACGTCCCGGGAGGCCTTGCGAAGCCCATAGACGAAGCTGGAACCGCAAGGTTGTGTGTCATCCGCTTGATGCCGTATCCAGAGCCCTTCAACGCGGCCTCAAACTCGCTGTACGTTGGAGCTGCGTAGCGCTCCACTTCGCCAACAGCTTGGCTCATGAAATCAGCAGTCTCGCTGGCCAGCTCCGTCTGTACGGGTGCTGAGCGCAGTGCCTGCCGCGCAGCAGTCTCATCGAGGCCAAGCAGCTGGCTGAATCTCAGATAGTCCTCCTCCCCGGCGCCTGCACCTCTGTTGATGGCGCTGTTCGCATCCTTGCCATACTTGCCCTTGGCGGCGCACGCGACGCTGGGCCGGAGTATGGAAGGGAGACGGGGAAGAAGCGGCATGCGAGGGGTGTATGAGATTGCGTGGCATGAGTCTGCATCGCTTCGCCGAGTCCCCCGTCCAGCGCGTGGTGACTGGCAGGATAAGACGGAGCGCCGCAGCTAGCGTGCCGCGGGCATGGCGTGGCGACCAGTGACACCTGTAGTGCTATCGAGTCGATTAAAGGAGAATGGTAGAATACGCTGGCGTAGCACATCGAGGTCGTGCATGCATCAACTTGCGGCAGCAGCCTGAGGCTCTACTGACCCTGCAGGCTGAGCCTGAGTTGGAGAAGTTGGTGCCTCGCCCACCTCAGCGGCGGCGTGCTTCTTCTCCTCCGGTAGGAGCACGAATGTGCGGTGGTAGGATGCATGAACGCCGTACACCAGGTAGATGATAGTCATTGCAAGCACACACCAGCCGACACGGGAGTAGTCGGCAGGGAAGCCGCCGAAGCCACCGACGAGCATTGTGATGGTCCAGATCGACGTAGTCGGCAGCCAGGGCAGGAGATACCACGGCACGTGCCATGTAGCAGGCACATACTGGATGGGGCAGGTGAGCATGAGGCCGAAGTTGGCGCCAGCCCAGATGACAGCCATGGCGATGAGGACAGCGTTGCGCGTCTTGTCCGTCAAGCCTGGCCAGAACCAGGGCGGGACAAGCACTTTGCCAGCCACATCTGTTGTCGTCGTCTGGCTCAGCGTGAACGGCTGATGCGTTGTGCCGCTAGCGCCGCCGTTGAAAAAGACGGAGAAGACGATGGGGGACGCCGTAATGATGGTCATCCAGAAGGTGACGAGCATACGGCGGGCATGCATCTCCCGCTCTGGAGACAGGCGGGCGAAAAGAGAGCCGAAAGGATCCAGGCGCAGCGGCAGGCTCTTATGGCGATCGCCGCCGTCGCAGCCCGTCTCCTCAGCCACGCCGGGGGCATAGCGGCGGTACGCGAGCGCGAGGCCGACGAACCAGAACATGATGAGCGTTCCAATGGAGGTCATGTTCGCAAGAATTTTGAAATCCAGGAAGAAGCTGAGCAGTGCAACGACAAGGCCGGAGAAGACGGTGCAGAGGACAGGGGTGCCGTACTTGGGATGGACCATGCCCATCCAGGGTGGCAGAAGTCGCTCGCGAGCAAAGCACTGCAACACGCGGGCCATGCCGAAGACTCCGATGCCGGTGCTGGTGATGCATCCAATGCTGGCACAGAGAGCAACGATGTAGCGCGCCCACCGCATGCCGTTGAGCTCGAACGCGTAGCCGTAGAGACACACGACGCTGCTGCTGTTATGCGCCAGCGTGTAGGGAATGAGGCGGACCAATGCGACTGCCATGAGCATATACAGGCCCATGACGGTGAAGATGCAGAGCACCATGCCGTTGGCGACACTGTTGCGGTGTGCTGCCTCCTCAGCGCCGAGGGCAATCACATCATAGCCCACGAACACGAAAAAGATGTTTGAGGCCCCGGTGACGACCATGGTGGAGGGCGTACCCAGAGCCGGGTCGAACAGGCCCGTGTGGCGCCACAAGGGGCCGGTCATGGTGGCGGCCTCGGTTGTTGTGGTTGTTGTTGTGGTGGTGTAATTCATCATCGTGGTCGCGTTGTACTTCGTCACGTTGTGGTTCATGTTTTGCGTGACTAGCGCCTGCGGCTGGCGCCAGAAGAAGGAGTTGCTGCTGTGCTTGTTGGAGAATGCCGCCAGGAAAGTGACGATGACGAGGCCGATGTGGAAGAACTGCAGAAAACCGTTGCTGTGATCGAACGCCTTGGTGCTGTACGCGGCGACGATGGTCAGGCCCAGTGTCACGAGCAGCGCGACGTAGTCAATCTTGCCGTTGGTTTCCAATGTCGCCGGGATCTTCTTGTACTGGAAGAGATTGGATTTGGGCTCGCCTTTGGTGAACAGCTGCGTCCAGTAGGCGGACACATTGCGTGCCGTGCTTGCGGTGCCGAAAATATAGTCGATGAAGAGGTTGATAGCGCACAGCATGGCTGGCAACTCGCCGAAAACAAGCATCGTATACGCCATGCCGCCGCCAACGACAGGGTACTCGCAGCCGAACTCACAGTAGCAGAGTGCCGACAGCGCGGCTGTGCCGCCAGAGAGAATGAGCGCGATGACGACCGACGGCCCCGTGATGATAGAATAGACGAAAGGCAAAAAGGAGAAGATGCCGGTTGCAATAATCGTGCCGATGCCGAGGAGAGCATATGAAACCGCGTTCAGCGAGCGCCTCATCTCGCCGCCGGCATTGACCATCTTATTGTTGTCGTACGTCTCCGCGATGCTTCGGCGCCGGAACGCCGTAGCCGCCAGCTTCCTGGGCAGCTGGCCGATCTCAAGGAAAGTGGCGGGCGGTGCACCCCATGCTTCCTCGAAGCTGGGGCCGAAGATTGAGTAGTGCAGCCCAGTGGTTGGATTTCGCTCCCCAATGAAAGCCGCTCTGGCACGCTCCAGGAAGCTGGAGCGAGCCGCCATGGGTCTGCACCAAGATGAAAGGGAACGTAGTCAGAGTGACTGTGCGGGAGGGGCGAGAGGCTGCCGCCAAGGCTGAGGTTGACCTCAACTGCCGTGCATACATGCTGCGTCAGCCTTCAGAGTCGTGCACACCTGACGGCTTCCCGACTGGTTTGCGACCAGCCTGTGGGCGTCAGACGATGGGTGTGACACACACGTGCGCGTCAGTGAGGCGCCAGAGCCCCGGGGGGCGGCCGTGCAGCGTCGTAAGGATTAACCACTTAGCCGTGAGCGAGAACTGCAAGAAACGAAAGCGGCGCATAGGAGGTGGCCCCGCACACAGGGCACGTGTGCCCACGACACGGAAAAGTATGTCACAGCGCCGTGCTGCGCTTCGGAGCGTCGGAGCAGGGGCGGCGCGTGTGCAGCGGCTGGAGCTCTTCGCAAGCAGAACCTGGGATGGCCCGTAAGTTGTAAGACTTACCATTGACAGCCTCCGGAAAGCTTACTGTAAGGCTTACCGTAAGCCGCCCGAGCCGCTGTAAGTGACACGTGGCACCGTGGACCGATGGGCC
>Ga0164296_1002387_pt1 | contig 18768 bp, 16 predicted proteins | sample GEODES057metaG_FD_113533 | JGI IMG/M metagenome (GOLD analysis project Ga0164296, IMG submission 113533) | Dystrophic lake water microbial communities from Trout Bog Lake, Wisconsin, USA - GEODES057 metaG | ecosystem: Environmental > Aquatic > Freshwater > Lake | place: USA: Trout Bog Lake...
ATGACGACATCAAACGACGCATTCGTGGACGCATCTTTCGCGGCGAGGCCGACCTCGTTATCGGCACGCACGCTCTCATCCAGGAAAAAGTTGACTTCGCATCGCTCGGTCTCATCATCGTCGACGAGCAACACCGCTTCGGCGTGATGCAACGCTTCAAGCTGATGAAGAAGCCCGGCGCTGCGGAGCCGGATGTGCTGGTGATGACAGCGACGCCCATTCCGCGCACGCTGGCGTTGACGCTCTACGGCGACCTCGACCTCAGCATCCTCGACGAGTTGCCGCCGGGCCGCACGCCTATCCTCACCAAACGCACCGGCGATGAACGCGCTGCCGATGTGTGGGAGTTTGTGCGCAAGCAGGTCGCGCTCGGCCATCAGGCTTATATTGTCTATCCGGTGATTGAAGGCCCGTCGAGCGATCAGCCCGAACTCGACTTTCCGCAGGACCCGGAAGTGGAAGCTGCGCCGGAACCCGTAGCGAAAAAATCTGCCGCAAAGAAAACGCCGACCAAGACTGCAGCGAAAAAAGTTGTCGGTACAAAATCGTCCGGCAAAAAATCGCAGGAAGCGCTCTTTCCCAAGCCGACGCTAAAATCCGCAACCGCAATGTTTGATGAACTTCGCGGCGGCGCACTCAGCGGTCTTCGTATCGGCCTGCTGCATGGCAGACTTTCATCCGACGAGAAAGAAGTTGTGATGCGTCGCTTTCAGGCGAAGGAACTCGATGTGCTCGTGGCCACCACCGTGATTGAAGTCGGCGTAGACGTGCCCAACGCAACGGTGATGGTCATCGAGCATGCCGAACGTTTCGGCCTGGCGCAGCTCCACCAGTTGCGCGGACGTGTAGGTCGTGGCGCGGCCAAGTCGTTCTGCATTCTGATGACCGGCCCGCGCGTCAGCCCGCAAGCCGAAGAGCGGCTGGATGCGTTGGTGCGCACGCAGAATGGATTTGAGCTGGCGGAAGTGGACCTGGCGCAGCGCGGCCCGGGAGAATTTTTCGGCACGCGTCAGGCCGGACTGCCGGACTTCCGCGTGGCCAATCTGCTGCGCGATAGAAAATTGCTGGAGCTTGCCAAGCAGGAGGCAGCGCGTTTTGCTTCGCAGCCCGACCCCGACTACGCCCGCGCGGAAATCGAATCCGTCTGGGCCCGACTCCGCGACCACTGGCAACGTCGCTACGGTTTGCTGGAAGCCGGTTGATTTTCTGTTTTGAAATTATGCCAGCGAGGCGCCGGTCATCAGCAGTGAATCCAGATTGGCTTCTTCCAGAAAACTCACTTCCATCTGCACCATCACGGTCTGCGCCGGGTCCACCAGCCGCGGATGCCGCCGGTACATGCACATCTCGGTCAGTTGTTTGTGGCCGCTGCGGGTCATCTCCAACCCCGCGCCGATAATTCCCGCGTAGAGGTCGAGGATGCCGCGCAATTCAATCTCCACGGAGAACTCCACCGTCATCGGGCTCAGCGTTCGCCGCTCGCAAATCCAACCGCCGCTGTGGGTCACCGTATACATCAGGACGGGCACCACACTCTGGCGGTCCTGGTAGCTATAGCTTTGGATTTGCAGCTTCTGCGTCATGATTTCGTGTCTGAACTCTCTGGCGGAGTTGCCGCTCCCGTACTTCATCGGTTGCCATCGCGTGGGCATCAACCCTGTACATCGATATCCTCCACTCCGTAGTCATGTGACCTCCACGCAGATAGCTGCGCACCGCATTGTTGCGGCCCCATGTGCTAGGCTCAACTCGGGAATTTTTCAGAAAGCGTATCTATGATTGTCGGCACCGGCATTGACCTGATCGAGACCGAACGCATTCAGCGCAGCGTGGAACGCTTTGGTGAGCGTTTTCTCACTCGCATCTTTACGCCTGCGGAAATTGCCTACTGCCAAAAGAAGCAGCGTGGCGCGGCAGAAAGTTTTGCCGCCCGCTTCGCCGCCAAAGAAGCTGCCGCCAAGGCGCTGGGCACCGGCATTGCCCGCGGCGTCAGCTGGCTGGAACTGGAAGTTCGCCGCGCCCCCGGCTCCCGGCCGGAGATCCACTTCACCGGACGCGCTGCGGAACGCGCCACGAAGCTCGGGTGCCGGCACGCTTCGCTCTCCATCACCCACAGCCGCGAGCTCGCCATGGCCATGGTGATTTTGGAAAATTAATCGGGAAACATTTCCACACGCCTCGTGCATCTGATAATTCAGGAATATTTTTCGGCAATCGCTTTGGTATGCTTTTGCCAGGGGCGTTTCCAAGGATTTTGACATTTCGGTCCATGGGGCCGACTGGAGTTGTATGCCGAGTCAGAAAGAAGTCCGCTGGTCCCAGCTAAAAGTAGGAACGGTAGTGCTTGCCGCCATTTGTGTTCTGGTGGCGCTTGTCTTCCTCATGTCCGGCAGCATCGGCATCTTCACGCCCAGGATTATTCTTTACTCCCACTTTGAGAACGCAGCCGGTTTGAAAGACGGCGCGCCGGTGAATCTGGAAGGCGTCACCGTCGGCAATGTAAAGAAAATTGAAGTGGACCCCAGCTGGCCCACTGCGCCGGTGCGCGTCACCATGAAGATCAGCTCACGTTATCTTCCCGGCCTGCATAAGGACTCCAAAGCCTCGCTCACCACACTCGGCGTTCTCGGCGATACGGTGGTCGACATCAATAGCCAGTTTGCCCACGGCCCGCGCCCGGTGAATCACGACGAACTGGCAACGGAAGAAACGCCGTCTATTCCTGACGTCATCAAAGCCAGCCAGGGAACCATCCAGCAGTTGAACGTCATCTTCGGAAAACTCAACAGCATTACCGACAGCCTGACCAGCGGCAAAGGCACACTCGGCCAGCTGATCAATGACGACACCATGTACCGCAAGCTGCTGGCCACCATGGATCAGATTCAAACGCTCTCGACGAATCTGAATGAAGGCAAAGGTTCCATGGGCAAGTTGATGACCGACGACTCGCTCTATAACCGCGCCAATGAAGCCGTCACGCATCTATCAAACATTGCAAATGATCTCGACAGCGGCAAAGGTTCCATGGGCAAGTTGTTGAAAGATGAGACGATTTACAACGACCTGAAGAGTACGCTGGCCAACACGAACCAAATTGTTGCGGACATCAATGCGGGCAAGGGCGGCGTCGGTTACATCACCAAGGACCCGCAGTTCGCGCAGAAGCTGAAAGAGACCCTCGACCACCTGGATACGGTCCTCGGCCGCATCGACAAGGGTGAAGGTACGCTCGGCCAGCTCAGCACCAACGACTCGTTGTATAAAAACCTTGACCAGCTAACCGATAGCAGCCACCAACTGGTGGAGGCCATCCGGCGCGACCCGAAGAAATACTTCGTCATCCGTCTGAAGATGTTCTAGCCGCAGCCGACGCGGTGTTGCCGAGCATCCTCGGCTGCGCCGCCAAGGCTGTTTTGAAACACTTTGCCTTGACAACCACCCCGCAACCGGCTTGTTGGCCCGGCACCACTGCGGATTCTTTTTCGGGCCAACTGGCAGAATCGTCTGCCAGTATTTACAATTGCAAAAGGTACAAAGACCCACTAGATTCCCCGTTCGGTGGTTGCCTGTCTTTTGGGCATCATGCTGGCGGATAACGGTTTGAAGGAAACGCATGAAGTTTAATCAGATTGGCCGGGCAGCACTGGCCCTTGTATTCTCTCTGTCATTGATGCTTGGTATCACTGCCTGCGGCAGCGGAACCATCGGATACCTCTACATGACTGGTGCAGGGCAAAACCAGATTGCTGGTTTTAAGATCGACGACCTGAGCGGCAATCTCACGCCGATTATCAATTCACCAGTTTCCAGTGGAGGCACTGATCCTATCTGCTCCGTCGTCCTCTCTGGCGGGCGTTACTTGTATGTCCTCAACCATGGCAACGGCACCAACGGCAGCAGCAGCATCGCGCTGTTCAGCGTTGGCGGCGACGGCGTTCTGGCCTATCAGCAGACCTACAACACCCTGGGCAACAACCCGGTGTGGATGGTCGCTACGGCATCCTTCCTGTACGTGTTGGACCAGCAGCAGAGCACCTCGGCCTACAGCGGTGCCAACACCAGCCTGGGCGACATCACGGCATTCTCAATCAACTCTGAGACCGGCCGCCTGACGCTGATTCCGAACTCTGCTTCCAACAGCAGCGGCAACACGCTGATTCCGTACTTCCCCGTTGGCCAGTCGCCCATCACCATGCGAATGACCGCCGGCGGCAGCTACATCTATGTGCTGGACCACGGCGCGACCGGTTCGGCCACGGGCGAGTACTTCACGCTCTACGCCATCAACGGCACCAATGGCCAGCTCACCCTGCCCTCTTCCAACACCACGGAGTTTCAGGCAGCCGGCACCCTTGGCGACAGCATCACCGCTTTCGCAACGGAGCCCTCGGGCAAATACTTCTATCAGTTTGACCAGACGCAGAGCATGATTTATCCGTACACCATCGGTGCGAACGGAAACCTGCAGGCCCTGGTCGGCGGACCGACGGCACTCAGCCCCTCGGCGCTGAATGCTGACTACATCATGGCGGATACGCACACCAAGTTCCTCTATGTGCTGAATACGGCGGCCAACCCGTCGTACTCCACCGCACCCAGCAGCTCCATCTCGGCCTACACCATTGACTCCACCACGGGCCGCCTGACTGAGCTGACCGACAGCCCCTATGCAACGGGCTCGCGTCCCATCTGCGGTATTGAGGATCCGAGCAACCAGTACCTCTATACAGCCAACTTCAACGACGGCACTGTGGTCGGCAAGCTGCTCAACCAGAACACCGGTCAGCTCTCGCCGCTCAACCGTACCAACACCTTCACCGTTTCAGACAATGGCACAGTTGAAACCAACTTCCAGCCAACGTGTGTTGTGGTAACCGGCATCACCAGCTAGTCATTGCCGGAGTATTCGTCTCCAGAAGCGGCCTGCTGGGCAGATTTACCCCGGCGGGCCGTTTCTTTCACGCCCTGAGCATCTGCTCTAGGCACAACGGTTTTCCTCCTCGGCTATGGCACAAACCATCGCCAGCTTTTACAATGCTCTGAGGACCCGATCCGTACCATTCTCAGCCGCTCCGGCCTTCCAGCCAGAGGGCATAGGACCGAAGGAATCGCATGAAGTTCAGTCAGTTCGGCCGGATAGCTCTTGCAGCCATTGCCTTGACCGCAATGTCTCTCACCATCTCGGCCTGCAGTGTCGGCTATGCCGTCGACTATCTCTACGTCACCACGGCAACCTCCAGCAGCGTGCAAGCCTATAACGTCGACAGCCAGACCGGCTCCTTGACGGCGATTGCCACCTACCCCGCCGGCGGTACAGACCCGGTAGCGGAAGTGGTCTCGCCCAATGGCAAGTACCTCTACGTGGCCAATAATGGCAGCGCCAGCATCTCGCAGTTCAACATTGCTGCAGACGGCACCCTGACCGCCGGCCCGGTGGTCAAGCTCCCCGGCACGGGAAATAATCCCACCTATCTTGCCACCGATCCTGAAGGCCTGAATCTGCTGGTGATTTACACCTACAAGACAGGCACCACGGGCACCGGCGGCATCGCTGTGTATCCGCTCAGCTCTTCCAATGGCAACCTCGGCACCGGCACGGCCTACTCGGTTGGCAACAACCCCACCGGCCTGAATGTCACCGACTTTGTTGAGACCAACCACATCTACTACGTGTATGTGGTGGACCGCAGCGATGCGCAGGTTCTGGCCTTCTCGCTGAATGCCACCAGCGGCGCGCTGACGCCCACATCACCGGCATCGTTCCCCGCAGGTGTTGCACCGTACAGCGTCGTCAGCGGCCCCACCGCCAAGTATGTCTACGTGACGGACTCGGCAGCTAACCAGCTGATTACCTACAACATCACCAGCACCGGTACGCTGACCCCAATGATTGATTCGCCGTACATCACCGGCGCATTCCCGAAGGCAGTCACCATTGATCCGCGTGGCCTGTATCTCTACCTGACGGACTACAACACCAGCACGGTTTCGCCGTACGCGCTCAACGTCACCACCGGCGCGCCTTCGACCATACCGTTGACCTCGTCCAACAATACGGATTCGGTTGGAACCTATCCCACCGCCATCTGCATTGAGCCGGCCCTGGGGCAGTACCTGTTCACTGCAAATTATCTGGACAATTCGGTCAGCGCTCTGCAGTTGAACGCCAATACCGGCGTGCTCACCGCAGTGGAGAATACGCCGTTCAACACGGGCGCCCAGCCGACAGCGGTCGTTGCAGTGGCCGCCGGCAACCACGCCACACAGATTGTGCAGCCGTAATCAAACCGTCTGCAAGACAGCCAATCGGCCCGCCTGCCCTGGTCCAAGCGACCATCCGCATGGTGGGCCGATTGTTTTACCCCCATAATTTCGCCCGCTTTCGCCCACTTGGGGTGGCAGAATCATTCGCCACCTTTTACAATGGCATCTGGACACTTACCGTCATAATTTTGCCCGCGCAGTCACGCTGTTCCGCGGCGTTCACTAAAGGAATTTCATGAAGTTCAGTCAGTTTGGCCGTGGCATCCTGGCAGCCGTTGCCCTTACCGCAATGTCGCTCACCATTTCTGCCTGCAGCTGGGGGCACACGGTCGCATTTCTCTACGTCACATCGTCCAGGGTCAGCCCGGGTACCATCTACGCTTACAAGATTGACGGTGCCTCCGGTACGCTCAGCCTGATGCCCGACGCTCCCTTCCCGGCCGGCGGACGCAATCCTGTTGCCATGGTCACCTCGCCCAACGGCCTGTTTCTCTACGTCGCCAATCATGATGACTCCAGCATCGTGGAAAATGCCATCGGTACCGACGGAAAAATTTACGCGCAGTGCACCTACAACACGCCCAGCGCCACCAGCTTCCCCACGGCCATGGCCATTGATCCGGGTGGCAAATTTCTGATTGTCGCCACCGGCTATCAGCCCGGCTATACCGACTCAGTCCCCGGCCCCGGTGCAGTGGTTGTGTATCCCATCCAGCCGCTCACCGCAACGGTGAATACCTCCAGCCTCTGCAGCTCCGGCCCCGGCACACTGGGCACGCCGGTCGTCAATCCCGGCAACAGCGCATCGTACTTTCCCGTCAGCGGCCTGACGCCGAACAGCATCACCGTCACCGCCGGCAACTTTGTCTACGTTTCCACATCGGGCAAGTCCATCCTCTCGCCCGGCCTCACACAGATTGTCAACAACACGCAGATCTTCGGCTTCTCGTTGAACACCAGCACCGGCGTTCTGACCGCGACCGGCACGCAGACCTACAACGGCAGCACGCTCGACATCATCAGCTCTGTGGTGCCAGACAGCACCGGCAAGTATCTCTACGCCACTGACCAGTATCTGAATGTGGTGGACCTGTTTGACATCAACACCAATGGCTCGCTGACCTACGTTACCGACTACACCACCGGCAACGGTCCCAACGCCATCGCCATCAACACCTTCACTGCGCCGCATTATCTCTACGTGGCCAATTACAACGACAACACCATCAGCAGCTACAGCGTCTCCTCGACCAACGGCACGCTGACGGCCCTGCCAGTCGGCTCCTCCACCAACAGTGCCACCGGCAGCAACCCGGACACCATCCTGATTGATCCTGTCTACGGCTACTTCCTCTACACCGCCAACTTCATTGACGGCACGGTGAGCGGCAAGCAGATGAACATCCAGAACGGCAGCCTCATCAACATACAGTTCACCCCGTTTGCAGCGGGTGGACAGCCCACGGCCATGGCCACCACCACCTCCAGCGCGGTGCTTCAGTCCTACTAAGCAACGCCGCAAAAAACATACGGCCCGCAGATGCTATCTGCGGGCCTTCTTGTTTCTGCTTGAAAATTTTTCGCTTTGAGAATCGCTACGCTTTCACCAGCGTGCCGATCTTGTCACCGCGAATCACGCGGCTGATGTTGCCCCGCTCTTTCATGTTGAAGATGCACATCGGCAGCTTGTTGTCCTTGCACAGGCTCACCGCGGTCGTGTCCATCACCAGCAGGTTCTGCTTGATGATGTCCATGTAAGTAATCTCTTCGTAGCGCGTGGCTGTCGGATCTTTTTTCGGGTCGGCGGAGTAGATGCCGTCCACCGATGTTGCCTTCAGCAAAACGTCTGCGCCAATTTCCATTGCGCGTAACGCCGCTGCCGTATCCGTCGAAAAATAGGGATTGCCTGTACCCGCCGCGAAAACAATCACGCGGCCTTTTTCCAAATGTCGAATCGCACGCCGCCGGATGTACGGCTCCGCCACCTGATGCATGGCAATCGCGCTCATCACGCGGCAGTGCAGGTTCTGCTTCTCAATCGCGTCCTGCAGGGCAATCGCGTTGATTACCGTCGAGAGCATGCCCATGTGGTCGGCCGAAACGCGGTCCATGTGCACGGCCTGTTCGGCCACGCCGCGGAAAAAATTTCCGCCGCCGACAACAATTGCCAGCTCGCAGCCCATGGAGTGGACCTCGGCAATTTCTTCCGCCACTTTGTTGATGAATACAGCGTCGACGCCAAAGGCCCCGCCCGCCGCCAATGCTTCTCCGGAAAGCTTTAATAGAACGCGCTTATACATATATGTAAATTATCGCAGATGTGCTGCATCCATTGAAATGACGCACACAAAAAGGCCCGAGGCACTCGCCCCGGGCCTTCTGATTTTCTTCTGCCGCAATTACTCGGCGGCTTCTGCTGCCGTCGGCTTTACCTGCGCCACAGTCCACTCAGGCGCTCCCACCTTGAAGCGCGCAAAGCGGCTCACGGTGATGTTCTCGCCCAGCTTGGCAACCTTCTGCGCAATCAACTGGCTGATGGTCTGTGTCTGTTCCTTGATGAACGGCTGCTCCAGCAGGCAGACTTCCTCGTAGAACTTGCTCATCTTGCCTTCGACGATTTTTGCAACCACCGGCGCCGGCTTGCCCGTTGCTGCGGCCTGCGAACGGTAGATGTCCTTCTCGCGCGCCATGTCGGCTTCGGTCACGTCTTCCTTGCGGATGTAACGCGGGTCAGTCGCTGCAATGTGCATGGCGATGTCGCGCAGCAGTTCCTGGAAATCTTCCGTACGCGCCACAAAGTCACTCTCGCAGTTCACTTCAATCAGCACACCGATCTTGCCGCCGGCGTGGATGTAGGTGCCCACCGCGCCTTCATTGGTCGAACGGGCGGACTTCTTCGCCGCCGAGGCCATGCCGCGCTTGCGCAGCACAACGAACGCCTCTTCCATGTCGCCCTTGGCTTCCTGCAGCGCCTTCAGGCAGTCGCCCATCGGTGCGCCGGACTTCTCGCGCAGTTCCTTCACCAGCTTTGCATCAATCTTTTCGCTCACGGTAGACATTCCTTTGCTCCTGTTTGTTGCGCGGCACGGTGTGCGCCGCTCGTTTCATTCCAGTACTTCAGTGTGAATCCAGTGTGTATTTCCAACTGCGGACATAAGAAAAGCGCGGCGACCGTTACCTGCTCGTCAGGCGTGGCCACCACGCTTTTACAACTTGCAGGTTGGCTACAGGGCTTCGGCTGTTGCCTCGGCCTCTTCGGCTGCTGTGGCCTTGCGGATGCCGCCGCCCAGGGCAGCTTCCAAGTCCACCACTTCTCCGCCTTCAACCGCTTCGGCAGCTTCCGGTGCCGCAGCGAGGGCTTCGGCTTCATCCACCACCGGCGCTTCCACGTTCACATCGGCAGTCGCTTCAGCAAATGCCTTGTCGCCCACCATCTGCACGCCTTCGACAGCCGAATCGGCAATCTTGGAGGCGAAAAGGCGAATGGCACGCAGTGCGTCATCGTTGCCCGGAATCACGTAGTCGACCACGGTCGGATCGCAGTTCGTATCCACAACGGCTACCACAGGGATGCCCAGCTTGCGGGCTTCTGCCACCGCGATGGCTTCGTTGTTGGAGTCGATTACGAAAATCGCATCCGGCAGGCGCTTCATGTTTTTGATGCCGGCCAGGTTGGTCTGGAGGTGCTTGCGCTCGCGTTCCAGCTTGATGACTTCCTTCTTGGTCAGCAGCTCATAGCGGCCATCGGTCGCCATTTCGTCCAGCTCCTGCAGACGCTTCACGCTCTTCTGCACGGTCACCCAGTTGGTCAGCAAACCACCCAGCCAACGGCTGTTGATGTACGGCTGGCTGGCGCGGTTGGCTTCTTCGGCAACCGCATCCTGCGCCTGGCGCTTGGTGCCCACAAACAAAACGGTGCCGCCGGCAGAGGTCACATCGGTGACGTACTTGCTGGCTTCCTTGAACATCTTCAGCGTCTTCTGCAGGTCGATGATGTAAATGCCGTTGCGCTCGCCGAAGATATATTCCTTCATCCGGGGGTTCCAGCGCTTGGTCTGATGTCCGAAGTGAACGCCCGCTTCGAGCAGTTCCTTCATTGTGATGGTTGCCATGATCTAAATCCTTCCGGATGCATCCGGGCTTCGATTACCGCATCAGGCACGGCCTGACACTCACGCCCAGATTGAATCCCACTTCTTTGGGAAATTGAACTCCAACTGCGAAATACTGCCAGCCAATGGACCCCAAATTTTCGGGGCCCAAAGACCAGCGACAAAATACGTTCTAGCGCTTGCTGAACTGGAAGCGAGCACGGGCGCCCTTCTGCCCATACTTCTTGCGTTCCTTGATGCGTGCATCACGCGTCAGCAGACCTTCGGTCTTCAGCGTCTTGCGGAGCTCGACGTTGAACTCAAGCAAAGCGCGGGCAATGCCCATCTTCACGGCATCGGCCTGCGCCGTAACGCCGCCGCCACGGACGGTGGTCACCACATCAAACTGACCCACGACGTCGGCAACAATCAGGGTGCGCTTTGCGGCGGCACGCTGCTGTTCGGTCACAAAGTACTCTTCCAAGCCCTTTTTGTTGACCTTGAATTCGCCGGTTCCCGGACGCAAAAATACGCGAGCGACGCTCGACTTGCGACGTCCCGTGCCGTAATACTGCACCAAATCTGCCATGTTGCTCCCTGACCTTTACCGGGGCTTTTGCCCCATTGAAAAATTTTGTCCCAACTACTGCGGCAACACCAACGCAACCGGCGCCTGTGCCGTGTGCGGGTGCTTGTCGCCCTTGTAAACTTTCAGCTTGGTTGCCATCTGCCGGCCCATCTTGGACTTCGGCAGCATGCCCTTGATTGCGTCTTCCACAATCTTTTCCGGGCGACGGGCAAGCAGGCGTGTGAAGGATTCCTCACGCAGGCCACCCGGGAAACCGGTGTAACGGCGGTACTGCTTCTGGTCCGCCTTCAGGCCCGTCAGCTTGATCTTCTCCGCGTTGATCACAATCAAGTGGTCACCGGTATCAATGTAGGGCGTGTAAATTGGGCTGTTCTTGCCGGCAAGCACGCGCGCGGCCTGCGTCGCCAGGCGACCCAGCGTCTGTCCTTCGGCATTCACCACAAACCACTTGCGCTCAATTGCATTGGCGCTCGGTATATACGTCGACATGGTTACGACTCTCTTTTCCTGAATCTAAAAAACTTTCATTCCTCACACGCGCAGACGTGTTCCAGCGGTTTACTTTCCGCCAGAAGAAAACTCTCCGCACGGTGAGTAGCGCAGGTTACGTGGTGTGGCTGCTTCCGGAACCGTGCCTTGCCGGCCAACGTTCGCCAGGCCATGCCGGTTCTGATGAGGGTCCAACCCGAAGTCCGCTGTCTGCAGGTTCCATGACGACAATGCCATAGCACCGCAGACGCAAAACTGCGCGAGTTTTAAAGATACCCAATCCCGCCAGTAGAGTCAATGCTATTTTCCTTGATTTCAGGGGATGGCTTCCGCTAAATTGCTCAATCTACAGGGCATTTTGTGGATTCCCAGCCGACCACCCCGCGAAATATTGCCAAACGCAAAGTATTTTTCTTGAAAACCAGCTTTGGACCCTTCCACTTAGCCTACAGATCGGGTTGAACGTGTACTGGGCTGGTCTTCTCCAGGCCGTCAAGGCCGGTTTGCAGCAGACGCGCATGGCCACGCGGTTTCTTCACCGGCTGGTCGTCCTGCGCGGTACGCGGTACCAGTTTGTAGAGAATCAACACATTGCGGTCCGGATCATCCATTGCCGGAACCACAGCGGCGCGCTGCAGCCGATAAAACTTGTCCAGCGATTCCTGCTTGTCGTCTTCCACCGCATTCCACGCGATATACCAGCCGGGCCGGTAAGCGGCAATGCGTTCATCGAGCTCCATTGTCCCGAAGTCATCGCAAATTGCCGGCAGCTGGTTCATCAACGACATTTCATTGCCGCTGATGCTCATCACCAGATTGTTATGCGCGGGATCCGCCTCCACCACATTGCGAAACTCCTGCGCCGCATTCACGAAAGAATATTCCGGCGTGCGGACAAAGGTCAGCAGCAGTCGAGCATCGGTGGCCACGGCGAGCAACAGTGTTGCCGCAATCGCTGATGCCAACCCCCAGCGCCAATATCTCCCGCTCAAATCACGCAGCCAGAGCCACAGGTCCTCTGCGGTAATGGCAACGGCAATTGTCATCGGCACGGAAATCACCAGGTAATATCGCGGCTGAATATTGTTGTGGTATGCGAGGAAGGCAAAGTATCCCGCAGCCCACACCAGCAGCGTAACCAGCAGCGGCTGGGTGCGCAGCCATTGCAACCGACTCCACACCGTCATGCCGATGGCCCACGCGGCCAGCACCAGAAAAGCCGGGAACAGCACCACATCCATCCACATGCCGCTGGTCATGGCGGTGGCGAAAATTCTGCCCAGATGGATCAGCTTCACATTGTTGCTGGAATTGGCCGCAAACAAATATTTGAAGTCGGCAAGATAATTCCATCGCCAAAGAAAATAAAGATAACTGCCCATCACGGTTGCTGCGATGGCACCGGCACCAATGGTCTGCAGGAAGAAAGTTTTCCAGCGCGCGTGGAGCTGGAAGAGCAGCATGAGAAATATTGCCGGCATGAGAAAAATCGCCGTCGTCTTGGTCAAAACCATCAGCGGCAACAGAAGACCCACTGCGACCCACGGCCACCGTTTCCCCGGCGCGGCATGGCTTGCCGCCAACAGGGACAACGTCATCAGCAGCACCAGCAGCGGCTCCAAAATTGCCAAGCGCACAAAGGCGTAACAGAAGGGGCTGACCGCCAACAGCAGGATGGCGAGCGATGCCGTCAACGCGCCGTAGTAACGCTGCACCAGCGCCCATACCGCCAGCAGTGTGGCTCCAAAGACGGTGACGGCCAGCGCACGCGCCGCAGCGAGACTCACGCCGGTGAATTTAAAAACCACCGCCAGCAACAGAGGCCACACCGGCAACGCCGCTGCGGGATTGAAATCGCCAGCCACATGCCAATGGCCGCGCAAATAATATTCAATCGCCGCGTTGCCATACCAGCCTTCATCAGTAAATTTCGCCCAGTCCATCCACGGAGAGTGGTTGGGAAAGTCTGCGGTGAGATGCAGAAAATGCAGCGCATAAAAAATTGCAGCCACAGTCGGCAGAAGCACGTTCATCACGCGCCAACCCAGACCGTTCTTCATCTGCTGCTGCAACCATTGCATCATTGGAAATTGTTCCTCACGCAACCGGCCCACTGCATGGCAGATGGACTTCAGTTGCATCGGCGTTATTTAAAAATGTGGCGTCGCGTGCAAACAGGCCCGCGGCTGCTACCAGAGAGTTCCAGCGTTTCCGGGCCCATGCATATCTGCAACCGGCGAATCGCTAGTCGTAAGCCAGTGCGTCAATCGGGTCTTTACTGGCGGCCTTCAACGCAGGATACAGCGCGCCCATCAGCGATCCGAAGACGGAAATCAGAATGCCGCGCACCACCCATCCGGTGGAGAAATCAAAATCGATTGTCGGCCAATGCTTCACCAGAAAATATTTCAGCGTGTAGGTGAACACCACGCCCAGCAACGTACCGGCAACAGCCAGCACGGAGGTCTCGCGCAGCACAACGCTCACAATGGTCCAGCGCGATGCGCCCATCGATTTCAGAATGCCGATTTCGCGCGTGCGTTCCAGCACCGCCGTGTACATGGATTGAAAAATCACCAGGAATCCGATGATGACCGCGATGCCAATCACAACATGCATGGAGGTATAGAACATCGGGGGCATGGCCGTGGTCAGCATGGAGAACCATTCCGCTGCCGTCTCTGCTCGCAACACACCGGCGCTTCCCGGCAGCGCGGTGATTCCCTTCACCACTGCGTCAATATATTCCGGGTTGTCTACAGTGACATAAAACGCACTGGCTTTGTCTTTGGTGCCGTTCAACGAACCCATCGTGCTCAGTTGGATGAATTTTCTTCCGCCACGGCCGTGCTGCACAATGCCGCATACGCGGAAATCATTATTCAGAACATTGATGGTGTCGCCGATTTTGTATCCCTTGCCGCCAGTGGCCGTGTAGTCGTCAATGATGACGTCTTTGGGCTGCTGGAACGGGCCGCCGGCAAGGAAGACGAAGGGTTTGAGCGCATTGAAGCTGGGATAGTCGATGCCGTAAATATTTTCCAGACCGCTGCTGTCCACGCTGATGCTGACGTTGACCGGGGAAACCACGGCCACGTGAGGCACGGTACGCAGCACATCGGCAATCTTCACCGGCAGTGGCGCACCGCTCATTCCCTGCATCACGGCGGAATTGCTCGGCTGCACCAGAATGTCCATCCCGATGCCCAGCGTGCGTGTGCCGGTGCCGCTCAGGCGGCCAGAGATCAGGCCCACGATGGAGAGGATCATGACCACTTCAATCGCCACCGCAAATATGCTGATGATGGACCGTAGTGGGCGGTGCAGAAGATTTCCAAGAATCAGTCGGTTCATTGCTTGCCGGCTCCTCTATCGAGCATACGCGAGGGCTGCGTTTGCCGCACACCGCCGCATGATTGTAGATGTTGCATCATCGTGCAGAGTTCCGCAGCAACAGTTCGGTCTGCTGCGCCGCGCGGAACTCTTCCAGTTTGGCAGCGCGTTGCGAACCGCCAAAGACGCTGGAGAAGGCGCGCACGCCGTATCGTGCCATCACAACCGTGAAGGCAATTTCGATGGAATAAAACCACGTGATACTAATCAGCGCGTCGATGTTGCATTCCACGCCGACCGGAAGCATCAGGGCCAACATGCAAACCATCCACGATGTGTTTTTCACGCTGGGGCAGACGACGTCCATCGTCAGCATAAATCCACCTTGCACCACGATGATCAGGAAAATCAGCCCCACCCAACCGCCCATGGCAAACGAGGTGGCAAATGTCCCGAAGGAAATACCCGTAGTGGTGTCCTCTGGATTCGAGCCGGGGATGCGGTGCATGTAACTCTGCGATGAGAAGAATGACGGCTTGTTGGGATACAGCACGTGCGGGATCCAGTTGATGAGTCCCTGGACGGCACCGTCGTAGCCCATGTAATCGCCATCTTTTACGGTGGCAATCAAGCTGGCATCCAACGCGATGACATTCGAGTATCGCGTGAAGAAGCCGACGTCCTTGCCGAAATAATCGCCGTGCTCGCCATTGGCACTTTGCATTTCAAAGTCCATGGCTTTATTTACTTTTTGCGTTTCTAAAATCTGCCTGGAGTTGGCGAATTTATCGACCAGTTCGGGGATGGTCAGGCCGCGGTTTGCTTCATCCGTGGAGTGGTAAGACTGCAGCAAGGGATACACAAACATCGCAACAAACGCCACAACGCCGATCATGGCGACATATTGCAGCCTGCTGAAATGAACCTTGCAGGCAGCGCAGCAAACAATATACACAGCCAGTGGCTGCAGCACGGCGGTTTTACTGGCGTGAACAAAACCGACATACGTAATCCAGCCGCCGACCAGCAGCGTCAAAAAATTGTAGGTCCTGCGCCCATTGCTGCTCTCGATGGCAGAGCAGACGTTGAGTGCCAGCGCAAACTGACCCATCATCGAACTCAACTGCGACAACATGGTGACCCAGCTGCCCTGGCTTGCGGCGGTGGCGCGGAAGGCGCTGATCAGAAAACCGTTGATGACCATCAGGGCGGTGGCGCCAACGGCCATTTCGTTGATTCTGAATTTATCGTCGTTGCCGTGAAAGATTGCCTTGCGCGGGCGGATTTTGACCACCAGAAAACTGGCAAACAGAACCGACAGTTCGCCGATAAATACGACGGTGGCAAAGCGCTGCGGCTCAATCAGCAGCGTATCGGCTGCCTGGCGTAGACCCGCTTTGATGATGAGCGGAGTGGTGATGCCGAAAACGCCCTGGCCGAAAACAAACATGCCGCTGATGCGGTACAGCCCACCCAGCAGATTGAAGGACAGCACCCACAAAATATTGCTGCAGAACATCATCAGCGCGAAAATTGGCGATGTTCCCTCAGCCAGCTGCACCAGCATCAGAACGCCGGCAAACAGGATGGTGTATTGGACAGAAATCCGCTCTGGATAAGGTATGACCATCGGGCAGTTTCTTGGCTAGTCTAACAAAGACGCGGTAAATCCAATCATGCAGGCCGAAGTTGGATTCAGGCAGAATTCCCGCCGCTGCCCCTAACGGCAACCCAGTTCAGCGGCCCAATGCAGTTTGCAGGCCCCAAAATCACCGCCAGATTCCCGCCGTGCCGCTTAACAAGCCATATTCCACCCAAAAATTCTCAATATTCTTCGGATTTTTATGATATCGGGAGTTATTCTGATTTCACTTCGCATGTTTGGATGGTGTACTTGTGCCGCACTTTGGGGAAGCTCTGCGCCATGAACGGGAACGCCTTGGTATCTCACTGGATGAAATCTCCAGTTCGACCAAGGTATCCATACGCTATCTGCGGGCCCTGGAACAGAGCGATTTCCGCCAACTCCCCGGCGGCATTATCAACAAAGGCATCGTCCGCAGTTACATCAATCAGTTGGGATTAGACCAGGAACTCTGGCTGAATATGTTTCTCAATGCGTGGCGGGAGAGTGGTTCGCTGGGCGATGAAGAAGCCGGCTGGATTACCTTTGCAGAAAATGTCAGCCAGAACCGGCATGGCCGCCGCCGCAATACCGGCCTGCGCTGGCTGGGCGTCATCCTGATGATTGCCCTGATTGGCGGGCTCGGCTATGCGCTTTGGCTCTACACCCACGGGCAACTGAAGCTCAACTTCTAATCAAACTCCGCCGCAGTCTGGTTGCTGTTTGCGAACGGCTCCAGCCGCATCATCGCAATCTGCACGGCTAACGGCACCAGCGCAATCGTGTACGGCATAAAGATTCGCACTTCATCAATCATTCCGGCAGAAATCCAAATTGCCAGATACATTACCGAACCGACTAGTACGCCCATCTCCGCAGCATCTTTGAAGAATTTGCGTTTCGCAACCTGCCACGCTGTCCACACATACGGAATTACGAAGAGCAGAAACGGTGTCCATCGCCGCAGCTCGATGATATTTCTGACGAGTTGAAAAGGCGGTGTGGTTCCGTACGTGGCATGGGGATAGACCACCTTCATCATGTAGATCTGCACAGCGCCGGCGAGCACCGTAGCCGCCAGACTGGTGAGAATCGCAACCGACTTCGGCAGAGAAAATCCCTTGCCCAGCGGCGACAGGCAGAGGAGAAAAATTCCCAGGTTCAGCATGAACGATACATCCGCCCGCACCAGGCCCTGCAATCCGGAGATGAAAATAATGGCGATGGCAGTCAGCCACAACGCGGCCGCATTCGGCTTCAGTTGGCCGCCCTTGCGCGACCACAGCCATAGCATCAGGACGACCAGCATGGTGCTGGGCAAAGTTTCCGGGCGCTGATACCAAAGCAGCCACGCCAGGTAATACTGCAGCAAAACAATGAAGGCCGCCGAGCCAAACCACTTTGCCGCGACAGTTGCGTTGCGGTAGAAATCACTCCGCTCCAACAAACCGTACAGCAAGATTCCAGAGACCGCGATGCAGATGAAATCCAGTAGTGTAAAGGCGTGGCGCATGCCCATGTGCAGGTGCTGGCTCATCCAATAGGCGGCGCGAATCACACCAACGCGATATTGTGCCGGCGCATCGGCGGTGCCGGAGATGACGTCCAACCAAATTCCGGGCGTGCTGTAGAAGCTGCGGCTGTATTCCCAGTAATCGAGATAGACCGCCCCGCACAGGGTCGCCATCAACAGGGTGAGTGTCGTTTTTCGCGGATTCGCCTGCATGGATGGACCCTCGTATCTTTTTGTTTCTATCTACGAAGTAACTTTGGGGCAATTATTTCATACAATAATCGGGTGCCTGTGCTGCACCACGCGTAAGCTCTGCAACATGACAACTCCACAGTGCCGATTTCGGAGGGCTGCGCCATCATTCGTTCACTCCCCATGAGTTTTTCTGATGACCGGCACCTGCGTTGGTTGACGCCACTTGCGTTGACGATATTTCCGCTGCTCTGTGCCGCAGCAACCATGCACTTCTTTCCCTTCGGCATCCCCATGCCCGGCTACTGGGAACAGGCGCTGGAAATTGCCCGCAGCGGCCATCTTGCCCAGCGCTTCAACCCGGCTGGTTATCCCCAGTTCGCTGCACTTGGCGTTTTGCTGGGCGGTAGCCACGCGAGCTCGGCGTCATCCTGCTGCAGGCAGTGCTGCAGGTTGCCATCACGTGGATGATCTTCGGCACACTGCGCGCGCTCGCCGTGGAGAAAGCCCCAGCCTTGCTGGCCGCGCTGGCGATTCAACTGCATCCCGAACTGCTGCTGAGCGTTTTTAAAATCTGGGACATCAGCTACAGCACCGCGTTGCTGATGTTGATTGCCATGCTGGCCCTTTGCGTCCTGCATCGCGGCAGTGATGCATGGCTACTCTGCAT